>Ga0098038_1000490_pt1 | contig 17593 bp, 26 predicted proteins | sample 5B_taG_FD_75051 | JGI IMG/M metagenome (GOLD analysis project Ga0098038, IMG submission 75051) | Marine viral communities from the Subarctic Pacific Ocean - 5B_ETSP_OMZ_AT15132_CsCl metaG | ecosystem: Environmental > Aquatic > Marine > Oceanic | place: Pacific Ocean | collected 2015-01-08 | reverse complement strand
ACACTCATCAACAATTATAATTGAGTTATCAAAAGTTAGACCTCTTAAGAATGATGTTGATAAGAAATACAAGCTACCTTGATTTTTTAATCTATCATATAACATATTGAATGCTTGTTCGTTAGGTTGTTCAAACATAAACTTAACCATATTCTGATACGGTACTTGATACAGTGCAGCCTTATCTTCTTCATCGCCAGGCAAGAAACCTATTTCTCTTGTTGGTATTAATGAACGTACTAATATAACTTTATCGTATTTTGTTTGTAAGTTCATCACATCTTGTAATGCAAGATATAATGATACAAAAGTTTTACCAGTTCCAGCACAACCAAATAAGAATTGATTTTGACCTTTTTTATAAGTTTCAAAAACAGTCTTTTGACCTTCTGTTATTGGTTTTACTTTGATTAAATTATTTGAACTAATTTCTTTATTTTTCTTTGCCATTATCTATCCTTATAATATAGTTGTGGTAGAGGTTACCCCCTACCACTATGTTGTGTACACGCAACAATTGACGATACACAATGTATTTATATTAAAACAGTCCTGTTGTTTTATTCTTCTTAAATCTCTTACTTAAATCCTGACCACCGTCTTTTACCAAACCATGTTTCTTTGCGAGGGTCTTTGCTTTGACAGCTGCATTTGTTTTACTACCACCGAATCTATCTGCAAGAGCACTGTTTGGGTGTTTGTCTGCAATCTTTGAAAACACTTCTTTCATACCACCATCAGTCTTTACACGAACATGGTCACCTACGATTGCAGCTGCAGTAATACCCTTGACCCAATGTTTATTTTCTTTTAATAGTTCTTGTAATTTATCCCAAGAACAAAATACATCAAATGTTTTTTTCTTCTTAGTGTCTGTAATTATGTAAGTCGGCATTAGTGTCCTCTTATACTTCGTAACTCAACTTTATCACCCTTCAAAGACTCAACTTCATTTTTTAGTTGTTCTATTTCTTCTACAAGCTCTTTTATTCTTGTTAAAGATTCATAATAACTTTTTGTTAGTTGTTTCATATCTTCTTTCATAATTTGTAATTCACCTACTGTTAAAGTTGCTGTCATATTTTTCTCCTGCTCTGGAGTGCGTTTAACAGATTCACGCCATGCTTCGTCCATCATTCCCATAATTTAATCCTTCACTATACCAATTTGGAATCTGTCTTTTTTTCCAAGTTGCGAATTTGTTCTTCTCGTTTATATAGTAGGACTTATAACCTTGTATTGGATTGTCTTTTACTTTACAATAATCTGGCATACATTGAGGCATCTCAGTCGTACTACCATTGATTATAATATTCTTTGGTCTGTTTGTCAAGTATTTTAATCTCTCTAGTGTCTTATGTTTTTTCTCGTATCTGTATTCAAACTCGTAACAAGTATTGACCCACATATCTAATAACCAATCATAATTCTCTGCACATTTTCTAGCCCAGATATTTGATGGGTGATTAACATGACTGGCCTTCATCAGATAAACTTCTCTCTCATCTGGTAACAACCATCTCTTAATTCTTCTACCATTTCTAGTTTCATCATAATAATCTACACCATCTAAAACTCTATGGGTAGTAGATAGTAATTGACAATACTCTATAGCCATCTTACAAACGTGTTTATCGCATTGCTCTTGTGCAGATATCTGAGGACTTTCATTTAGATAGAATATATTCATTGCTCTTTCTCATCTTTAATTGTATAAAAAATATGGTCACCTATCTCAGTTGTTCTCTTCTTATGTTGTGCCCAAGAAGGTTTTACATAGTCTGCGTGATACCATAACGCACCATCAGTAATATCAAGTAAACTTACCTTACCTTGTATAATCATCAATGCAAAACTAAAAAATCCATCATACTGTTTTATATTTCTAGGTTTATCTGGTTTACCGTCACAATACCAACTGAACTGACACTTATGTCTGACAGGGTGGTATGTTCCATCTTTTCTCCAACTTTCTCTATGTTGACCCTGTCTAACTACTTCACATATTGTATTAGGATACATCTCACTTTTTACTCTATTTAAAACTACATTTGATACTGCAATGATACCAGCTGTACCTTGATTTCGTGCTTCAAAATACATATTATCTGCAAGACATTTTGCTTGACCCACCTCTTGTAATTGTTCACTGTAGTCTTTACCCATGTCTATGGGAGTCATTATCAGTAATCCACCTATTATTGTTTCAATTATCATTCTTCCACCTCTCGAATAAAATCTCTTGTTGTTCGTATGCTTCTTTTTCTTTATCTTCTATGGGTCTTTTATCTTTTCTGTAATCTTGTTTCACATGAACCATTTCATGCATTACAGCTGTAACAAAATCATCATAGTATTGATTCTCATTTATCTCAATAAAATGTTCTTTATTATCTCCACCAATCCATTGATAACCATCAGCACCTTTATCTAATTCATCTAGTAACTCAATAGTTATATCTAATGTTCTAACTTTTGGAAGTAACTGACCAATACACCATTCTGCAATTTCTTCTGTCAGAACCTTTCGTTCAGAAGAAACACCTTTACCAACTTTAACCTCTATGTAGTTCATAATCCATAACTTGCAGAATGTTGGTTTTCACACCACTGGTATGTATCTTCTACATTAAAACCAAACTCAGCACAAATCTCATTAAACTGATTCTCAAGTGTATCTACATCAGTCATAGATTGACCAGCTAAAATAGCTTGTAAATCTTGATAGATTGAATAACAAGTTTGTTTTGCGTTTTTTATATCGTTTGTTGTAATCATAATAACCTCTCTATTTAAATTAATCTAATCTACTTGTTGGATAACAATTGATTCCCCAATCTTTAAGAACCTTTGCAAATGCTTCTGCGTATGCTTCTTTTCTGGTAATCGACTGACCTAGTTCTTGAGAACTAACCCAATAGTCCCAACCACCTTGATAAGACTTGTGACCTTTACCTATCTTTTTTAGATAGTTGACAAACTTACCTCTTGCAGGCGATATGTTCACCCACGCAAATCCACAAGACCCCTCAGCACTATCGAATGTCTGACCAGTGTGTGTATCTTTGAAAGTCACTGGATTAGGACTCACTTCTAAACCTGCTTTTAAACCAGCAGCCTCTGCTTGTTTTAATAACTCACTTACTGTAATTGTTTGTTTACTCATATTAACCTCTCACTCCGTTATCATATAATTCATTTTGTAATTCTGAAATCCACATTTTTGCATCTTCAGTTTCACCGTTATCAATGCAATCTTTAACCATCTGAAGAATGTCATCAACACCCTTAATACCGTTAAGCATAATTTCTAAAGTAATTATTTCATTTTTTAAACTCATATCAACCTCTCTTTTGTTATTGTTATCAATCTCTTTTCTCATATACCTTATTATACCAAAAAGGGGGAGTCATGTCAACTCCCCCTAAAAAACTTAATAATTTCAATGACTTACACATTATCTAATTTGTACATCACCTTGTAAAACACCGAATCGATTCGTACCGATTATTATTAAGCTTTCCCTACCAGCAAGACTTTGAGGTTGAGGTTGAGAGGCGTCTTGCAGATAGAAACTCATTAATCTATATACTCACTATCTGTAGTAATCATATAGTATACACCACCAAACATAAATGCAAGGCCAGTGAAACTCACTAGGAATGATATGGGTAGGGACTCAAACCCTACACCAGCCATAATCATAACTAAACCTATTGTAAATAAAATCATATATCCCCCTCTAATTCTTCTTCTATTCTATCTAAATCTTCTTCTGTCAATTCTTCTTGAACTACTTCTTTCTTATTAGCATTTTCAACTATTTTATTTCGACCCCAATTTGCCACATCTTGGACATCTTGACCTACACCAGCAACTGTTGAGCACCCTGCTACAAAAGTCACTGATAATATTATTGATATAATTTTAATCATATTCACCTCTCTATATTAAATAATTGGCACCAGTCCAAGAAACTGAAAAGTTACCTTCTAGGACGTTACCTCTAGGAGCATTCATTGCATACTTACCATAACCAGCAGCTTTAAGAATATCTCCCTTCTTGAACCTACCACCGTCTTCTTTAACAACACCACCCCAGATTGACGATTGATTACCTAATGTTTTGTAAATACCAATATATTTCTTACCTTCTTTAATCGTCCAACCATTCTTAAAATCTTCTTGCATTTTTAAAACATGGTCTGAAACTTCACCATCTTCCTTGTAAGACCTATCACAATAATCTGCGTTTGCAGCTTTGATTAAGTTCTTAATACCGTCTTTGATATCTGTAAATTGTTTTGTTACTTGTTTCATATTTTATTTCCTCTCAATTAATATACCTTATAGTACCAAGTTTTTCACCTATTGTCAATGGGGGTATCTAAGTCCTTGTTTTTACTATGTTTTTCAGTCATTGTATAATATAACCTTTTAAAAAATAAACGAATCGATTCGTTTAGGACATAAACTCATCTAATCCCATTTTAATCTCACCCTCAAACTCTGGAAACTTAGGTTTATCTATCTCATTGTTTAGATAATACTCTATCAACTCTTTACTAATAAAATAATGACCATGTTTATGTTTAGGTAAATCATCTGGGTACTCTTTACTAATCTCCATCAATGTAGGGTGTTTTAGTCCCTCTGCAATTGCCTTTGCAGAACTAGCTGCACCTACAAATAACTTTGAACCAGATATATACTGTGCAACCTCTAGTGCATTTTTAACAAGTATTCTTTTAGGTTCAAATCCATATCTATCACAGAATAGTTTATATTCACTGTCTAATCCTATAAATCCACAATCATAGTCTTTAAGTAATGTATAATCAAAGAATCTAAAGTCGTGTTTATCGTTATCCCAATCGTGATATCTTTCTGTCATATTAATGATAATATCTGATTTATGTATTGGTTCGATATTAGTTAACCAAGACTGATGTGGCCTCCACTCTTGTAAATCTCTATGTTTATCTAAATCAATATATTGACCGTCCATATATTTAACATGGTTTGAATGTAGAGTAATACCACTAAGTTTCAATGGAAAGTGATGCGTTCTTACGCCTGCAGCTAAACAGTTTAAATTAATTAAGTCTGGTCTTATCATTAATCTATATAAACTTTGATATGCATTGAAATCTATTGTGCAATTTTCTGGTGGCTCTGTTCTATAATCTACAGCTCCAATATATGGTTGTGCTTCAAGTAAAGGTTTTAGATATTCTGCAACCTCTGGTCTTTTAATAAAAAAACATTCCACCCCACCTCTTCGGTGTATAGCTGGTAAACTATAAACTATATCACCAATTTTGGCAGGGTGAAACGCAGTTCTCATTTATGGAGTTACTTTCATATTTATATTGTAGTAAGCCATAATATCATCAAATGATACAACTTGACCAAATGGGAACTTTTCTGGGTCTAACTCTTCGACCTCTTTTACTTGTTGAAAAGCACCTATGACCTTGAAGTTACCCTTCTTACCTGTCGCATTGTAATATTGTTCCATTAAGAACTTTTCTATCTTTGCAAGTTCAATATAGAAATTTGTGTACTTTGCGAAAAAGTCACCCACTGGATTTAGTGGGTCTGGGTCACCCATGTGTATGATAACCTCGTATGACATATTTTCTGGTTTTATCCTAGTCATACCCTCATCATAATCCTTTTTAAAAGACAAAAAAGTTTTTGTGAAGTGTGGGTGTATCTTATCTGGAAATGCAGCCAAAGACGCATATTTAAGTGTTGCTGTATTTGCATAAGTTCCATTAAGTTCTTCCATAACTTCTGTACCATTATCAACACTATAAATTCTTTTTGATTGACTTATCTCCTCTATAAGATTGTTCACAAATGAATTTATCTTCTTTGTATCTAGATTGAATCTACCGTTACCAGCAATATCAATGCACTGTTTAACATCTCTCACAAATAATTCTCTTTCTCTCACTGTGTAGGTCTTCGATATTTTGAAGCCACCAACTCTTTTGATTTCTTCAAGAATATCTCCGATATCATCTAAACTATTAATACCAGATTCTTTTTCTAAAGAGTTTTGATTAGCACCTATGAGTATCAAATTTTTCTTTGAAAAATTATCATTCATAACATATATTGCAACTAATCTATTCTGCACATTAGTGAATTTATTAAGAACCCTATTTGTTGTGTTTCCATTAAATACATAAAGAATATTACCATCTTTATCAATAATGATTTGTATTGGTTTTTCTCTTACGTCAAAACCTCTTGCTAACATATCATCTTTGATTTTATTGTACTTCTTGTTTGTACCTTTTCTGAATGGTTGTTCACTACCAGACAATAATACTTTATTAATATCATCTGCTTCCATTAGAACGGTTTCTTTGTAATCTATACCTAAATCGTGTAAATCACCGAAGTATTCTGGTTTTGTTTCTTTATTGAAGACCTTCAGATGCATATCTAAGTGGTCTTGGGTGAACTCTATTATTGCGTTGGCTATTCCTTTACCAACAGGAAAATAGTAATCCTTTGCTTTTTTTCTTATTATCATAAAACCTCCTTTAGTGTTATTTGATAATCTTATTAGTTTAACTTCGGATACTCCCTAATCAAACTAACGGTTTATAAACGACTAATTAATTCACAACGAATCAATTACACTATTATAGTACCAAACTTTGGTCTATTTGTCAAGTGATAAAATCTTCTAAACTACCACTTTCTTTCTTTGCATATTTACCAATAAGTTTTTCACTCTTACCAGCTACACCTTTAGTTGCAAGTCTATTATCACAATATGCAACACAACTAAATCTTTCACCATTACCAGATATCTCTGTAACTCCATGAACCTCTAAACTATCTGCAATTACTACAGAGTTATCTGGTGCATCAATAGCTACCTTGTATCGTGGAAATGTAAGAAATGCACCATCATAATCACCTTGACGAAATACACACATTGTAGTCATTCCCATCTCTGTATCAGAACTATCTACATGAAAACTCATCTTTGAACTCTGACCAGAGTGATAACGATTTGCAGAGTAAGTTGTAAAAATACCCATTCTATGTTGGGGTTCAATAAAACTCTCTGCAAACTTCTTTTGTTTAGTATACACATCTTTATTAGCTTTGTCAAATGCAATCTCATTGTATTTTGATATATCTTTAAGTTTCTCAAACTTTTCTGGATTATCTTTAACCCAACCAGAAGAATCTATTGCCCCAGTAAATCGTCCTCTTTTATGCCCAATCATTACTGAGTGTATTTCATTTGCGTATGCAATCATACCCCAACCACCACTCTTGGTTCTTACTTGATATGTGTTTGGTGACCTTAACTTATAATGTTCACCCTCTATCAAACCCTTCTTCTTCATATCTTCTTTATCAATAGGGCCAGAACAGTTACCACGCATTGTGGATACATCTTCTATACTCATCAGTGTATTTCTTACCTCGTCATCTGGATATGCATTTGTAATTACATATGCAAGAGGAACATCAGAACCATCAAGAGATACAACAGGTTTCATAATCGCAGTATCTTCTGTTACACGAATTACTTGGTCATAGGAAGTATCATCTGGAAACTTACCATTCCATTTCTTAAAGGTTTCTTTCTTACCTAAGTCAGTCTTTAGATTTATGTATTTCATTGTACGGCTCCAAAACTTGTTTATATATTTCATCTGCAAGATACTTCATACAGATTGGTGCAACCATTAACCCTATTCTTGCAAGTTGTTGATTTAGTGTGCCAGTCAATTTATAATCATCTGGTAGTGTCATTATTCTTGCAGATTCTTTCGTAGTGTAAACTCTATCTTCTGAATAATGTAAATGCACTGCAAGACTTGTTTGTAACCCTTGTTCTGATAATGTATGTGAAGCTTGATTTGAAGGAACTCTTCTTGATTGGAAGAACGAATGTTTTCTCTCTGGAATAGACTTACCCCACTTTTTTCTATGTGCAATTACTTTATCATACCAAGGCCCAACCAAATCATCACCTACTGACATAACCTTATCTGGGTTCTTTGGTAATCTTTTTAACCACTTCCACTTCGCACCTTTCTTCATAGCTTCTACTAATTCGTATGCTTGACTTGCATTTTCATTGTCTTGTTGTATATCACCAATTGCATCATATATTGTTGCAGACTCTTTCTCTGGTTCTGGAAACACACTATTAATACACATAAACGGCATACCAATATCGTCCATTACATCATTTCGTATCGACACAATAAACACTCTTTCTCTTTTCTGTGGTACACCTTGTTCGTGACCCTTAAGAACTTTGTATGTTGTAGTATAACCTTCTTTCTCAAAATCTGCAACCATTCTATTTAAATGTTCTTTTGCATATTCCATAGTCAAACCTTTTACATTCTCACAAACAATAACTTTTGGTTTCATCTCACTAGCTATTCTAATTACTTCCCAAGTCAAGTCTTCAATATTCTTTTGTTTCATACCATACGCAGTTTTCTCTTGACCCCAACCTTTTTGTTTTGTACCTGACATACTAAACGGTGGACAAGGTGGACTTGCATCAAGAATATCTAACTCACCCTCTTTGATACCAGTCATTTCCATAATCTGTTTACCAGTAATATTCTTAATATCACCACAAATGTGTGGAGTATCAGGCCAGTTTGCAAGATAGGTATCTACTGCAACTTGTTGAAACTCATTTACAAACTTACAATCACCACCAGCTAGTTTGTAACCAGCAGATGAACCACCACCACCAGCAAAGAATGATATGTAATTGAATAACTTACGATTTGCAGACTTTTCTAAATCATCTAAATTATATCTAAAATATTTTTTACTCATACTAAAAGAAATCCTCAAGTGTTCCTTGTGTTCCATAACTCTTGTCAATTAACCAATTCATCTTGTCTGTGATAAACTTTAATGGTTCGACAAAACTCTTCTCATACTGTACATTATAGTCTATTAGAGAGTGTATGTCAAGTTCTTTTGGTAACTTAGTTATAAAGGTCATAGCTGTACATTGATACTTGTTTGGTAGTTTTAGATTAAGAAACTTAATCTTATCACCCTCTTGAATAAATGGATACTTGTGTCCTAGTTTCTTTTGTTTAACAAGATGATTATACAGTATCGCACCCTTCACATGGATAGGAGCACCCTTGTTGAATAGGTTTGCACTATTAGACCATTTGTCTAATCCATTGACACTTCTTGGATATGCAATCTCTTCTGGTGGTAAATTCATAAACTCTTTCCTAAAATCTTGTATGAATGTATTTAGCATTTTCTCATCACCAGACATAATTATTTTTATACCTTCTTTGAGTTTTTTACGACAAGGAGCAGGAGTAGAACTTTTGATAGCTTCGATACCCATAAGCTTAAGTTGTGGTTCTTTATATCGAACACCTTCGATATCCCACGCATTAAGAATGTATCTTTTCTTTGCAGTCCAGATACCTTTATCTGCAATCACTTCTCGTTTCATATTCATTCTTTGGGAATGACAGTTGAGATATTCAGACAAATCTTGATAACTTTTATCAATAAAAGGTTCAATCTTTTCCTTAGCGATAGTGTCCAAGAAGTCGGTAATCTTTCCAACATCTGACTGTGATTTAAACACTTTATTAACAAGTCTGTCAAATGTAATGTACACCGAATCGGTATCACTTGCAACCACGAAATCTTCATCAGTAGTACCCAAAGTCTTATTGAGATACCTATTAAGAGCAGACTCAATCCAGCGAATAGATAACTGACCACTCGTAGTAATACCTTCAGCAATGAGTAAATTGAAATACCTAAAGTATGCATTACCGATTGCACCATAAGCAGAGTTAAGTGAAATCTTTTTAGCCATCTGAATGTTGTTGTATCTTGAAATGTCTTTAAGTAGTTTTTTATCTTTAGTGTTTTCATATTCTTGTTTAGCCTCCAACATCTTTCTTTTGTATTCAGTTCTGGTATTATACATATCTTCCATAAGTTGTGGAAGAAAACCTTTCTTGTCAGTTCTGAATATTGCACCGTTAGGTGTCATAGTATGATTCTTATCTAACTTACTTGTATCAAACTCTTTATGTAGTAGTTTATCTACCTTCATATTAGGAACTTTGTTTTGTGATACAAGTGTTTCTGTTGATATATTATATTGCATAATCAGATGTGGATATAGAGAGTTCAAGTCAAATGACATCACCCACTTATGCATACCCACGATAGGGTCTTTCACATAAGCACCCTCAAACTTCTCAGATTTAGATGAACTGATTCTTTGAGGAACAACAATGTTTTTCTTTCTGAGATAGTTGTAAATAATAATATCCCAATACTTTGTTGTACCAAGAACGTCCATATAGTTTGTTTTAGAATCATAAGCCATAGTCAATGCAAGTTCGATTAACTTCATCTTATCTTCAAGTTTGTCCACCAACTCCACATCTGTAATATTATATTCGATAAAGGATTGATAGTCTTTCTGATACCACTCACTAAATGTGTCATAAGGATTACCGTCTTTTCTTTCACCGAGTTCTACATACGCAATATGGTCAAGAGTATATTTTTCTTGGTTTGTATAAGTAAACTTACGATATAGGTCAAAGTAATCTAATGCAGACACACCTTGAATATCAATCACTTGATGATTTCTACCCATCATATAAACTTCTTTAGAATATACATTACGCCAAGGCGATAGTCTTTTTACTTCTTTGTCATCATATAATTTAATGATACGATTATACAGATAAGGAATATCAAAGAACTCTGTGTTCCAGCCAGTAATCACGTCTGGTTGATTCTTCTCCCAGAATAATAGAAACTCTTGTATGAGATGTTCTTCATCTCTACACTTTACATAACCAACATCATCACGATTGTTTTTAAATTCACCGATACCCCAAACCATAATGTGTTTGTTCTGATGATTTTTGATTGTAATAGAAAGTAAAGGTTCAGCTGCATCTCTAGGATTAGGAAAACCATTTTCACATTGAACCTCTATATCCATAGTAACAATAAGTATCTGGTCAATATCCCAGTTTACTGTATTAGGATAAGTATCTGCAATATAGCTGTATGCGTGAAGTGTATTACCAAATATAAGATGTTTTTGATTCTCATAAGACTGTAACCATTCGTTACATTCTTTCATAGTTTCATGTTTGACAGGGGTCACAAATCGACCATCAAGACTTTTATGGCTTGTCGGTTTACCAACTCTCATATACATGGTAGGTGAATACTTTACTTTACGATTCGACCTCTCACCATTATTGACTTCTCTTATAAGAAGGTTGTTACCGTATCTAACGACATTTGTATAAAACTTCATAATATAAATTTACCATAATAAAAGGGGTTTGTCAAGAAAGTATATCAATTATCCTCTTGGTCAAATCTCTAAACCAATCTGCACCATGACCTCTGGTTGTTTCTGCAGCTGTACCTATTCGAATACCAGATGTTTCTACAAAACTTCTAGGGTCATTTGGTATTCCATTTTTGTTTACAGTTATTCCATTATCTTCTAGTAAATCTGCAGCTTCTCTACCAGAGTATTTCTTATCACTTAAATCAACTAACATCAAGTGACTATCTGTACCACCAGTCAATACATTAAAACCATTATCCATAAACACCTCACTCATAGCTTGTGCGTTGTCTATGACTTGTTTGATATATTGTATAAAGTCAGTAGTGTTTGCTTCTATAAATGCTTGAGCTTTAGATGCAACCATATTCATTAGTGGGCCACCTTGAGTGCCGGGAAATATCGCAGAGTTTATTTTCTTTGTATACTCATCATTATTCCATAGTATAATACCACCTCTTGGGCCTCGTAATGTTTTATGTGTAGTAGAAGTAACTACATCTGCATAATGTACTGGATTAGTATAGTGACCACCAGCAATCAATCCAGAATAGTGTGCCATGTCTACTAATAGTATTGCACCAACTTCATCTGCAATAACTTTAAACTTACTCCAGTCTATTAGTCTAGAATATGCACTCGCACCAGCAACAATCATTTTAGGTTTAATCTTTCTTGCTTGGTCTTCAATCGCATTATAGTCTAACCAACCTTCATCATTGACACCATAGTAATGTGCATCAAATATCTTACCAGATATGTTTGGTTTAGAACCATGACTTAAATGTCCACCAGATGCTAAGTCCATTCCAAGAATGGTATCGTTTGGTTTTAGAAATGCTTGATAGACAGCTGTGTTTGCATTTGCACCACAGTGTGGTTGAACATTTGCATGAGAACAGTAATATAGTTTTCTGACCTCATCTATTGCAAGTTGTTCTACTTCGTCCATGTATTCACAACCATTGTAATATCTCTTACTTGGATATCCTTCTGCATACTTGTTTGTAAATACTGAACCACACAAATCCATTACAGCTTGACTTGCAAAGTTTTCACTTGCGATTAGTTCTACTGTAGTTTCTTGTCTTTTGATTTCTTTAAGTAGTATGTCTTTTACTTGTTTGTCCATCTATAACTTAAGTGCCATTTGAACGTCTTCGTTTAGTAATTGTTCACTACTGTCAAAGTGATTGTTGATTGCACCTAACTTATCTTCTGCTTCTGCAATCTTTCCAAGATGTACATCTAGTTCTTCTAGGAATTTTGAATGTTCTGGAATAGAGGTTGGATTATTTAACATAACTTTAATGTTTACTTTTCCTTCTTCAATTTCAGCTTCGTATTTCTTTTTTAATGCGTCTAATATTATACTCATGTTTATCTCCAGTTATCTCTATTGTAATAAGTTTTTAGTAGTTTTTCTGTCATACTAAATTTTTTAGAAAATGTTTCTTCAATACCAGTTAAGCCTGGATTTGAATTTACCTCTATAAAAAATGGTTTATCTTTATCTCTATTTTTTGATGGTATAAAATCTACACCAACCCAATCACCACCAACAGCTTTTGCAGCTCTTAATGATTCTGATATTTCTAAATCTGTTAATTCGTGTATTTCTGGTTTTGAACCTTGAGATACATTACTTCTAAAATCACCTTTTACTATAGGTCTTTTCATTGCACCCATAACTTCACCAGCAACAACTATTACACGAACATCATATTCTGTCTTAATATACTCTTGTAATAATATATCTATATATTTGTTTTCACGATAAAGTAATTGAACAATACCTTCTAATGCTTTTGGACTTTCAACATACATAACACCAACACCAATAGAACCAATTGCTGTTTTTAATATCATAGGATATTTGTTATTTAATTTTTTAGCTGCATCAAGAGAACCTTCGGAGTATCTTATTAAAACAGTCTTAGGTGTCTGTATATTTTCTCTTAAAAAAATTATATGATTATGCCATTTATCATTACATATTTCATTACACTCTACAGAGTTAATTAATTTATACCCTTCGTGTTCTAATGTTCTACCCATAACTTTCCATGACTCACAACTAGCTCTAGGATTTAATCCTCTCATCATAACTAGAGTTTTTTCTGGACTTATTGGAAATGGTTTTTGATAATCTATTGGAACTTTAGTAGTTGGTAATTCTGATTCACCTTTATCATTTACTGGATATGAATTAAATATTTTACCACCTTTAATGTTCTCCATAAACGAACCCATAGTTTCTGCTAAATAAGATTTAATTCCCATTTTTTGTGCAGTCTTATGAATTAATGGGCCTGTTTCATTTACATCATCAATACCATCATGCGATATAATTAATAAATCATAAGGTTTATTATTTTCTTGTTCTGAAATAAATGACTTAAATTTTTCCAAGACTAGTCCTCTTTCTTTTTGCCGATATTATATTTTGTTTCTAATGTCCATTCGTCTTTATCTTTGAATGCTAATATCTTAATCTGACTTAGAGGAGCTGCAGGCTCCATACTTCCTTTTACTTCTACTAAATTCCAGTCGTTTAATAATTTTGCGATTGTGTTTCTTCTTGCAATATCGTTTTCTGATAAATTTGTTTCTTTACCATCTAATGCAAATAGTTCTTTGAAATGTACGATATAGTACTTACCTTGCTTGTGCAGTATATGACAAGACTGATATAACTTTCTTTCTTTTCTGGAGGCTACACCTATACGAGATAGTGTTTCTCTTACCTTAAGGAAATCATCTGGTTCTTTTAATACAACTTCCAACATTTGGTCTTGCGACCAATTAATAGTTTTTTCCATGTCTTCCACCTTTATTCAATTTCTTCTTTATATATTTAATCTGTTCATTATTAAGTATGGTGAGTGCAGACTTAGCCTTCTCATTACTATATCCATAATACTCTTTCACATACTCTATATCACTTATCTTCTTAGCTTTCTGCCAAGGAGAATATCTACTCATTCTTCTAAGACTATTTATCAAAAAATCAAACTGAAGTTTATTGTCTAGGTGTGAAAGTCCATTGACTTCATTGACAATTAAACAAGTTTGCATATCAGATGGTGCAAGACATTTATTTATAATATAGGCTGGATATTTCTTTTCCCAAACTTCATCTTCAGTATCCATCAGTTTTTCTTTAGACTGATTGATTGCTTTTAGATATTCTTTTAGTTCATAACTCATTTGAACTTCACCGTAGACATTAATTCAGTCATACAAGCCAACATATTTATTTCTTGGTCTGCAACGAATGCTGACTGATAGGAATATTTACCAATGATGAGAACAGCATGAGGAATAGTACTACCATCAAGATAATCATACAGAGAATCATAAACAAGACGGTACATACGATTTGGGTCATTATCCAAATTATTAACAATCCACTTTCTAACAACTGTAAACTCTTTCTTTTTAAGTGCGTCCATAAGTTCATTTATACTTACCTCCGATAAGTTAACAAGTATTCCAGAATCTATTTGACCAGAAGCAGAATACTTTTGCAGTTCATTAAGAGTTCTTCTCCAATCTGGAAAGTATTTATTAATCAGTTCTGCAACAACCTTATCATCATATTTAATAGACTCTTGTTCAAGTATATTCTTTACTCTTTTAAAGAATGCAGTTGCAATCTTTGGCATTTCTTTTTTTGTTATTTTAAAATCAACACTACCACATCTAGAATGCAATGGTTCAATTAATCTGTTCTTGTAATTACAAGTAAGAATAAAACCACAGTTCTTATGAAACTCTTCCATGAACCCACGAAGTGCAGGCTGTGTTGATTGAGGATTAAGATAGTCAGACTCATCTAAGATTAAATACTTACGACCACCTTCAAGAGAACTTGTAGATGCAAAGTTTTTAATCTTAGTTCTAAGGACATCAATACCAGATTCTTCAGAACCATTTATCATCATTGATGTTGCACCTATCTCATTTATCATAGCTTTTGCAATAGTAGTTTTACCTACACCAGCACCACCAGATAAAATAAGATTAGGTATCTTTTTATCTTTGACAAACTGTTTGAAAGTTTGTTTTAGATTACTTGGGAGTATGCACTCGTCTACCTTCGTTGGACGGTACTTCTCCACCCAGAGAAACTTTTCCATGTATGTTCCCCCTACGCAGAATATGTTGATTCTGGTTCAAGTGCAATCCAGTATTGTGTCTTTCCATTTTTAAAAGTACTGATGTTCTTAGATGAAACAGTTACATCATAAGAGCCTGGTATCAGTTTTAGGTTCTCTGTTTTGAAATAAAACTTATATGTTCCACTACCTTGTGCATTAACATTTGTTGAATAACAGTTTCCACTGTCGTTCTTTTTATCTCTTACAGTAAGTTTATTATTTTCTAAAAGTAAGTCTGGTGCTCCAATCATACCAGCTGACTTTGATAGTTTAGATAACATTACATCATCTAAAGTAAATTTTACTTCTTCACTAGGCATAGCAATATCTTTACTTGGTGTTGTTACAACACTTGGGTCACTATACATATACTCTAACGAATCACCACTACTACCATTCTCTTCAGTAATGACAACACTTGTATCTTTAAATGAAAGTATTGGTTCTTTAAACAAAGATAGACAACCTAAAAATTCATTCAAGTCATAGATTGCAACTTGTTTAGGAAATGTTTCTTCTACCTGAGCCTTTGCAACAATATTCTTCATTGCAGACATTGTCTTGATTTCGTTACCTTCTTTAATCACTAGGTTTTGATTTATAGATGCAAAGTTCTTTAGAACTTGCACTGTATTATTACTTAACTTCATTCACTTTCTCCATTATTTAAATGCATTGCGATTATACCATAATGTATAACCTTTAGTAAGTCTGCTCTATTTTTACCATTCTTCTTTCCGTATCGTTGAGCATACTTTAAAATATTTCCGATACAGAAACCTTCTCCATGTCCAGAGTCTATAATAAACTCTGTTGCTTGAAACTTATTCTTATTATAGTGACCTTGATAGGTTTTGTCAATATGTTTTTTTATTTCTTTTATAATTTTATCTTCATCAAATTTGTACATAATATTACCTCTTTACATTTTTAAGTGGGTTATCTCCTACTGCTCTTTTCGCACCTATCGAACCAAACTGTTTTCCAACTTCTGGTGAGTCGTGTATGTTAAAGTTTGCAGATAAAGTTCTTCTTTCTCCTTCACCAGAGAATGGCCATACCATGTGTTGTAACCAACAAGGAAACATAACTAGTAGACCTTCTCTCGGTCTTACAACGTGTTGTGTCTGTTCTCTTAGTTGATACAAATCTTTCATTGTATGAGAACCCCAAGAAAACTGTGTCCAACCATCAATAATACCAGATGCGTTTTCCAAACTAGGAACATCTACTTCTGGTTTACTACTGATACACTCTGGAACTTTCAGATATAATATACAAGATAATCCAGAACCAGTGTGAACGCCATGGTCATGTAAAGGATTGTAATCACCAGCATAGCTGTGAACAGTCCAAGCCTCAAAACATTCTACTGATGACATTCTGCCATAAGGTTTTTGTATAAACGATTTACCCAAGTTCTCTAAGACTTGTTTAAACTGTACACCAGTTTCATGGTCTTTCAATGGGAAGTCAAGTTGTGCAGACTTTTCTGTTTTCAACTGACCTACTAATCGATTAGAATAGTCTTCATTCTTTTCTGTAACGACAGTATCAACATATTCATTAATCTCATCTACAAATACTTTTGGAAACTCTACCTCTAACCATTTTATGGCAGGCATAGTTTTCAGTTTGATATTTGCTTGAAAGTCACTTTCTGTTAAATCACTTCTAGCCTTTCTCACAGTTTGTCTACCCATTGAATAAGGTTGTTCTTTATTAGATGTTTTTCTATCATCTAATTGTTTTGATAAGTCACTCAGTCCCATCTATTAAATCCTTATAAATGTAAGCTGGGTCAGTTACACTGTATGGGTCATCTGGACAATTATCCATCTTACCTTCTTCTACCCAAGTCTTTTTAACTACACCGTCATTTATTAGAGCTGCATATCTCCAAGAACGATATCCAAAACCTAGATTATCTTTTTTTACAATCATTCCCATTTGTCTAGTAAAATCACCAGAACCATCTGGTATCACTTTTACATTTTTTAATTCTTGGTTTTTTGCCCATGCGTTCATTACAAACGAATCATT
>Ga0098038_1000488_pt1 | contig 17664 bp, 7 predicted proteins | sample 5B_taG_FD_75051 | JGI IMG/M metagenome (GOLD analysis project Ga0098038, IMG submission 75051) | Marine viral communities from the Subarctic Pacific Ocean - 5B_ETSP_OMZ_AT15132_CsCl metaG | ecosystem: Environmental > Aquatic > Marine > Oceanic | place: Pacific Ocean | collected 2015-01-08 | reverse complement strand
GATATACGAAGAAAAAAATTAGCGTTAAAAGAGCAAGTTGCCAACGCTAAAAGCCACTTAGACGGGCAAAAGTCTAAATACTATGAAGAAATTAAAGCTGGAAGCAAGCTTACTAATGAGCAGCAAAAAGCAATTGATTTCTTTAATAGATATAACAAAGAGTCAGAAGCAACTCAAAAAACAGCAGATAAACAAAAATCTACTTTTTTAAATAAAACTGAAAATGTTTTTAACGATAAATTCAAAGGTTTTGAATACAACGTCGGAGATAAAAAATACAGATTTAATGTTAACAATGCTAATGAAGTTAAAGATGCTCAAAGCGATATTAATAATTTTGTCAAAAAGTTTTTGAACGAAAATAATGAAATGTCAGATGCCAAGGGTTATCATAAATCTTTATACACAGCAATGAACGCTGATGCTGTTGCAAAACACTTTTACGAACAAGGAAAAGCTGATGCTATGAAAAATAGTGTTGCTAAAGCCAAAAACGTAGATATGAATCCAAGACAAGCTCATGGAAAAATTGAAGCAGGTGGTATTAAAGTAAAGGTATTAGGTGATACAACTTCTGATTTTAAGTTTAAAATTAAAAACAATAAATTTAAAAAATAACAAATTAAAATTACAAAATTATGGCAATTACAGGAGGAGCTAATTTGAATAGTGTGCCGGCACCATTGCCGCAAGCACTAGCATCAAATTATCTAGATTTTACGGGTACCACAGACACAACGTGGGCTCAACAATATTTACCAGACCTAATGGAGCAAGAAGCTGAAGTTTTCGGACCGAGAACTATTTCAGGATTTTTAGCTCAAGTTGGGGCTGAAGAGGCTATGACAGCTGATCAAGTTGTATGGTCTGAACAAGGAAGATTACATTTATCTTATAGAGGTCACTGTGAAAGTGCTACTGGTGGTACTGCATCTGGTGGTCAAATCGAAATTGAAGTTGATATCGATGGAAACGACATAGGTGCAAACCACGGTATTAGAGTTAACGATACAGTTATTGTAGCAAGTTCTCAAGGTGTTGTACGATGTCTTGTTGAGGCTGTTGATACAGGTTCTATGATAGATGTTTTACCTTATGACTTTGCTTCATTAAACACTGCTGGTTTAACAACTACTGGTGGAACTCAAGACTTAACTATACTAGTTTATGGTTCTGAATTTGGTAAAGGAGACAGTTACAACAACGCAGCGAACAGTGCTGCTACTGATCAAAGAGGTGCTAACGAGCCTTCATTCCAAACTTTCACTAACAAGCCAATTATATTAAAAGATTACTACGCAGTGTCAGGTTCTGATACAGCTAGAATTGGTTGGGTTGAAGTAGCTGCTGAAGACGGTACTTCAGGTTACTTATGGTACTTAAAAGCTGAAGCTGATACTAGAGCGCGTTTTACTGATTACTTAGAAATGTCAATGTTAGAAAGTGAATTAAACTTAGTTGCTTCTCAAATTGATGGTAATGCACTTGTTTCTGGTTCTGCAGCTGGTGCTGGGAACGTTGGTACTGAAGGTTTATTTGCTGCTATTGAATCAAGAGGTAATGTTTCTTCTGGTATTACTGGTGGTGGTGCTGATTTAGCTGAGTTTGACGCTATTTTAGCTGAGTTTGACTCTCAAGGTGCTATTGAAGAAAACATGATGTTTCTTAATAGAGCAACTGCTTTAGCTGTTGACGATATGTTAGCTTCAATGAATTCTTATGGGGCTAGTGGTACTTCTTACGGAGTGTTTGATAATTCTGAAGATATGGCTTTAAATTTAGGTTTCTCTGGTTTCAGACGTGGATCTTACGATTTCTACAAATCTGACTTTAGATATTTAAATGATGCTGCTACAAGAGGAGGTATTAATGCTGCTAACACTGCTAGTGCAATTAGAGGAGTATTTATTCCAGCAGGAACATCTACTGTTTATGACCAAATGTTAGGGAAAAATATGAAGCGTCCATTTTTACATGTTCGTTACAGAGCTTCTCAAACTGATGACAGAAGAATGAAAACATGGGTTACTGGTTCGGTTGGTGCTGCTACATCTGCACTTGACGCGATGGAAATTCACATGCTTTCTGAAAGATGTTTAGTTACTCAAGGTGCTAACAACTTTATGATGTTAACGTAAGCACAATTATTTTAAAAGACCGGGGCTTCGGCCTCGGCCTTTTATTTTTATTAATTTTATTATATATTATATTATGGCAAAAAAAGAAAAAATTACAAAAGTGGAAAAAACTCCACCGGTTGTAGAGCAACCAAAAGTTGAAACACCGGTTATGGATATTCCAAAACCAAAAACAAAAAAAACATCTAATGAATGGGAGGTAAAAGATAGAGTTTATTATCTAAAAGGAAATAAAAAACCTTTATCAAGATCAATAAAATCTGCTAACATTTATTGGTTTGACGAAGAAAAAGGTTATGAAAGAGAACTTAAGTATTGTCAAAACCAAAGAACACCGTTTGTTGATGAGATGAATGGAGACCAAAGATTAGAACATATTATTTTTAGAGGCGGAAGTTTATTTGTACCAAAAGAAAAAACAGTTTTACAAAAACTTTTATCTTTATATCACCCTCATAAAGATCAATTATTTGAAGAACATAAACCTGCTGTTATAGCTGAAGAAGAAATTGATATTTTAGATATGCAAGTAGATGCATTGGTTGCAGCTAGAAACATTGATATTGATATGGCAGAAGCTATTATGCGTGTTGAAAAAGGTTCTGATGTGTCTAGATTAAGCTCTAAAGAACTTAGAAGAGATTTATTATTATTTGCTCGTAATAACCCTAGACTATTTTTAGAGTTAGCTGATGATGAAAATGTAATGCTAAGAAACTTTGGTATTAGAGCTGTTGAAGCTGGAATATTAAAATTATCTTCTGATCAAAGAAACTTTTTGTGGGGAAGCAATGGAAGAAAACTAATGGTTATACCATTTGAAGAGCATCCTTATACTGCTTTAGCACATTGGTTTAAAACTGACGAAGGTATGGAGATTTACTCCAATATTGAAAAAAGATTAAATTAATCTAACTGTAGATGCAGTCGCTCTACGGGGCGATTGCAAACTACAAATCATATTATATGGAAAAATCAAAAGGACTAGGCGACTCAATAGAAAAAATTACAAAAGCAACTGGAATCAAAAAAGTTGTAGATACAGTTAGCAAGATAACTAAAAAGCCTTGTAACTGTGGCAAAAGGAAAGATACTTTAAATAGATTATTTCCTTATAATAAATAAAAAGAAATTATGGTAAATGTAGATTCGGTATATCAAAGAGTTTTAGCTTTAGCGAATAAAGAACAAAGAGGTTACATAACGCCTCAAGAATTTATTTTATTTGCAAACCAAGCTCAATTAGAAATTGTAGATCAATATTTTTATGATTTAAATCAATTTGAAAGAACGCGTAACAGTAGTTCTGAATTTTCTGATATGGTAGATTTGATTGAAGAAAAACTTGGAACACTTGCAACGTTTATTGATTACCCTACATCATCTAATAACCATCCAATACCTTCTTCTTGTTATCGTTTAAATGTTGTAGATAGATCTGGTATAATAGCTGAAAAAGTTACTAAATCAGAATTTATACAAATGGTAAATGGCGGTCCGCTTACTTCACCAACAAACCGCAATCCAGTATATATGCACGAGCCATTAACAGCTGGAACAATAGATAATTCTATTCGTTTGCATCCAGCAGGCCCATGTTCTATGAAATACATAAAAAAACCTGCTAATATAAATTGGGGATATGTAGTTGTTAATAAAGTAGCTCTTTATGATCCAACTAATACAATTCATTTTGAATTACACCCTATGGAAGAAACAGAATTAGTTTATAAAATATTAAAACTTGCTGGCTTAGCTATGCGAAGAGATGATGTTGCACAAGGAGGTCAAGGGTTAGAATCTATGAAAATTCAACAAGAAAAACAATAAAACATGGCATTATTACAAAACTCACAACAGTACTATTATAATAATACCGAGTCATTAGGTGATTATCAATTTACAAGTTTACATGATATTATAGATCATTTTATGGTAGTTTATGTTGGTGAAGATAAAATTATCAGTAAAGTGAGCAAAGTTGATGTATCATTTCACGCTCAAAGAGCTATGCAAGAATTATCATTTGATGTGTTTAAATCTTGTAAAGCAATTGAATATGACGTGCCAGCTACACTAACTACACCACTACCTCAAGACTATGTTAATTATACTAAAATTAGCTGGGTAGATTCTGCTGGTATAAAACACTTATTGTATCCTACTACTAGTAAAACTTCAAATCCGTTTAGTCCTCAACAAGATACTAATGGGGAGTTTCTTTTTAATAATGGAAGCTTAATACAGTCTGGTGAGTTAATTCAAAATGGAAATTTTCAAGCTGGTATTGGTACTTGGATTTTAAATTCTGACGAAACAACACCGGGAACTCTTACTGCGCTTTCTACAACTACATCTTCCGCAACAGCAACCCTTGGAGATCCAAGCATTGGTTGGTTTTACGGTTTTAATGGAAACGCAATAGGAGCTTATAGCGTGCCTCAAAATAGCGCTATACGACAAGAAAATGTACCAATAATAAGTGGTGAAGACTATACAGTATCATTTACTGTGAGTGGTTATACTTCTGGAACTTGGAGTTTAGTTATTGTTGATGAAAACGGAGATACTGCTGAAACAAGTGATATAACCGCAGACGGAACTCATTCAGAAACTTTAACAGCTGGAGCAACCGCTAGTAATAATGTTGCACAATCTATTTTTATTAGAAATAATTCTGCTACCGCTGGTACTTGTGTTATAGATGATGTGTCTATTGTTAGAGTTGGTGATGAAGAAACTTCAACAGCTTGGGCAAACTACCAATCAATGACTCCGTCTGAAAATCAAAGTCAATACGATGATGATACTTATTGGCCAATGCATGGTGAAAGATATGGATTAGATCCTCAACATGCTCAAGCTAATGGCTCTTTTTATATAGACTGTGTATCTGGAAAAATTCATTTTAGCTCTAATATTTCAGGAAAAACTGTAATCTTAGATTATATAAGTGATAGTCTTGGGACTGATGCTGAAATGCAAGTTCATAAGTTTGCAGAAGAAGCTATGTATAAATGGATAATGCATGCCGTATTATCTACTAAAGCCAATATTCCAGAGTACCAAGTTAACAGATTAAAAAAAGAAAGATTTGCTGCTATAAGAACAGCAAAATTAAGATTATCAAATATTAAGCTAGAAGAAATTACTCAAATTTTAAGAGGTAAATCGAAACAAATAAAACACTAGTACATGCCAGAGATTAAGCATAATTTTACCGGTGGTAAAATGAACAAGGATCTTGACGAAAGACTTGTTCCAAAAGGAGAATATAGAGATGCAATGAATGTACAAGTGTCAACTTCAGAAGGCTCTGATGTTGGTACTGTTCAAAACATATTGGGTAATATTCAAGGATGCACATACACAAACAGCGAAGATAACCCAATAATGCCAAATTCAAAAACTGTTGGTTCTGTTTCTGATGAAAAAAATGATACTTTATATTGGTTAGTTGCTGGGCAAAATTTACTTAATGGAAGCGTTTGCAATTTAACTAGTGGCGATTTGCCAATTGAGGCCAAAGATATGATAATGCGTAAGAAAAAATCTGGTGGAGGCTGTGAACCTGTCTTTGTAGATAAATATGCGTTACTAACAGAAAATCAAACAACTGGCAACAACAACTTGTTAGAGCTGCCACCAGGCACAAGTTCAACTTCTTTTGCACCCGGCATGACTGTTGCGGGGATTACACAAGATAATGGAACTTGTATTTCCAGTAATCCATTTACAATATTGAGCGTAGGACCGTTAGTAGAACTACAGGTAAACTGGTATTACAACACGATAAACATACCAATACCTGGTGGTATAAATACTCCCGATGGAATTTGGACTGGTGGAGTATCTACTACAATTCCAGGGATGCGTGGTTTTTTTGAAGCAGCTGTAGACATTGGCCCTATAGGATCATATGAGGGTTTAACTGGAAATATTTATGTAGCTGAATCAGAACTGTTTCCAGGTGTTAATGTTGGTGATTACATAGCATCAACAGACAACACAATATCAAGCGGCTTTGGGCCTCAATCACCGATAGATCCAAATTGGTTAGATAATCCAAATGACTTAAATCCAACTGGTGTACAGATTACTGACATTAATTTAGTAACAGTTAACACAAATCCGTGTGGAACAGCTATAACGAGTAGTTATTGGAGAATAGAAATTAACGGTGGCGCTAGTTCTATCAATGATACCGCACTAATGAATGGTACTATAGGATGTCCTGATGCAAATTCTTTAAATAGATATCAACCACCACCTGCTGCTGTAGAACAAGATTTTTATTTCTGGACACTTAACCCAACAGGCAGTGTTAATTCACTAACAAACACAATTACAATTCCTCCTAACGATAGTTCGCTTGATGAAATATATGATATTGTTGTTACTCAAGGCGAACAATTATCCATAGTGCCTTACCAAGCATTTCCTAATGGTGGATGTGTTGATCCAAATTCATTAACAGATACAAGTGATTATACTTTAGATATAGTAAGCTGTGATGATATGATTACACCTATTATTCCAACAATAAATCAAAACAACTTTACTATAGGTGAATTAAGCTTTACAATACCAACCGCAAGTACAATTGAAAATGTTATTGTTCTTGATGGTGATATGGATTTTGATAATACTGATTATTTATATTTTGAAAGAGAAAGAGTTTTAAATTATGATGCAAATAAACCAATTACCGGGTTAAACATACTTGATGATATGTTACTTTGGGTTGATGGAGTAAAAAATGAAGGCTTATTACAGCCTGACAATGGTACAGAACCTAAAAAAATAAACATACCACGTAGTGTAGCTGGAACTCACACTGATGGTAATGTACACACATACTTAATAAATAGTGCGTTAGATATTGGACCACCGATTGGAAATCCAGGATATCCTCAAGGTTATAATAATCAAATAGCAATACGCGAAGAACACATAACTGTTATAAAAAAAGGTCCTAAAAATATATTAAATTTAGATTTAGATACAGGTAGAGATCCTAATTTAAATTATTCTGGTATTGTAAGAATTTCAGATGGTATTGAACAAGACGATATAATTGATCCTGGTCAACTATTTGATTTTTCTGATATTTCAACTTACATAAATCAACAAAAAACAATAAAAGTAGCGATACGTTCTGATCTTAATGGTAATCAAGATTTTAATCTTCTTGGTTGGGAAAGCTATAAAGGAAAGACTGTTGTTTTAAAAGAATTTGAAAACGATACGGCTCCTTCAATTCCAATAGTAGATTATAGAATAAAAGGTATAATAACAGATTGGCATAATTTTCAAAATCCAGAGTTAATAAGTGATACCGGTTTACAAGATATTTCATATCCTGATGGAGATTCAACTGGAATAATTGAAATTGAAATACTACCTACTGCTGTTCAAGGTTTACCACCATTAGCACCTAGCGGTGAAACTTTAAATTATGCTATTGATTTATTTGACGAAGAAGAAAAATTATTTGAATTTAAGTTTCCAAGATTTTCTTATAGATACAAATACGAAGATGGTGAATATTCTCCATTTGGTCCTTTTACACAAGTAGCTTTTTCAAGTGGTAGTTTTTCATATCATACTCAAAAAGGATTTAATCTTGGTATGACAAATGCTCTTCAAAGAGTAAAAGTAAAAAACTTTATTAACGTTACTACTCCTAAAGATGTTGTAGAAATAGAAATATTATATAAAGAAGATACTTCTCCAAATGTGTACATTGTAGATTCATTAAAACCTACTGATTCGCCAACAATTCAAAACGGAGGAAGTACTTTTAATGCTTGGGCGTTAAATGAATATACCATAGACTCTGATACTATTCACGCTGTGTTACCAGCTAATCAGTTACTACGTCCTTGGGATAACGTACCAAGAAAAGCGCTGGCTCAAGAAGTAACAGCTAATAGAGTTGTATATGGAAATTATTTACAAAACTATAATTTAACTAAAGATCAAGAAACTTTTTCTCCTAACTTTAAAAAACTTATTTCAAAATTTGGTGTAAGCGATGGTAAAGGTGTTAGATCAGTTAAATCATTAAGAGAATATCAAATTGGAGTTGTTTTTTTAGATAAATACGGTAGAGAAACACCAGTATTAACAAGTCCTACAGGAACGTTAGAGCTAACAAAAAAAGATAGTTATAAAAGCAATAGAATTAGAGTTGGACTTGGTGGAGCAAAATATCCAAGCGACATGGAATACTTTAAGTTTTTTATAAAAGAAACTTCTGGTGAGTATTATAATTTAGCTATGGATAGGTATTACGATGCTGAAGATAGTAATATCTGGTTAGCTTTTCCTTCAACTGATAGAAATAAAATTGACGAAGACTCATTTTTAATACTTAAAAAAGGACAAGAATCTACTGAACCAATAACAGAACAAGCTAGATACAAGGTATTAGCTATAGAAAATGAAGCTCCAGATTTTATAAAAACTAATAAAATAAAAATAGATTCTGTAACAAATGTTCCAACTACCGGTACTGATCCAGCTTTTCCTACAGATATTAGTGATTGTCCTCAAGAAGGAAAATCTGATTTTAGATTACAATGGTTTAGATTTCAAAATAAAACCGCGGCTAAAATGGATCAAATTACAGACGGAGTTTTGTATGTTGAGTTTGGATCTACTACATCTACGGCTTTATCAAAAAGATATAGAGTAACTGAAATTTCAGTAAATAGTGCAGAAAATGATCCAACTACTTCTCCTACTTTTTTTAACATAAGTATAGATGGACAATTTGGAGATGATGTTAATTTTATGAGTTTAACAGGAACAACTATAAAAGATGATGCTGTAGTTAATATTTATAAATATGTTGTAGAAAATAGACCTCAATTTGATGGTAGATTTTTTGCAAAAATATATAACGATGGCACGTTTAGAAAATACATAATACCTGCTTCATCCGGAGACCTTGACTATCTTGTAACTTCACAAAGACAAGTGTGGGGAATGCAAAGTAACTTTTTTGAAACTCATAATAATAGTTCATCTAATCCTTACACTTCAGATATTAATAATAGCATGATGAACGCAGGGGGAGATAATTTACCTGAAAACAATAGAATAAATAACCTTGCTGGTTTTGGTAGTTATTTTGGCCTTAATGCGTGGCAATTTGACAACGATTATAATCTTACAGAGTATGGCGAAGAAGATGATTTTCGTAATGCAGGTTTTTGGTTTATTGATGGTGGTCCTTATGATGGTACTAGCTCAACAACTAGTGCAGATTCAAACGATATTCTAGACATGGATTCTATAAATGATGCGCCAGGTAGTTTAAGCGGAGGATTAATACAAGAATCAAATTCATCTGCCATCCAAATATCTTGGGGTCCAATTGGTAGTGAGTATGATGTTGGAAAAACTAGTAGTATAGAATCTCCAGGCATTATAGAAAACATCGGGACAGGATTTCAGGCTCAAGATAGTACCGAGTGGAGTGTTTCAGATGATATTAATAATTTTTGGGGTGTTGGTAAAGATCCTGGTGTTTATCCAGATCAAACTCAATTTGTAGAAAAGTTTTATCCTAGTAATCAATTTAGGTGGAAAGAAGATCCAAAGCAAACGGTATACACTATACAGGCTAGTGTTTTTGAAAGTAAATTACTTAGAGCAGAGTATAATGTTGATGGAGAGGAAGATGGTATTGATAGATGGTTCATGTTTAGCCGACCACAAAATTTTACAAAACAATACACGCTAAATATTACTCCAAAAATGACCTTTGATCCTTTCAATGATGCTGGTGCTGGAATTATAGCGGAAGGTTCTAAAATAGATGTAAAAATCATTAATGGTGGTAGTGGTACAATCGTAAGTAATACTACTTCTACTACCGCGGCTTTACAAGAGTGTGCTATATTTGTAGAATCTCTTAGTGGTAATGATTATGGCGCGCTTGCGGCAAGTGGTGTTATACCAAAAGGTAGAATAAAAGAAGGTATGGTTTTAACTCATTTTGACGGAGCAGATGGTACTCCTGGGACTCCTATTAGTAGTGCTAATAGTTCTGGTGATACACCAATGATAAGAAAAATTGAAGAGTTATCAGGTGGTGGTTATAAACTATTTTTGCAAGGTACAAAACAACCACTAGTTACAGGAACTGTTGATATTGTTCCAACAGCAACTGAATTTTATAGATTTGAACAACCAATAATGAATGGTTTTTCAAAATATTCAGCTTTAGCAAACAGAAATGGAGCAACAGGCTTACAACAAGAGGGCTTAGGATATCAAGGTGATGTTTTCTATACAATGGAATTTGTTGAGCCTATTTATCCTACTGAAATATTACCAGATGATCCAGCTGTTTGGGAAACAGAACCAAAAGATTCAACTGATTTAGATATATATTACGAAGCTAGTGCTGCTAATCCAACTATATTAAATTCTTCAACTATAGATATTGTTTTACCAATTACTTCTACAGTACAAATTGCTAGCAAACCGCTTTCTTTTTTAACAGCTGATAATACTTTAACTATATTGAGTAATAGTACACAAGAAGGTAATATTATTACTTTAAATGATTTCTTTGTAGCAGAATCAGGGTTTTTTGCTGATGGATTTGGTGGTACTCTTGATGCTATTGAAGTAGGTGATGTTGTTGAGGTTACTAGACCAGATGGCTCTATAATTAGTGTTGAAATAGAAGATATTTTAAATTTAGAAAATTTAGGTGGCGGTCAAGTTTCTAGAACGCTTCAAATAAAAAAAGAACTATATAATAGTTTTTACTGGTTAAACTGGCATAATTGTTTTGAATTTGGAAATGGAGTTGAGTCTAATAGAATTAGAGATAATTTTAACTTACCATTTATAGCTAATGGAGTTAAAGCATCTACCACTTTATCAGATCAATATAAAGAAGAACATAGAAAAACAGGATTAATATATTCTGGTATATACAACTCTATGAGTGGTGTAAATAATTTAAATCAATTTATACAAGCAGAAAAAATTACAAAAGATGTAAATCCTGTATATGGTAGTATTCAAAAACTACACACTAGAGATACTAACTTAGTAACATTATGCGAAGATAAGTGTTTAAAAATACTAGCAAATAAAGATGCAATATTTAACGCTGATGGAAATACTCAGTTAACTGCTACTGAAAATGTATTAGGACAAACAATACCATTTGTAGGTGAATATGGTATATCTACAGATCCAGCATCATTTGCATCGGAATCATACAGAGCTTATTTTTCTGATAAAGTACGTGGTGCTATAATACGATTATCAGCAGATGGAATAACTCCAATATCTGAACACGGTATGAAAGATTGGTTTAGAGACAACTTAAAATTAAGCAATGAAGTAATTGGTAGTTACGACGATAAAAAAGATGAATACAACTTTACCATAAAAGGTGAAAATCCTTATACGGTAACATTTAAAGAAGATGTAAAAGGTTGGTCAAGTTTTAAATCTTTTATTCCTGAAAACGGTATAAGTTGTGCAAATGATTATTATACCTTTAAAGATGGTAATTTATATAAACACCACGACGAAACAGTAGATAGAAATACTTTTTATCCACAAGATATTGGTATAAATAACTATCCTGGAACTTTTACAGCTTCAAGTTTTAATGTAATATTAAATGAAGCTCCAGGTAGTGTTAAATCTTTTAACACTTTAAACTATGAAGGTACTCAATCAAAAATAGACGAATTAGTATCTATTAATTCTAACAATGACCTTACCTACGAGCAGATTTATATAACCGATATGGCTAACTTTGACGATAATCAATATCGTAATTTAAAAGCTAAAAAAGGTTGGTATGTTACTTCAATAAAAACAGATCAACAACAAGGAGGACTAAACGAGTTTATAAAAAAAGAAGGTAAATGGTTTAATTATATAAAAGGAAAAGCAGTTAGTTATCTTGCTAGCGGTCATATTAATGATCCTGTAACATTGTACGATACTAAAAATCGTGGAATACAAGGTTTAGGTTCTTTGGTAAGTGTGTCAGTAACAACTCTTGAAGGCTGTACTTGCGATGGCGTTAATATGGATAGTCCTTGTGATGATTTTTATAGCGCTTATGGTCAAAGTTCAGCTTTCAATTATGATGAAAACGCTAACATGCCAGATCCTGATCTTGCGTACGGCGGTTGTGCTCCAGTTATAGAAGGTTGTATGGAGACTTGGGCAGATAATTATAACGATTACGATTATGATGGTGAATCAAACATTTCTGCTGGTATTCTTATTGATATTAATACTCAAGATAACCCAAGTTCTTGTTTTCATGCTGGGTGCACTTGTAATGGTGATCAACCAAACTTTAATAATGAAATTGTAGATTGTACAGCTTTTGGATCACTTGGTTACACTTTTTACGACTCAACTGTTGCGGCTAATAACTATGATCCGTTTGCAACTATTGATGATGGTAGTTGCGTAGGCGTTATATACGGTTGTACAGATCCTAACGCATACAACTATGACCCTAATGCAAATACCGCTGCTACAGGGGCTAGTGGAAGCGAAGAATATAATGCTGTTGATAATACCGCTGGTTGTATTCCAGTAATAGAAGGCTGTATGGATGCTTTTGCTGTAAATTACTGGCAATATACGGTGCCTACTGAATCTATAGGTAATCCTCTTACAGATGTTAACACACAAGATGATCCTTCAAGTTGTTTATATGGTATACCTGGTTGTCCTGATATAACCGCCTGTAATCCAACTCCGTTTGACCCACTTACTGAATTGGTTCAAAACAACGGTACTTGTGTTTATTGCGGAGACACTGGGAATAATACATATAATTATAGTAATAATTACGCTACACCATCTAACGCTCTTACGGTAGTACAGAATAATGATTCATCTACTGTTGGTACTTGTTCTGATCCTAGTTTTAATAATGATATAGCTGGGTGTGATAGTGTTGGTGGAGATTTTAGCCCATGTACTTCTGGTTGTTTATACTGTAACTCTCCTTTAAACCTTGGAGTTGTTACTGGTTCGGAAACATCAAGCAGTATAACGATACAATGGAGTCCACCTGAAGATTTTGCTGTTCCAAATTGGGGTAATTATAACGCAGCGCCTGTAAGTGGTTACATAGTAGAATATAGATATGAGCTTTTTAGTGGTAACTGGCCAGGTGGAGATCCAGAAGCATGTGTTACTAATTGTGGCGATTGGATTGAAATAACTCCATTTGATGACACAGATCTAGGTAATTTAACTCTTGACGTAAATGGATATGTTCAGTATACAGTTTCTAATATACCAGAAGATTTAACTGCTGTTGGTGGTAGTCGTTTAGTTGAATTTAGAGTTCGTGCTCTTTGCTCTGGTCCTGGAGCTATACAGAGTTATTCATCTGGTTACGATTATTCAAGCGCGCCTGAAGGATATTTAGGAAATACAGATACTGCATTTGGATCAGTATTAGAGCTAGCTGTTCCTGGTTGTACAGATCCTTTAGCTTGCGTTGGTTCTTATAATGCAAGCGCAAATGTAGATGATGGTAGTTGTGATTATTCATGTGTTGGTTGTACTGATTCTACTTTTATAGAATATTATGATTATATTACCGCGAATAGTGGTGGCAACTTGTTATTGCCAGCTACAATAAATTGTGATTCTACTAATATTGGCGTAAGTGGATGTATAGAGTGTTCTACTAATATAGTTGCAGGATGTACAGATTCAACAGCATTTAATTATGATCCAAACGCAAACGCAGGTTGCGACGGCGCGCCAATTTCGTTTAATCCTATTGCTGACACATCTTGTTGTGAAGCAGTAGTTGAAGGGTGTAGTGATAATACTTCAGTACTTTCAGCGGGATATGGTGGGGCTGGTACAGGAGCGCTTAATTATAACGCGGCAGCTAACACAAACGATGGAAGCTGTGAATATACATCTCCTATAGGAACAGGAACGGTAAATGGTGTTTCAGGTCAAGCGTTTAACTATAATACGCCAGACGTAAGTGGTGTTACTAATCCTGCCGTAATAGAAATTAGTATTAGTAATGGTACTATTGATAGCGGATCATCTGGGTTAGTTCAAGACGCTGGTATGCCTTGGGGACAATTATCATCAGCTGTAAATTTCTTTTCTACACCAATGGATGCTAGTGGTAGTCAATTAGGATCTGGAAACAATCAAGGTCGACGTCAATATGTTATGGCAGATGTTAGTTGGAGTATGTGGGTTGGAGATCTTTTATCGGTTGGTGGAAACACCAATCTAAGTGCTACTAATAATAACTTATTATATTGGATGGACCAAGGAGCAACATCATGGTCGGTTTTCTTCCAGATTAATTTTACAGATCCTGTAATTCAAGCATCTAACGTGTATGATTCTACTCAAGTTGTTGTTTCGTCTATAGATCTTGTAAGAGGTTGTATGGATCCAAGCGATACTTGTAGCTATGATCCAAACGCAAATGTACACGACGCGGCTATGTGTGGTGTTGCAGAGCCTGGATGTAATCTAAGCAGTCCTCCTGTAGGTGGAACAGCTTTATATGTTAACTTTCAAAATCCACTTACTTGTATTGACAACTCACTTTGTGCAACTTGTCAACCACCAGATCTTTCTAGTGTATCTGTACCAACAAGTCATTTTGGTCCACTACCAGCGGTTGGAATGTTTGATGGTATTTCTGATGCTATTAAATCTGCAAATATTATTAATGGAATACCTTTTGCAGCACAAGAAACAAATGTATCAATTGGTCAGCTTCGTTTTAGATATAAATTAATAGGTAGTAAAGTATCTACCCCTCAAACAGTTTGGAGTGACTGGATTTATGAAGTAAATCCATTATTCTCAACTATTGCAGGCACTGGATGTGCTGGAAGTGGTGTTGCTGGATATAGTAGCCCTTCGAATGTAGATATACTTATTCCAAATCAATTTGCTTTAGCTGATACCGGAGGAGTTTATACATACCCTATTCCAGCACAAGCGCCGTATGTGTTTCCTACGGTAACTACTACTTCAACAGGTGGTGGCATAAGCGTTAATTCAGCTGATTACTATGATAATAATGGTGACGTATTGCCATTTGGACAAGGGGTTAGATTTCAAATAGAAGTTAAATCTGTTTGTAAACAAACGCTCAATAATGATACTTGTGTAGATGTATCTGAGTGGTCTGCTCCTCTTGAGTTCCAAGTTTAAAAAATATATTAATAATAAAAAATAATTTATGCCTTATAGTATAGCGACACTTACTTTGTCAAACGCTTTAAATGAATCTCTTCAAATTGGAGATGCTTTATATTATGTGCCAACTAGTACCTTGGGAAACTTTAACACTTCACAAGGAGCAGGCGTAAGTAATGTTATTAGATTTGGAGTAGTAACTAGTTTTACATCAGGAGCCGCGGGATCAACAATAGATGTTTTATATGATTCATCGGTAGATAGTACTGGAACTCAGATTTTACCATCACCAACTGGCGGTGAGTTTTTAATGTTTGAAAGAGATAAGGTTAATACCTCGGGATTAATAGGGTATTATGCAGATGTACAATTTGTAAATAACTCTAAAGAGTATGCTGAATTATTTTCAGTTGGTTCTGAAATTTTTGAAAGTAGTAAATAAATAATTAATTATGGCAAACGGATACGGTAGTTCATCAGGTTCATCAGGTTCATCATCAACTCCAAGCTCGTCTTCAAGCGCAAGACAAACAACGGTAAATGCTCAGAGGCAAGCTGCGCCTCCTGGATATCATTATATGCCAGATGGTACTTTAATGTCTGACGTTGAGCATGCTAGATTATATAATAGCGGAGCAGCAAGATATTATAATCCATACGAAAGAGATCCATCAAATGTTGCAAGTAACGCGTTTGGAAAAACAATTAAAGGTCTTGTTTTAAATACTGGCAATATATCAACTAATGGAGAAACTAGATCGTTTACTGTTAAAGGAAATCCAGGTGCTATTTTTAGTTTAGAAGTTAAAAGACAAGATGGTTATTATTATAATTTTACAACAAATCTATTTCAAGCGGCTCAAACTAGATTAAACAACCAAGTTATTTCTGGAAATAAATTTACTGGTAATATTATTTTTCCAAACACTATAACTAAAAGTAGTACAAAACAAGCTACTACTAGTGGTATAAAAGTAATTATAAATGACGCTGTTGCTAGTGTTATGGCGGTTGGAGATAAAATAACTGGTAATACTTTTTTAGACGCTAACCATGTAACAGTAGCAGCGTTAAATCCAGATGGTGATAATATTGGAGAATTTTCAATGTCTGAAGCTGTTGCAATAGCTCATGATGCGGCTATTGGTGGTACTCCATTATTTTTTACAAGTGCAGATCAATATGATTTTTTATTATTTGCAGAACAAGGAACAAGACATGCTAATTATAAAGAAGTTAGACTTGAAGATGGTAGCATAGATATAAACGCTTCTACGGGCTCAAGTTCTAATTTAATGCAAAAAGTTTTATATCAAACTCCAGATGTAATATTAAATCTTTCAGCATTGTCTCCTAATGCTGTTACGGCTTTTAGTGGACAAACTCCTACAGTACAACCTATAGTTATACCAGCAGGTAAAAATATTGGCAAAATACCTTTTTCAATTCCAGTGTCAGCAAGCAGCACACATTCTTTTAGAGTAGATAGAACTCCAACGGCTAATGATGTTACCGCTTGGGTTTCTAGAACTGTTGGGGCTAGCGGAAGTGACATACCAGGAGAAGATACTTTTCCAGCTGTATCTAATACAGATACTATAGATGGCGCTATTTCTAATGCTTCTAAAGTTGTAATGGATACTAACGTAGCAGATAAAATGGCAGTTGGAGATAAAATAACTACAGCTGTTACAACAGATACTGTTGATGGAGCCGTATCTTCAGGTATTAAGGTTGTTATGGATAATAACGTGGCAGGAAAGATGTCTGTTGGTGATCAAATAACAGGTAACACATTTCTTGATGCTAATATAGTAACAGTAGCGGCTTTAAATCCAGACGCTGATAATGTTAAAGAGTTTTCTATGTCAGAAGCCGTAGCTTTAGATGATGGTATAACATTAACGTTTAGCTCTAAGTTAAATAGAAGTCTTACTACTGTTTCTGCTTTAAATCCAGATGGTGACAATGTGAAAGAATTTTCTATGTCTCAAGCGCATTACCTTATGGATGGTATTACATTAAGCTTTAGTAATAAAGAAAATTACAGATGGCCTTTAAATAATATTGACGGATTATATCCTGGTATGGTGCCAATAGGTACTAATATAACTGCTAATACTAGAGTTAGTGCTTATCGAGAAACTGTAACTGAAATGCAAGGAACTGATAAAGAAAGAATACTTGTTGTACAAGAAGTTGACGCAATAGATAAGCTTGGGGCAAAGCCAACTCTTTCAAGAGATGCTACTTCAAAAATATTATCAACTACACAAACTGGTAATGTTGCTTTTAGTAAACAACAAAAACTATTATT
>Ga0098038_1000487_pt1 | contig 17668 bp, 24 predicted proteins | sample 5B_taG_FD_75051 | JGI IMG/M metagenome (GOLD analysis project Ga0098038, IMG submission 75051) | Marine viral communities from the Subarctic Pacific Ocean - 5B_ETSP_OMZ_AT15132_CsCl metaG | ecosystem: Environmental > Aquatic > Marine > Oceanic | place: Pacific Ocean | collected 2015-01-08 | reverse complement strand
TAATATAGAAGTCAGATCAGCATAAGGAGAATCAATACCTGGTAATTGAATTGTTTCGTTTAGCCCAGCAAAATACCCTTCAAATGTTTCTAATTGCGCTTGATTAGCTAGTAAATTAAATTCCAAAGGAGTTATATATCCTCTTTGTTCTTTATTAGCTATTGCTAAAACTCTTTGATACACTGTGTCTACGTTTACCATAATTTCTTTTTAATTTGTAGTTTACGATCGCCCCGTAGGGCGACCGCTCTACAGTTAGATTATTTTAATCTTTTTTCTATATTTGCATATATTTCCATACCTTCATCAGTTTTAAACCAATGCGCTAAAGCTGTATATGGATGCTCTTCAAAAGGAACAGTAAATAACTTTCTATCTGTTGATCCCCAACTAAATGTTCTTTGATCTCCAGATAATTTTATAATACCTTGTTCTCTTGCTTTTATACCAACGTTTCTAAGATGTACGTTTTCATCACTTACTAGTTCTAAGAATAAAATTGGATTTTTCTTAGCGAATAGTAGCAAATCTCTTCTAAGTTCTTTAGAACTCATCTCAGACACTTTAGAACCGCTCTCTACACGCATAACTGCTTCTGCTGTATCTATATCTAAATCTCTAGCAGCTGTTAACGCATCGACTTCTAGTTCTAACCAATCTACTTCGTTTTTAGCTATTTCAACAGGTTTATGCTCTTCAAATAATTTATCTCTATGAGGATGATACAACGATAAAAGTTTTTGTAAAACTACTTTATTTTTAGGAACATATAGTTGTCCGTTTTGGAAAATAATATGCTCTAATCTTTGTTCTCCCTTCATTTCATCAACGAAGCAAGTTCTTTGGTTTTTAGTATATTTTAACTCTCTTTCAAATCCTTTTTCTTCGTCAAAATAATATATATTACTTCCTCTTATTAAATATGTTAATGGTGCTCTACCATGTTTTAAGTAATACATTCTATCTTTTATAACCCAATCATTTTTAGGTTTTATTTCTGGTTGCTCTTCAACCATTACAGTTTCTTCAACTGTTTCTACTTGAGGTACTTCTACCTCTTCTTTTTTTGTTTTCTTTGCCATAATATAATATATAATAAAATTAATAAAAATAAAGGGCCGAGGCCGAAGCCTCGACTCTTTAAAATATAAGTACTAGTTCATCAACATAAAGTTGTTAGCACCTTGTGTAACTAAACATCTCTCAGATAAGTAGTGTACTTCCATAACATCTTTTCCAGAAGTTTTTGCACCAACAGAACCTGTAACCCAAGTCTTCATTTTTCTAGACTCAGTTTCAGAAGCTCTATATCTTACATGTAAGAATGGTCTCTTAAGATTTTTACCTAATTGCTCGTCATAAACTGAAGATACACCAGCAGGAATAACAACACCTCTAATTGCATTAACCGTGTCATTTAAACCTCCTCTTGTACCTTTGTCGTTTAAGTATTTGAAATCAGACTTGTAGAAATCATAAGATCCACGTCTGAAACCAGAGAATCCTAAGTTAAGCGCCATTTCTTCTTCGTTATCAAAAACTCCGTAAGAAGTACCTCCAGCTCCATAAGAATTCATAGAAGCTAACATGTCATCCATAGCTAGAGACGTAGCTCTATTTACAAACATCATGTTTTCTTCAATAGCTCCATTAGCATCGAAAGTCGCTAAAATAGCGTCAAATTCAGCTAAATCAGTAGCAGCGTTAACACCAGTAACACCAGTAGTTTGGTGACCTCTAGTAGTAATAGCTTTGAATAATCCTTCAGTACCATCACCATTAGCACCACTATCAGTACCACCAATTGCACCAGCACCAGCTACAGAAAGTTCTGCTTCTAGCATAGTCATTTCTAAGTAATCAGAAAAACGAGCTCTAGTATCACCTTCAGCTTTTAAGTACCATAAGTAACCGTTTTGTCCTTCTTCACCAGAAATTTCAACCCAACCAATAGCAGAAGCGTCAGAACCTGATACTTCGTAGTAATCTTTCATGATAAGGTGTTTATTCGAGTAAGATTTGAACTGAGGAGTGTTAGCAGAAGATCTAGCAGCAGTTCCTTTTTCAAATTCAGAACCAATAACTAGTATTCTAATTATTCCAGCAGTTGTAGCAGTAGAACCTAAAGCTGTAGCCATATTAGCAGCGCCATAAGATAATACTCTAATTTCATCATCGTCATCACCATCAGGATCTACACCAGATACATAACCTTTAGCAGTAGCACCATCTAAAGTCATAATAACCATATCTCCAGCTCTAATACCGTGATTAGCACCAACAGAATTTCCGTCAACATCATTAACGATAATGTAAGAATTGTTACCATCTTTGTAAGTTGCAGTATAACATAAATGTAATCTACCTTGCTCTGACCATACAACTCTATCAGCAGCAGAAGCTTCTTCAGCTCCTACTTGAGCTAAGAATCCTGCGATTGTTCTTTTACCATAGATCTCAGCTTCTTTTTCCATAAGATCTGGTAAGTATTGTTGCTCCCAACCTGTTGAACCTCCTGCGAAGTCAATATAGTTTGAAGACAACGTTTGTTTCCTTGGAGCAGCATCAATACCACTCGCACTTGTAATTGCCATAATTTTTTAATTTTAAATTTGTTATTTGTTTTTGTTTTTGATTTTAAACTTAAAACCTGAAGTGCTATCGTCGTTTAATACTTTGAATTTTAACCCTCCATCATTAGTAGTAGCCCCGTGAGATTCTCTTGGAGACATATCAATGTTTTTAGATTTTGACATACTGTCTTTTAATGCATCGGCCTTACCTTGTTCGTAAAAATGTTTGGCAACAGCATCTGAATTCATTGCAGTAAACAAAGATTTATGATAACCTCTAGCATCTTCCATTTGACTTTTTTCATTCAAAAACTTTTTGACGAAATTATTTATGTCGCTTTGGTTTTCTTTTATTTTACTTGGATCTTTAACGTTAAATCTATACTTTTTGTCTCCAACATTATATTCAAAACCTTTGAATTTTTGATCGAAAACTTCGTTAGTTTTATTTAAAAATCTGTCTTTTGCTTGAGATTGAATCTTTTTATTTTGTTCAGATTCTTTGTTGTATCTATTGAAGAAATCCATAGCTTTTTTAGCATCAGGTGTTAACCTTGACCCAGCTTTGATATCTTCATAATATTTGGACTTTAGCCCGTCCAAGTGGCTTTTAGCGTCGGCAACTTGCTCTTTTAGCGCTAATTTTTTTCTTTTAACTTCTCTTTCCTCATCTGACTCTTCATCATATGAAAATTGATCTTCCATTAAAAAATCTATTTCATCTTCTTGTAAATGAGGTTTTGTTGTTTTATAATATTCTTTTAATAAACTTTGATTATCCATGTCTGAATAATCTTTGTTTAACTTAACATAGTCATTTATATCTCCACCAGTATCTTTCATAAACGCCATTAATTTTTCAACGTTTTTTGGAAGTTCTATATTTGATTCAGCTAGTAATGGAGTATCTTGTACAATTTCTTCTTTTTCAGTTTCGACTAATTCATCAGTTACTTCTTGTAACGTAGGAGCCTGTGCTTCTGTTTCCGATTGTATTTTTTCTTGTTCTTGTGTGGGCTCGGTACTCTTAGACTCTGCAACCACTCCGCTGTTGTCAGCGTTATCTTTTTTAGTTTCATTTTCTTCTGGTTTTAATGGTTTTGATAAGTCTACTTTAATAGTATCACTTATTTGTTCAAATTTTTTAGGTTTTTTCATTTTTAACTTTTCAACGCTTTCGTCTACTTTTGGTTGTTCAGTAATTGTCTCTACTGTTTCTTGTTTTTTCTTTGCCATAATATAATATAATAATAGTTAATAATTTGTTTATTTAGGTTCAAATGCTCCTAACCGCATGCCTCCACCAATTACGTCATTGCCAGAAGATTCAAATCCTTTAGTCTTCATAACATTAGCCGCTTTTTTATCTTCCATTCTTGACTCGTGTTTATTTTTAGCCATTTGGTTTTTCTTATCTTTCTCTCCTTTTATTTCTTCTTTAGAAGTTTCTTTATCTTGAAGCATTCTTATTTCCATCTTTTTCATCTTCATGTTCAAGTCAAACTCATGATCCATTAACATTTTCTTGACCTCTGCCTCCGCGTGTAATGTTCCTTTTTTAATTTCTCCTTTTTGAGTTTCTAATTGGATTTCATTTTGTAAAGCAGCTTGAGATTTTTGCATCTCAGCCTCTGCAGCCGCTTGAGTTTGCTGAGCATTAGCCTCTGCCTGTGCTTTCATGTTCTCTTGTTGCATTTGCTGATCTTTTTGCATCTTCTTTTTTCTACGTATTTTTAAGAGTTGATTTGCTAGTTTTATATTTTTAATCTCTCTTAAGTCAATAACGTCTTCTAGATCTATTGTTTGTTGAGACAACGCAGTTTGTATGTTATTTTCTAATAGTTGTTTTTCCTCTTCATCTGGAGCCAACTCTAAAAAGATACCAAAATCATAAAGATGGAGATTTTTCATTTCTTGAAGAGTAGCAACATTGTGACTGCCTATAGCTTGAATAAAAGCGTTTGCTGTTGGTGAGTATTCTAAAATATCTGATATTCTTAAAGAAAGTTGTTCACATATTTCTTGAGTTAAAAATGCCCCTCCTTGTAATATATGTCTAGTTGCTGTATTAGAATTTGCCGCTGCTAATTTTTGAACCCCTACTAAAGCCTTTGGATCTGGTGTGCTAGCGTCAGTAGCTTCGTTTAATCCGGTTGTATCTCTAATCATCTGTAAGTAATAATTATACGTACCAATTAAAGATTGCATTTTAGCACCGCCTCCTGATTGTATTTCTTGAATAGGTATTTTACCTGGATTTCCAGCTCCATCAGCAGTCATAGATCTACCTATAATACTACCTGTTTGGAAAAACATATTTAAAGCTTCCTGTGGGTTGTAATTAGTTCCATTTCCTAAATCAATCTCAGCTAAACCATCGGCGTCTAAATAAATACCATCTGGTATCATACGAGACATTACTTGTTGTAATTTTAAATGTGTTAATTGAATCATGTCAGCAAAACCAGTAATTCTACCTACTAAAGACTCTATTCTACCTTCATACATTCTAGGAGCTACTATAGAATAATTCATCGTAACTTTAGTAAAATCACTCTTAGGACGCATCATGTTCTTTGCTTTGTTCCACTTTAATAATCTTTCTGTACCTAAAATTAAAGCCCCTTCATATAAGCACTCTATTTTTCTTCCTATTTTTTCAAACGCTAAATCTTCTCCTATAGGAGGATTAAAACTATCATCTTTTTCTATTAATTTTTGTAATCCAGCTGGAGTTTCTTTTACTTTGTAAACTTCATTAACAAAAGTTTTATAATTAAAATAAAGGATATCTATTTTATTTTTATCTTCATCTACATTGTGCCCACGACTAGAACCATATCTATGACTGTATTTATAGTTGCTCTCAGTAATCTCTTCTAATTCAGAAAGCGTAAGATCTGGAAATTCTTTTATTAATTCATTTATAGGGATTGTTTTAACTTCACCTACGTAATAAACATCGTCAAAATAAGGAGATTCTGTATACGAATATACTAAATTTGCAGGGTCAACATAATCTATAGTAACTCCCTCTGCTGTGTTAAAACTAGTTTTAGACGCTGCTATACCACAAACAGCTAAATCATATATTAGTCTTTTTCTAGTTAGATCATATTTATTACCTTCTAATAATACGTTTATAGCTTGTTCTTCTGCTATTTCAACAGACTGCTTGTAGTTTAAAGACATGTGCAAATCTAATTCTTCTTGTGTCTCTGGAATCTCTTCTTCTTTATTTTCCTTAAGATCCATGTTCATTAGGTTTTTAGCCATCTGATCGAACTCTTGAGCTTTCATGTCGTTCATTATGCTCTCCATATATGCCGTTCTTTTTTCTACGCCATATGGATCTTGTGTATATGCTTTTATTGAATATTGCCTTTCAGATATACCGTTAACTACGATATCAACGAACTTAGGTATAATTGGAACAGGTTTCCAATCTAAGTTCAAATAACTTAAATCACCATTTATAGATAATTCATCTTTATATTTTTGTATTGATTGTTCTCCTCTAGCGTATAGTCTTAATTTATGAAAATTATTAGTATGGTTATAATATCTATTATTTCCATTTCTTTCTCCATCAAACCATTCAGCCTCTATAGCTTGTGCTACTTTTAATCCATAGTCTTGTGATGATTTTTCGTTATCACTAACTATTTGACTTGGGAAATTATGATTACCTCTCATATTATTTTTTAATTAATTTAGATATACCACCTGTGTTTGAATATTTAGCGATATTTATGTTTAATTTTGGTTTTTCAATATTTGCGTTTGGTGTGTATAAATGTCTATTACAAGCCATTATTGCTAATCCAGAACTAATACTTGCGTCAAATTTAGTTCTTTTAGTTATATCAAATTTACTCCAATCATTTAAGGTTCTATTAAAGTATATATTTCCATAACTATCGCCTCCTAAGTGTCCAACATGCTGCTGTATATACATTTCAATCGCTGCTGCGTGGGCTTGTTTTATATCTTCACTTGAATTAGGTATGCCACCTATTTCTTTTTCTGTTGTAGATAATTTGTTCCACACTTTGTCTGGTCTATTCATGCTAAATCCTCTATAACCTCTTCTTCTTAAATAGTACAATAGTCTAGGTTTGTTATTCTCCGCAAGTATTGGCATACCATAAAATACTAACGACATTAACACGTCTTCAAAAAAGATCTCAGCGGTTTGTGGTCTAGCTATATATTCTAAGAAAAAATGATTCGGAGGAGCGTCTTCCATGCTAAATTTAGTTAAACCATGTAACGCACCATTTGACCCTCTTCCATCTACTGTTCCTGATATATCATAACTATCACAACCAAAAGCCCCCATGTGTTCATTAGCTGGATACTTAATACCATTTTTTACAATAATATTACTTTGCATATGTGTTGGTGGTGTCCAACTTATCTTAAACCTACCTTTTGGATCTGGGTAGAATATAACTTTAGTATCTTTTATTCCATTAACCCATTGAAAATTACCAGTATTAACATTTGCCGCGCTTGTTGCTTCTTCGTTATAATCTATCTGCTCATATATTTTAACGAGATTAAAAATACTATTTTTAGTTTCGTCTCTAAACGCGTGTTCTTCTGTTCTTGGAAACTGTCTATAAAACTCATTTAAAGCATCATGATCAGATTTTAATCCTTCTGCTTCGTTGTTCCAGTGTTCTATTATGCCTATATCTATTAGTTCGCCGGTTGGGTCGAGTACATCATGATCTGGATTATCGAACACTGGATATCCGTGTTCATCAATAAATCCTTCGTAGTTCCACTCCATTGGGATAAAAAGAGAATATAAACCAGACTTTGTTTGTCCATTACGATTTCGTGATGTGACATTTGAAGCATTGTATAGTTTTTTAAAGTTATCTCCACCTTTGTCTAGGGCGTTGGAAGTTGAGCCCATCATACATTTACCTATAATTCTACTACCTAATCTTAAACATGTTTTAGTTACTCTCCAATTGTTTAGTATGTTATCAGGTCTCTCCCATTTACCACTTTCGTCATGTACTAGTAAATTCAGTTTTTCCCCATCGTAACTATTGTCTCCAGTGTTTTTCCAGTCGATAGTTGTGTCTAATCCTTTAATATCTTCGAGGCGTTCGTTTGACGTGATCTTTTTTCTCGTAAACTTACTAGCGGGAACACGATAAGCCAACTCGGATTTTGGACGATCCATTCCATCTTGTATAGGTTTAAAAAAGAATGGATAATTAATTGATATAGGAACAACTTTGTCTGTAAACATTTTTTTCGCATCTGCACCTGTTTTAGATAGTATACCATATCTACTATCACTTGCTAATGTAGCTAAATTAACCGTTTCAGCTGACGACATGAAAGAAAATCCTGATCTACGGTTTTTAAGATAACACATTCCGTAACATCTTTTATCTGCTTTACAAGCTTCCCAAAATATATAAAACAATCTATTTGCTTCTCTAAAGTCTGGAGCCCCAACATCAATCTTACTCCATTGTAAATACATATAGTGCGTACCAGTTATCCAAATTGGTTTTCCGTTGTTTATAAACCAAAATCCTTCTTCTCTTCTTTTGAATTCCTCATCTATATAACTATACCATCGTTCTTTTTGCTCGTCTGGATAGTTTCTCCAATCAAATATATTTTTTATTCTTTGCAGTTCTTTTGGGTATTCTTGCTTAACCCACTTGTTCTTTGGATGTTTATATACCTCTTTAGGTGGCTTCGGCAGTGCTATGACTAAATTTTGTATCTCTATAATTTCTCCTATAACACCATTATGGGACAATACAATAAGATCGTGTTCCTTATTGTAACCGTACTTCCACTTTTTACCGCGATTCATTCTGGTAATAGTAGTTCTTTTTATCGGTTCAACCGTGTTAACTAAACTTTGCTTGTACATTACTTAGATCTACCTTCTGCGAATCCTTTAAAGACCTCTTTCTTTCTCTCTTCAGGTGCTTTGCCCTCAAGCAGGTTTTCTTCTTCTTGTATTCTTGTGAGTATTTCAAATGCGTCAAATATAGCTAGTTTTTTAGTAGCTGCGGCATTTTTTAATCTATCTGCTGATATGTCATCGTCTGAATCTACTATCGGTTCTTTAGCAACTTTAATAAGTTCTTCAACTGCTTTTTGCCCAGCTTGGATTATATTCTTTTTCGTTTCCTTGGTATTCATATTTAATTGTAATAAATTGTGTCATAACTCTATATAAACGCTTCCCATCAATAGCAAATTCATACGTTGAAAACGGAGTAAAACCTATCAAGTCTTCTTTTTCGTAAGAACCATCAGTGTATTTAACAATTCCAATACACGCTTCTTCTTGATCTACTTCTAATTGATTCCTTTCTTTAATAGGTTGTACAAAACAATATCCTTTTGGTGCCTTCCATTTATTGTCTCTTTTATATAAGAATATTTGATCTTCTTTTATAAAATAAGTGTTTTCATTAAAAAAGCTCTTACTATTTTTCTCTTTACCTTTTACGTCGTGCCAACGTCTAAATACATTGTGATGGGTGACAATAGTATCTCCAGGTTTTATTTCCGTTTTAAAAGCTGTAGGAATAGATTTAACAATAGCTTCTCTATTTACATATTGATGATTATGAATTTCTGTATTAAGTATAAGATCTTTTTCTCCGACTTTAGCTATGTTGTTATATCTATTTCCTTTAGGTTTTATAACGAAATCAAAAGGTGCTTTCATTAGTACTCTAAATTATACTCTATAGATATTGCCATGTTCTTGTTAAAGTCTTTCCACGGTAACAAGTCATTATTCTTTTTAATATAAATAGAATACTTATCGTCTTCCTCTATTATATCACAGATCTTATGCCCACCGTATACTTCTTGACCAACAGAATAATGCATAGCATCGTTTTTATAGTCTTTACCTACTGTAATTTTCCTTATTAATTTACTCATTGTCTTCGTAGTCTATAGTACCATCTTGTATATTAATATTACTAGTACCATACGCTTTTTTAAAATCATGCTGCATACTATTTAGTTTCTCTTGTAACATAGTAGCCCGATATATTAGATTATATTTTTTTGTTTCTAAAGAACCTATTTCTAACTGCGTTCTATTAATGTCACTAATAGACTTCTGCATATTGTCTAGTTCTTCATTTGTAATTTTAGAAGGTTTTTCACCTTTTAGTTGTTTAATTCTTTTTGTTGTGTTTTTTGCCATTTTATTTAATTTAATTATTTTTATTCTTCTTCTTCATGCCAATCTGATCCATTTAATATGGTCATTATATCTTCATAATTGTATTCTGTTTTACCACTTAAAAAATTAGGTTGATTACCTTCGTATTTTAAAAGAGCTTTGCTTTCATCTAAAGAATACCTTAATGTGTTAGCAGAGGTTTCTAATACTTTAGAAAAATCTACACTTGATACTTCATTTGCATTTATTATTACGTATTTTCTCATTTTAATGTGAATTAACTGTTGGTGAATTTACAATAGTTCCGTTTTTTGATGGATCAGCATAGTTAAATGCTACCGATCCACCTTTTTCTTCAAGTCTATAATAAGCTAATAAATTTTCTTTATATCCACCTGTCATATCAACAGGATCAGTAACACCAGCGCTATTAATTGCTGTAACTTCATCAGCGGTAATAGCTCTATTCCAAATTGCTATTTCGTCTAAACCTCCATACCAATAGTTACCACTACCGTTATAGCCAATTTGCGCACCATCGGATGTTCCACTCCAAGTTCCACTCAGGCCTACAGTTTCTTTTAATGTACCATCTAGATAAAATTTTACCTCATCCGCGTCAGTGTTGATAGTACCAGCGACATGATGCCACGCTCCATCTGTTTCTACTGACACTATAGCTCCATCAGAAGTTGATAAGCTAGTAGTACCACCAGCTTTTCTAGAAAATCGCATATTATTTGCAGAAGCATGATAAAATAATTGAATTATATTATTGGTATCTACTTCCATTTTGAATATATGTCTACCAGAAGTTACAGCTCCAGTGAACTTAAACCAAGCAGATATACTAAAACTAACACCATCAATCCTTGCTCCAGCTATGTTATCTATATCAATATACTCATCTGTACCATTAAAATTTAAATAGTTTTGCTGGTGCATGTTCCTTATAGTTTTCGATGCAGCTATGTCAGCGCTTAATCCTAACATTATTCTCCTATATAAGCTACACACATACCTGAAGTTAAATCTATTTCGATATATCTACCGTAAATAGTAGCTCCTTTTGGGAATGTATTAGATGCGTCTATTTGTAAGCCTCCAGAACCAGATATCGCGGTTTCAGAACCGTCACTTAGATTATGAGCCGCTGCTTCAGTGCTTGCCCATTCTAATCCGTCTGTAGTAGCTAAAACTTTACCACTGTTAGCGCCAAGTGAAACATCTGCTTTTGTTTGAGGAACTAAACCACCAGAAGCATCAAATACCGTGTCTGCTAAAAATGTTATAGCCACAAACACTTTTCCATTTGGTGGGCTAGCAGCTCCTGAGGCATCTAAAAATACACTACCTAATTGTCCCATTTGCATTGCTGTATCTTGAAATATTGCCATAATTTATTTTTTTACTTTTTCTAGTGATCTACCACCGAAGTAAGCACCAATCACTGTTATTAATACTAATTGTAATAAGTCTACCCACGTGTCTTTAACCTCGAAAGCAATAGCTCCAGCATCGATAAATATCATTAATACTGTAGATATTACTAAGAACATCAAGACTAATGGTCTTATATTTTTTGATAACCAAGAATCGGATTTCATATCCATACCCCATCTTTCAGTCACTTGCTTTTGCATTTCAGCTTCGTAACCCATTATCATATCTTTTATTTTCTTTTCAGCTTCAAGCTTTTCTTCTTTAGACGTATGTAGATTATCTATAACTCCACCTACACCTTTTACTAAATCAGCTGCTCCACCTGAAAATATTTTTCCTAATATATTCATAATTATATTTTATTTTATTCCGTAATATCCTTTTTTGTAGTTTTTTGCAGGAGATTGCATTCCCATAGGTCCACCAACTCCACCCATAGCTCCACCCATTCCTCCTGGACTTACTGGTGCCATTTGGTCTGGTGCTGTCATATCTGGTATCTCTTGATCTGCTCCCTCTGGTGCGTTTACACCTTTTATAACGTATCCACTTTCAGTTTGCTCTATTATATAATCGTTATCAACAACAAGTCCATCTTCATTCATTTCTAAAAGATTATCTGGATCTTGTACTGGTATCTTTTCTTGTCCAGAATCATACATGAAACCTTCTTCTGTTTTTTGTATATATTGACCTGCTATTGTGTTTGTTTCTCCTCCAACTGCAGCTTGCAGTAAAGGACTTAATCCACTTATGTTTATCATATTTATAATTTTTGGTGAGGAGATGTCCCCTCGTTTAACTTACCTCCAACAGTTGTTTTAGTACCTGTTTTTAGTTTTTTTTTAGTTGGTGATTTCATTGCCATTGCAGTATCTCCTGCCATTTCTTCTTTAGCTTCTTCTTTTAATAGTTCTTTACCAGCTTCAGCATCTTCATTACCTCCGCCACCACCGAATAATTTACTGCCTATGTTTTTTATTGATCCGCCTATTTTATCCATAGCATTTTTACCCCACTTAGTCCTACCTAAGGCAGCCCCAGCTCCTAACGCTGCTAATCCTACGAATTTATTAGGACTATCTGTAGATGCTTTCATTTGAAAAGCAGAAGAAGGTGATCTACCGTCTTTTAAATTAGCTGTTTCTGATTTTTGATTTATACCAGGAAGAGTATGTCCTTCCATTTTAAATTTTGATTTTGATTTTCTTGCCATTTTTATTGATTTATGTGTTTTTCTTTTCAGCTTCTTTTTTAGCTTTCGTACCTACTTTGTAAGCTAGTTTTTCCCAAGGGAACTTTTCCCATCCTTCTTCTCTCCAATTTCCTTGGTATAATATTTTCCCATCTTTTCTAGGGTATTTTTTACCTCTCCAAGTGACGTGATCATCAGTATAACCTAGTTCTCCTTTCTCCATTCGAGCCATATGATCTGCTTCGTGAGCCACGACTTCTGCTTCTAATGGACTTCCTTTAGGTATATCTTTACTTACGAATACAGTGCCATCGTTATTAGCTTCCCCAGCAATACCTTTATCTAAATCTTTTCTTTGCATCTTAAAACTCATGCCTCTGTGTTCGGCACTACCTTTTATTAAAGATTTCTTTATTTTAAAAGCCATATTATCTATCTTTATCTTTAATCATATCATCTATAGCTTTGTTATAAACCTTATCTGTATATGACTTGTTGTTATAAAACTTACTTCTTTCTGAAGTTGGTAAATCTTCTTCACCTAGAAGCACTCTGTATATTCTACTTATTAATTGAGAACACTTAAATGATGTCTTGAATACCGAATACTTTATAGTCGTACGGTTTCTATGTCTCCAAACTTCTATCCAACCTTTTTTTCTAAGTCTTTCCCAGCGGTTCTTATCCCAACTCATGGTGTAAACTCCGTCTATAAACTCTTGTCGTGTAAATCTTCCTTTACAATCTAAATAAATTAATAATTCTAAATCTGCGTCTGTTAACCCGTAAGTCTTACAAGCCCACTTTCGTGTGAGCCTGTAATACTTAAGGATGTTCATTTCACGCAGATCCTGCGCGGTTAATCTCAACTATTATATTGCGTTAAGCGTAATAGTACAAGATAAAATGTTTGGATGTAAGAAAATACTGTTAACGTCATCACAAAGAGTAAGAACGCCATCATCTGTATTTCTCTGTCCATTAATTGCTCTACCTATAGCTAACATAACATCTTTTTCTTTGTCAGCAGTAGTAGTTAATGTAACTAAATCAGCGTCAGCATCAGTACCTGTTGGATCGTGAATACCAGGAGCAAACTGTAACAATACAGTTGCATCGGCAGCACACGTCACAGCTCTAAGTCCAGAAACTGGAAACATTGCAGCATCATCAGCAGCATCAATAACTAAAAGAAATTTTTCCATTTTAATTTTGTTTTTTTGTTAATAATTAGGTTAATTGTCGTTTTAAGTTTTGGGGTTTGGGTTTTGGGTTTTGGTTAATCTATTAATACCACGTCTTGTTGTTTTATAACATGGTAAAATTTATCTTTATGCTGAATCCCATGTCCAGCGTGTTTATCGTAGTGTATAACGTCTCCTTCTTTAATCCCTTCGACGTTATTTCCAATAGATATCACTTTAGCCTTTAAGTACCTATTGTCCTCATCCGTTTGATCTGTTAAGATTAATCCACCTATTTTTGTAGGCTCGTCTTTTATTCTCTCTATAACGAGGTAGTAGTTAACTGCTTTCATCGAGTCGTATATTAGATATTACACAATCAGCGGATATCACAGTGGAGACTACACTTACAGCATTCTTAAGAGCTGTTTTTGTAACAAGAACTGGATCAATTATACCAGCTTTAACCATATTAACACTTTTACCTGTAACAACATCAATACCTAATCCTTTTTCTGGGCGAGGCGCAATCTGTGTAAAGCCAGCGTTATCTAATATAGTTTCAAATGGTGATTTTATTGCTTTTAAGAGTATTTTCTCACCAATATTTTTAGGTTTTATAAATTGAGAAGCATTTAACAGTGCTATGCCTCCACCTGGAACTATTCCTTCTTGTAAAGCGGCTTTTGTAGCATATATTGCGTCTTCTACTCTATCTTTTTTCTCTTTTAGCTCTACTTTTGAATCAGCTCCTACACGTATTATTCCAACGCTTCCAGATAGCATTGCAATTCTTTGTTCTAGCTTTTTCTTAATATAACTGTTTTTTTCTTGATTTTTAAGCTTTTCAACTTCTTTTATTCTATCTTTTATGATCTCTTTAGTTGCAAATGTTGTAATTACAGTGTTTTTGCTATCTGTAACCGCTTTCTCGGCCTCACCAAGAACGTCTAATGATATCCCATCTAAATCATCTCCTAGTTCTTCGTTTATTACCGTTGCACCAACTAAAATGCCTAAATCTTGTACTGTATCTAGTTTTGTTGGGCCGAATCCTGGTAGATCTATAATATTTACTTTTATATTACCTTTAACTTTGTTCATTAGTAACGCACTCTTCACTTGTTGTGATACTTGAGCGACTATAAGTAGAGATCGGTTATTTTTTATTGCGAATTCTAATACATTTTGAATCTTTCTTACATTAGGAATTTCTGATGCAACAACTAGTATTAATGGATTTTCTAATACCGCACGTTGCTTTTCGTTGTCAGTAACAAAATGTGGTGATGTAAGACCGCATTCTGGTAATTGTATACCATCTACAACTTCAACATATGTTTCATCGCTTTCCGATCCTTCCATAAGCACTACACCATCTTTTCCCACTTTATTATAAGCCTTAGATATTATAGCGCCAAGTTCCACGTCGTTATTGCAGCTAATAGAAGACACGTTGTTTAACATGCTTCCTTCTACTTCTATTTTTATCTCGTCTAGATATTTATTAATTTTATCAAGTCCAGAGCTGATACCTTCTTTTATATCTCTAATAGTTACATCTTCGTCACAGTTATTAACTTCTTTTATTAGAGCTTCGGCAAGAACCGTGGCTGTAGTGGTTCCATCACCCGCTTCTTTCACTGTATTTCTAGCAGCTTCCTTTATTAAAGTAGCTCCCATATTTTCAACCGGGTCAAACAAGACAACAGATTCAGCTACTGTTACACCGTCTTTTGTGATCACCGGTTTTCCTCGAGCGTCTTCGTAAATTACACATTTACCAGAGGCTCCTAAAGTGGACTTAACTGCTTTTGCAAGTTTATCCACGCCTTTTATAATTCTTTGTTTAGCGGAATCGCCAAAGTTTAAGTCTTTGACAATCTCACTAGGTAGATTGTATTCCATTTAATTTAATTTAATTGTTACTACTTGAATGTTTTTACAACTTTAGGTCCTTTTATAGATTCTAATTTTTTAGAGAAATGTTCAATGCTTCCGTTAATTGCGGCTTCAGCACCTTCTACAGTTTCTCTTCTTGTAACAGCATGCCATTCCTCACTATCAGGATTTGAGCATTCTGTTTGATAGAATCCATTTGGAAGCTGGGTGATACGCCAGTTGGCTTTTTCAGCTAAATGTTTCCATTGGTTAATAGTTTTTTCATTCGGTTTTTGGTTGCCAGTCATTGTACTGGTCTTATAATACAAATAAGTCATAGTTTTTGGTTTTATGTATTGGTTAATAAATATTTAATTCTTCTTCAATTTTTATTTTTTCTTTTTTTTAGGCTTTGTATCTTCAAATACATCATTAGTGCCATAGGTATTGTATTGTTCTTCCATCTTTCTTTGTAATTCATCAGCTTTCGCATCTCCCTCACCTGGTTCTATACCTGTGTCAAGATAATATTGATTCAGCTCTTTTTGATAATCAGGTTCTATTCTTTTCCTAGGTCCATCAGCATCTCCAAGTCCTTCTAATGGGTCATAACCATAGGGCACGACTCTTGCATTTTCCATATAATTAATGGTTTTTTCATCATCATCATATTCAGCAAACTTTCTATCATCTGATTCATTTTGTTTCAACGCGGACTTTGTCGCCACGCTATTCAGTTTAAAGGCTGAACCTTTCATTTTAAACGCCATGTTTGTTTATTTTTGTATTAATATTAATCGTGATAACCTAATTCTTTTGCCGTATCACGGTCTATAGCTTTTCTATCTAAATCTTGAATTTGTCTTTCTCTCATAGTTGCTATGTAGTGTTTTTTCTTTTTACCACTACTCCACCACTTAGGTGTTTTCATTGGATCGCTATATATAGGTTTCCCATCTTTATACCCAATAATTGATTTGTAAGTCTTTATTTTCTTTCCATCAGGTCCTGATACCATAAGGTTTTGCATTTCCTTTTCTTCACGTAAAGTCTTGTTCAATCCTTTACCGAATTTCAAATCTTCAATTTCTTCTTTATTTTCTAGTCTTTGTAATCTTCTATGTGCTTTGTTCATCTCTTCTAAGCTCTTATTTCCACCGGTCATCTCTAATAGTTGAGCTACATAGTCTGGATCCATATTCCTTAGCTCAGGTAATGACGCTGCTTCTCCTTCATAAGGGTTACCCGTTCCAAGTATTCTCTGTCCATCTATATATTTATCAACATCACTTACTTTTTTATCTTTATCTTCATCTTCTTGGTGTAATGGACTTTTCATATACGCCATTGTTGCTTTTGTCTTATGTCCACCCATTTTATACGAGCTTCCTTTCATTTTAAATCCAGATGACTTCATAGTAGTTGGTGCATCATCTTCAAATCGATCCTCGATTGCTGGAGTATCTAGTTTTAGTTTTCTTTGTTCCCATTTTTCTCCGGGATTCACTTCGTGATTTTCGTTCCATATATTGTCACTATGTTTTATGTTATGATCTAACACTCCTATTTTATCTTCTTTTGTGCTATTCGCTTTGTGCCACTTTTTATCTTTTAAAGCTGAGCCCTTCATTTTAAATGCCATAATATTGTTTTTTGTTTGTAGTTAACTATTTAGAATAGTTACATACATTTCTCGCTATTTAAGCGCAGTGTGACACTAGCCAGTTACTAATCTCTATATTAATACCCTAATGTCACTAAAAAAAGTTATTACAAATATTGGGATGAAGTGTTGCCCCCTCTTTTCCCCCCGCCCCCTCCCCAGGAAAACTCCAACCTCATCATGGGCCACCCCTTAATTCTATCCATTTCCCTCCTCAATTCCATTTCATCTATATCCCTCCACATTATCCCCATTCCCTACCTCTTCCATACTATTCTATCCTGTCCTCATCCCTCTTCCCTATCCCTAACCTCTTCTCCATCCCATTCCTCTACTCCATTCCCATCCCTAATCCCTATCCCATCTCTTCATGATATCCCAATGATGATCCCAATCCCTTATCCCATCCCTCCTCCTCTCATCCCATCTCTCATCCCATTCATCTCATCTCATTCCCAACTTAATACAAACCAAATACTAATCCACTTGGATAATATATATGTAACAAATAAGTAATAACAATATGAAATCAAT
>Ga0098038_1000485_pt1 | contig 17700 bp, 20 predicted proteins | sample 5B_taG_FD_75051 | JGI IMG/M metagenome (GOLD analysis project Ga0098038, IMG submission 75051) | Marine viral communities from the Subarctic Pacific Ocean - 5B_ETSP_OMZ_AT15132_CsCl metaG | ecosystem: Environmental > Aquatic > Marine > Oceanic | place: Pacific Ocean | collected 2015-01-08 | reverse complement strand
TGCAAGCCGTGACCGAGACTTCAAAAGCTAAAAAAGAAAACCGTGGTGTAAATCATCTAAACACTTTTAGCCGTCGTTCTCAAATTATGCACGATATGTTCGCTAAAGAATGGCAAGCCGAATTGAATTAATTAGCCACATTCAAAGCATTATTAATTTAGTGCTTTGATTGAGTTTAATTACTCAAATATAAAAGAAATATGAAATTATATGAATTAATACTTTTGATCATACTATATACGCCTTTTATAGCTGTGGCTATTTGGGTGCTATACGATCAAATTAAAGATAATAAATAACATTATGTATAAAAAAATAATAACTATATTAAAAAATCTAAAAAAACAAAAGGTATGGTACTATGATAACAGTCCTCTAATGATTGCTTTATTAAAAAAGAATGGAGTACTTGACCAACGGGGTGGCGATTTTGACGACTTGTTAACAGATTTGGAAGAGGACATACACCAACTTCAAACACTAAAAAAAGTATTACTTCTTAACAAAGGCATTTTAGAAAATGAAAACAATTGAAAATATAATAATATACGGCGGCGGGTTTATCTCAATAATAGCGATCAACTTAATGATTTTAGCTTGGCTACTATCACCTACAATTAATCAATTATAAATGAATAATAAAATGAGTGAACTTACTAAATCCGGCAAATTAATTTTGTCTGTTTTACAACCTCACAAATGCCAGCAAAATAAATGTAGCGGAAACCACGGTGAAAATATGGTCGAGTTTCCGAGTGATATTTTTATAAAAGCTTGCTTAATGACAATTGAGGAAATGGGAACCACAATATCCACAAACGGCATTGCACCAACCTGACAGTATCATTGGCAAAAATGGGCCTCAGTTTGGGGTATATCAGATTATAGTTTTGAGGATTTAGGGTTTTTAGATATTCACGAAGTATCTGAAAACGCCCTAAAATATTGCAAAAAATTAGGCGAATATGACGAACAAATTGACACTACAATATTAAAATTAAACAAATAAATAATTAAATGAACTTACTTAAATTTAGTAAACCAAACGCAAAAATACCTTTCCAATCCTTTTCAATTCCGGCGGGATATACTTGTCCCGGCGCGTTAAATTGTTTAACCAAAGTTAAAAACGGAAAAATAATTGATCAACAAACACCCGACAAAAACGGGCTTACATACCGCTGCTATGCTGCAAGTTTAGAGGCGGTTTACCCGTCCCTTAATGCTAAATTAAATTATAACTTTAAGCTATTAAGAGAAACAAAAAATATCAAAGAAATGGTAGCTCTTATTTCTAATAGTTTGCCTAATAATTTGCGCGCGCATGGTGGCGCATTAAGAGTACATATCCACGGGGATTTTTATAATTATGAATACTTATGCGCGTGGTTTGCCGTGGCAGACTTCTACCCGTCAATTAGGTTTTATTCTTACACTAAAAGCTTAAATCTATTAGCAAAATACAAGGAACAAAATTTTCAATTTCCTGATAATTATAGTCTTACATGGTCGCATGGTTCTAAATTTGATCACTTGGGTGAATCGCTCGGCATTAAATCGGCGCGCGTGGTAAAAGATCAAGAGGAAGCCAGCGCGCTCGGTTTAGAAGTTGATCACGACGACACCCACGCATTGCACGGGTCAAAAGATTTTGCATTAGAACCACATGGTACACAGCCAAAAGGCCACCCATTGCAAAAGATAATTTTAGCCAAGCGTAAAGCCGGAAAATTTGCCGGATATAACAATAAGTAAATGAATAGAAATAAATCAAAAATAGATTGGGATATAGTCAAAGATTATATCTGGTTATTAATTGGAATACTCGTGGCAGTTTTTGTCATTGATTCAATTGATTTTGTGGAATGGATCAATAAAGATTAAACAAGATATGCCAAAATTAAAATGGAACGGGCGCAGATCTGCAAAAAAGCTAATGACAGGAATTAGCCAAAACGCATTTCACCACAGTTTAAAGCCTCGGTGTAGTAATAAAACGAGAGCCACAAACCGACAAAAACCAAAAAAAAGAAAATGAAACCTAAACGAATTAATAAAGTTAAAGCATCATCTAAAAATAATTTATCAATAAAGCTTCCTAGTTATTGGGAATTATTGAATAAACCACGTAAAGTAAATACACATAATGAAAAACGAACTAATAAATAATAAACAAGTAATCGCATACGCTAAACATTGTGCCGCAAAGCGCGCGCATCCATTCACTAGAGTGGGTTCGTGCTTTGTCGCACAAGTAAACGCAAAAACGCGCGCGAACATAGAACAACTAGTCAAACAACAACCCAGTATGGGTAGAACGGTTAAAGCCATATGATGCCGATATTTGAGGTAATTGGCGGCACTAAAAAATGGCGAGACGCTGTTAAAGCAAAAGTCGCCGAAGAAATGGGGCCGATTGGTGATAAAATATATCCTAAGAATAAACCTATCAAAAAGAAGAAACGAAAAAGTAAAACTAAGTAAGTTGTCATTAATTTATAAATAGTTTTTTACAGTTTCTTAAAATACCACAACAAACGCCATGTCAAGGTGACGCGGGTGACCAAGGTGACCCATTTCCAACCCTTTTGAGTAAGAGAGAATATAGTAAAGGGAGGATATTTGGGTCACCCGGCTCCCCAAGGTCACCCGGCATGGCGTTTTTAAAAGGGTTGGACATCTTCCTCAACACTTCCTTCAAGCCTCCAAATAACTTTCCCATGAGATTTTCGCTTTGTAATCCTATCTGGACGATCTTTATGGAGCCTCCTCATATATGTCTGGAGGGCATTTGCAAAATTAAACAGCTTTTCAAACTGCCTTCCAAATGTTGGATCACCCACTAAGCGCGCCTCCAACTCTGGCAAAGTGGCTTCGTACACGCCACCTTGCATCACGGTTGCTTCCATTAGTTCCATCAATCTCTTTTCTGGAGACATATCTTGGACTACTTGAATTAGATCAGGGTGATGGAAAGCGCAAATTCCGAATCTGGAATCTTTTAAATCTTCTGGAACCTCGTAATTCTGAACAAAGTGAACAAACGCTGGAATTTCAGATTTAATAGCTTCCCAAAACGTTTTTCTATCCACTGGCCCATCGCAAGGCATTGGCATTTTCGCTTGCTTCACTTTAAACATCATAATCTTGTCTTTTATTGAGGCATCAAGAGGCGGTAGCATCACTAAATTTTCTGCCTCATCGTTTAAGCTTATTGTTAATCTCCAGCAGGGTTCTAGGTGAACTGCATTCTGGTATTTTCCGTGGCAAGTCTGGATGGAATTAACTGTGATGTCTTTTATTTTGGAACCAAAAACGCGCCGACTACCTAAGTCAGGATATGGAACCTCGTCAGCTATCATTAGGTGTTCGGCTTCGAATAGGTCAGCGTTAAATGTGGTTTTGCCGATGAAATATTGGTAAGGGCGCGCGGTTCTGCCGCCAAGAATTGTAGTGATGATGTCTTGGAGTAGGTTTTTCCCGGCGTTACGAGGCCCGGCGAATACGAGAGCTTGGCCGGGGCTTGGTGTTGATAGGCGCACGGATAGTTCTGCCATTTTTAACCAGCCATAGAAATAAGCGCGCTGATCTATTTCCTCTATGACGAACAAGTCTTCTAATATTTTAGAAATCATTGGCCACTCACCTTGTTTAGCTTCTATTCTTTTAGGTGGATTTGTGACAAGCGCACGGTGACCATTTGAAGTGGCAATGCCAGCATCGTATCCAGCGAGTGGGCCTGAGTAATCAACGTCTCGTAGGAGTTGGACTTTGTTCATTATTTCATCCGCTGGAGATAGGTCTTCGTTTGGATGAGCGCGCCCACGGAAGCCCCATGATTTTAAATGTCGTTTATAAGCTTCGGAGCTAACATGGATGTAATTTCCTCTGTCGTTTTGAAGGAGAAAACTCGCTCGCGCCGTTGAGTACCATGTTGGTATTGGCGTTTCTTGAGTGTCTAGTTGTTCTTCTGGGGTCATAGTAGTTTATCGGTTAAATATATTGTGGTTTGTTTGGCTCCATTGTTCCTTGTGCCGTCTGGCATTCGGACGAATTGGCTTTTAGTCCATGTAGCTGGATCTGCTCCTAGTACAATAGCGCGCTTAAAGAATGATTGTAATCGGTCTTGGCTCCAGTTTTCTACTAAGAACCATCCGTGTAAGGACTTGTTTCCGCTCATAACGGCGCAAATCAATGGGGTTATGCCAGTGTTCAAGTGCCAAAGTAGCGCAGCGTGTTCGTCGTGAGTCCCTTCGTCGAACTCTACGATTAAATATTTGCGCGAACCCGTGTTATCTAAAGTGTGCATGGATCGTTTACCCGCTTGCGTTTCACCATAGATGCTACTCATTGGGCTAGGTACAATTAGCTGCATTTTTTCTAGTCTACCACGCCACTCGTCTCGTTTTCTGGTTGCAAACGTATGTGACGATGCGCCACAACACAAAAGAGGATTGTCGGGAAACAAATAATCAATTATTTTTTCAGAATCATACTCTTCTAATGGTAAAGGAGATAACTCAAATAAAGATCCTACTCCCGGTGCGTCTTTAGTAGTTCTTTTTATAATGTCTTTATTGGCGCGCGGCCACTCAGGTCTAGGATTAACCGATCCTCGTTGAAGCATACCTCGTCTAGAGATAATTGCGTTTTCAACTTCGTTAGGTTGTAAGGCGCGCGAACAATGTTGCTGGCAATACTGAACGATTTCTAAATCATTAATATCCGCATCCACCATTCGACATACAACGTGGAAAATCCATTTATGAACTCCTGTCCCAGCGTTTGGGCAGGGTTTAATCGCTATTTGGTCTGGCATTGTTCTACGTTAATTGGTTGTGTAGCCATTCAAACACTCGCGGGTTATGCTTCCAAACGGTGCAAAGCCCGGTAGCCAATCTCGTAGTTGCCTGTTCTTCGGTTGTCTTATCGCCAACATCCATTACATGATTAACAGCGTGTATTACTTCATGTAAAAATGTGTCGGCAGTCGTTTCTTTTGGATATCCTTTAGCCATCTGGATAACGCATTTGTTTAAGTCAACAAAACCATGTGATTCATCAGCAGCAGTAACCCATTCAACTTTAAAAGTTTGGTTTAGGATTATTATTTTAGTAGGTCTTCGTGTGTATTTTGAACTCATAGCTGGCAAGTAGTCATTATTCGTTGGTTACGTCCACTTTTGCCCGGCCTTTTACCAGCATAAGTTATAAGACCTTTTCGATGTAGCGAAGCGTACCGTGCTGTGACGCTTGAATAACTGAAATTAGGAAATAAATCTCTGACTTCATCGCTGATACAAGGCTGGATTTTTCCAATCGCTTTCAGCACTAGTCGTTCTAATTTAGATTTATCAATAGATAGCTCGGCTTCTGTTGACGTATCTTGGAAAAATTCCATCTGTTGCATTCTCATAGTTGCTTGGCCCTATGTTCACGCACCATTCGTTTTTCAGCCTCGGTTTCTGGGTAGAACCGTCCCGATAAAATGTTTTCTCGCATTTTTTTATTGATCTGTTCGTTCAATTTTTGAGAAGACAATTGTGTTAAGTCAGGATGTCCTGCTTCGCCTTGTTTATAAGCTTCCCTTTCGTGTATAGGCGCATGGGATGCCTCAAATAAAGGTGCGCTGTTTGGTTTATTATGTTTATGTGTCATAGGTTTAAAAAATTAGGTTAACTCCTTGGGTCTGGCTTATTTTACATATGCTTTTGCTTCGTAAGCTTCTGCTTCAACGGGGCAATCGGCCATCCACTCTGGAGCGGTAGACATTATTTGAGCGACTTCATCGCAAGCAGTAGAATCATTTTCATCTACTTCAACTATTACTTCATCGTGAACAGTCCAAATAACATTGAACCCAGCGACTAGTAATCGGTAATAGCAATCTGCGAATACGTCACGGGCTAACCCCTGCACAATGTTCTCGCATATTTTACCTCCGTACCAATATCTCGGATGTTGGCCGCGAGTAGTTGATGCCAGCACTTGACCATATCCGCTTGTGCTGTCTTGATGAACATTAAAATATTGAATGGTTCTATCGCTAGGCAGTTCAATTAAATGATCTCTGCCAATGTCGTTAGTCATGTCGCGACCACATTCAGTCCAAAAATTTGATACTTTATGATTTGATTTGCGGTAGTTCTGGACAATGTTTTTAGATCTCGCATCGTCCATGTGGAACCCCCAGCTTCCTGCTAGATCCCTAAACCGTTTTGCTCCGCACCCATACCCCAGACCTAATACTCTAATTTTTGCTAGTTGCCGGGTTTCTTTATCTACTGTACGCGCACCCATTGTAGTCATGGCGTGAGCCTCGTAGATGTCTTTACCAGATTTAACTAAGTTTAATAATTTATGGTCGTCCACTATCCATGCTAAAACGCGAGGTTCAATTTGCGCTAGATCACATATGACGAATTTTTTACCGGGCCTTGGTATGAATATTGACCGGACATCTATGCCAAACACTTCGCCTCTTGGAAGGTTCTGCATATTCAAGCCAGCATCACCACTCCATCTTCCAGTAGCAGCGGCTCCAAAATATTTAAGGTTAAAAGGCATCGTGCCATCGTCCCTGACACGGTATTGAATTGTTTCAAGTAGCCGGACAATTCGGTTTGCTTTACGCCAATCCCGAAGCGCACCTACCACTGGATATTCTTTGCCGTATTTATCTTCCCACGCTAAACACTCTGCATCGTTCTGGTTGGTGGATTTAGGAACCTCTATCCCTTGATTTTGGCAATACTCTTTAAGTAACTTTAATGACGCGACCGTGTTTGCTTTTTCGGCCCAAGGAATTAAATCTTCTGCTTCTTGTTTACGGACTTTTAATTTCTCTAAAGAATTTACTAACTTAACTTGATCTACATACACGCCGTGTTGACCAGATAGCATTGTGTGGCGCGCTAAATCTCTTTCATGTTTAGGCCAATATTTATGGTATTTCTCCCACAGTTGATGACAATATACAGAGTCTAATCTAGCGTACTCTATCAACGCTTTTAATTCTGTTTCTGTGAGGTCTGTCCAAGTGCGACCTTTCATGTTATCGCGAACAGTTTTGTCTGGAGCCACGCCAAGCATTTGCTCGGATGCGCCTTTCAAGGATCTTGGAGCTTGGATGTATACGCACAGATTTGCGCTACAATCCCAAATAGGATTAATGTGTTTTGGTATGCGCCCCATTCGTTGAGCGGCTTCAAATACGAGGGAGTCAAATGCGGCGTTGTGAGCCACGAAATTTTGGGTAGGACTTATCTTGTCCCACGGGGCATCTTCAGTTGGGCCGACATAGTCAAACCCTTCTCCGTATAAAGATACCATGTACGGATCAAATCTAGGATCGCGACAGTATAAATCGCCCCCCATGTTTTTAATGGAGTAATCCTTATCGTAATATGTTTCGAAATCTATTGCTATCATGTCGATAAAAAAGGGTGGGTCAGGGGATAACCAACATCAAAAACCCCAACCCACCCAGTTGCTATGACCGCATCACCGGGTTAAGTGCAGCTACTTAACCTAGATCATTAGCCCACTTGGCAAGTTCTTCGTCGTGCTTCTTTTCTAGTGTTAGAATTGGCACGAAATAAGTGTTACTTCCGTTCTTTTGTTTCGCTGAACAAAGACTCCAATCACCGTATTGTAATCCGTCTTTTAAACCGAACTGCGCTTCAGTAATTATTTTCCTACCAGCCCGTTTGAAGGCGGTGTTACGCAATGTCCATCTAGCCATCGCATAACGAGTGTCTTTGTATTCGAATGGAAACAAGGCTTCATTCTTACCTTCAACAAGCACCGTGGCTTCACCGATTGGTACGAATGAAGGTTTTTCACCATCAGCACCCCATTGGGTAGTTCCTCCTAAGTCAGCTACCTCTTGTAAAGTTTCTGCTATTCTCGGTTGTTCGTCTGAGCCAAACTCAAGATTCTCCGTAAAATATTTACGAAATTTCAATACGATTAGCTTAACTGGACTAGCACCGTCAGATATTACTTCCTCTTGATTCAGCACCCAGCTACCCGGTGTGTGAAGATCTGCCAACTCGCCGCTTTTTTGCACCTGACGTATTGAAGGGATTACGATATCTGACCTATCAAAATCCCCAGTTAAATCAGCACTAGGTATAGCGATTGCAGTTGATGGCGTTTCTACGACAGTTTTACTGTCACTCTCCGTTTTCTTTAATGTTTTAGGCATTAGTATTAATTATTTATTTTAGTTGCTTTCCAAGGTACGAGACTTCATCGCCTCGGTACATTATCCCTGCATCTTGCAGTGCTTCAAAAACCTCTTCAGCTAAAGCTTTCTTTTGACCGCGCGGCGCGCGTTCTTTTACGGCTTTTTCCAAGTTAGTTATTGATACGCTACAAGCTGGCAGGAAATCTTCTAAACTTAATGTGTTTTCCAGCACCTTCCATGCTGACTGAACATCGCGAACAGTGCGCTTCCCTTGACGATATTTAAGTTCGTAACCGGGAACCTCTTCACCCATTTCAACCATCTCCATCGCATGATGCCGAACAGACTTCGCCCATCTTTCAACAATAGCTGCGGCATCTAATGCGCGAGACATATCTGAAGGACTAGTGATCGCACTTGAATGAAAATTTTCTGGTAATGGTAGTTGGCCATACTCCTGTGCAACTGTTGCAACTGCCGTATTAATTGCAGGGCATTTAGGTTTGTTACCACAAAACACACACGCCTCTTGGCTAGGGTTGTATGGTGAATTAGGATCGTTAGCCGCAGCAACAATCTTAGCCACTTCGTCCACTAATGCGGGTAGATCTTCTTTTTTAAAAGTGTGACGTATTACTTCGTCTCTCTTTGGAATTACAAATATAAATTCAGCAGTCTCTGCTTTCGGATAACTTTGAAAGGCTCCAGCTACATATGCTTTAGCTTGCATATTGTTTTCTGGAGATTCAATAAAACTAGCTCCAAATTTATAGTCCAGTAAAGTTAATCTTTTCCCGGTAACTAGAACAAGGTCGCTAGTACCCCATGTAATTTCCTCGCCCATTGCATCAGCAATAGTGACTTTTTCTTCTAAACCAACGTGGTCTGCTTGACGTACAAAAGGTTCTACAACTTTTTGAGCGAAGTTAACGTATGATTTATGTTCTTCAGATAGAGTGGCAGTAGGTTCTTCTTTTTTTCCAAGTACCCATCCAGCCCAATCCTCCATGTGTTGATGTAAAAAAGTTCCTTCGTCTGCCGCTTTTGTGCTTGCGAATCGATCATTTTGCCAATGGCAACATCCACCATGTTTATGGTCTTTGTTTTTTAATCCGCTTGGCCCGTGTTTTGCGTGTGTTTCTGGCATTGTGCTGCTATTAATGTTTTTATCTGTTCTAGTATTGGTTCTTTGATCCAAAAATTTGGAAGCCTAATGACATACCAGCCATCGAATGTTGCGGCATTGTACTTCTCACAATCCTTGATGTAGCCCACCGCTTTTGTGTGGCGAGATTGGCCCCATATGCCTCCTTCGATTTCAATGGCGACTTTTGCCTCAATGTGCGCGAAATCGAAACGCCACTTCCTTTTGGCGTGGAATTTGTGTTCTTCGAGAAGGGGTTGACCTCCGATTTCTTTCCAAATAAGAACAAATTTAATCTCCAATTGGCTTCGTTTTGGCATTAGGTATGTACATACCTACCACCATTATACAGATTCTTCCAGAGTTAATGCGTGACCTTTTTTGAAAAGCTCAATGTAAAAAGCACTAAGTACCTTTCCTCTTTTTCTAGCTTCTTCCTTCACTTGGTTACGCAACTCGTTATCGATAGTAAGAACTACTCTGGTTGTTTTAGATGTTTCCATGTCTTCCCCTTGTTGGGACACCCAAGGTATCTACATACCAGAGACTTGTCAATGATCTTTTACAAAAAATGTATAGCATATACAATTATTTATACAAAACTCTTGACGTAAATAGGTATGAATGTACCTTTTCGGCGGTTAGGCTATTTTAATAATGCCAAATGTACGACATGAAGATAAACGAGCCGTTAACTTGTGGATAGATGTTAGCCTTAAACGAGAAGCCGCTAAACAAGCTTTGAAATTAGGCATATCTACTACAGAATATATAGCACGTTGCATTGACCGGGGTTTGCGGAGATCAGCCAAAGCTGAAATTGCTCGGTAGTTTCTTTTCCCCTGCGTAATGAGTTTCGGTGACCTCGGAATCGGTATGTCTTCCAAAACTAGTAGCAACCTCAAGTCCATATTTTTCACGAACTAAATAGATTGATCTGGCGCGAACTTCGTGAAGTGTGTGAGGGGTTTTTAACCCAGCTTTTCTAATCCATGAATCAAATTTTTTACATGAATAGCCGCAGCGTTCTGTTGCCCAACCATTCTCAGGAACTATAAACTCCCCATCGTGCTTTGTTCTCCACTCACATAATTTTTTGTAAATGTTCTGGCATATTGGTATGTCTGTTCGACGTTTTCCTTTTTGGTTTTCATCCATGCGGAAATGCGGTTGACCTTTTAATTGTACAATCCAATCCCACTTAGCACTTTGAATTTCTCCACGGCGTAAGGTAGCTTTAGCAAGCAAATATATTATGTAAATAGCGGGGTCTGAATCTACGATAGTTTCCAGTTCTTTTTCAATGTTTTCAAAGACCCCATCTTCAACTTGCTGGTGTCTGGATTCTTTTGGCCTTTCTACTTTTTCCTTGAGAAATTGTTTTAGGTCAGGAATTTCCATGTCGTGATCCGAATACCGTTTGATCCAATCTTCTTTAAAAATTGAACGTGCCTGACTTAGAGTAGATCGGATAGATCGTAATTTACGTTGGCGAAGATGTTCGTCACTTACGTCAATAGTTTGCATTTCTCGGTCAAAGAAATCTCTAATGTATTTATCATTTAAATCAGAAAGTATAATCGTTTTAGGGTTTTCTTCTCGGCCTACAATTTTCTTCATCTCAGATATGTTTTGTTCAACCGTTCTTACAGATAATCCAGCGGCAGTAGCCACTGCACGATACCGTTGGAACACCCTCCATAACGTGGTAGTTGGTGGAGCCGGAGTTTCCCAATCGGATCTACCAGAATACAAAACAGAATCAATTAATTTCTTGGCTGATTTTTTTGCATCGTTGACAAAAGGCGTTTTTAAAGAACGCTGTTTACGAACTTTGCCTTTTTGTATTTTGATAAAATAATCTCCGTTAGGACGCAATCTAAACAACGTATATTGTTTACCCCGATGGATTAGTTTGGACACTTTGTTGGACACTTCATTCGACATAGCGAAAAAAGTATTTTGAAAAATCAAAAAAATGTCAATCTTTTTTAAAAAATGGTCGGGATGGAGAGATTCGAACTCTCGACCTCCTGACCCCCAGTTCTGCGAAAGAACTAAACTACTTACATTTTAAACCTATTTAGACGTTTGGTTGGACATTATGTGGAACGCCTCTAAATATTTTTCCCAATTTGATCCACCAGATCCATCACCTGACAAAGTAACTGAAGTTGGCATATCCAATGTCGGTACTACATAAAAACTTTTATGCATTAAGCAACACAGAATATGAAAATCTGATTCGTGTCTAGTGCGAAAGAATCGGTAAGCTAACCTAGCTGACTTGTTGCATTTAGTCGGTTGCCTAGAAGACTTTACTTGAACTCGGTGGTACAAGTTAGGCGTGTTGCCAGCTAAAATATCATAGCCGTCAATATCCACTATTGGAGTTGCTACATAAAAACTTCGTTGCAGTAGTTCCGCAACGACTAGATGCTCTCCCCATGCACCTAACTGAGAATCGTTCATACTTTATCATCATTCGGCATCCGCTAAATCCACAAATTTACGGATAGTCCTTCTTAAAATTAATTGTTTACGGTCGTTCAACTCTTGTAGTTTTTTACTTTTTTGTGCGCTGTTTAAACTTGTGCTACGTTTTATTTTTTTCATAGCGTCGTTCAACTTTCCTACAGAAGTATCTGTTGCTTTAATTCTTGAAGATAGCCTTAAATACACGCTTTGTTCTTTTTTAAACTCGTTAATTTCTGATAGCGTTCTGTTTTCTTTTCTTAAAAATTTAAGGCGTTCAACAGAATAGTTAACTTCGGATTTAAGTTTTTTAAATTTTTCTATTTCAAAATATGGTGATGGGTTTTCTTGGAAACGCCGAATAACAGGAATATCTTCTACTCGTATTTTATCCCACTTACCCGTCACTACTTTTCGAGCTAATTCTCCAGTTCTAGCTATTGTTTTACCAAGACCTCCAGTAATAAACCCAGCAATTAAATCAAATGATTCTGGTGAGTGATCTACTAAACCTTTTCTATGTTCGTTTCCTCCTGTTATAGCGTTTAATTTTGCAGCAGCATTTTTAGAAACATCGCTTACAGTACTCCAATATCGTTGCGACATAGGTATTTCATATTTTTCAAACGGGTTCCTTTCTGGATAAATTTGATCACCTTTCCAATCTTCGTTACGTTCTAAATCTATAACAGGTTTAAATATTTCAGGCGTAATTGCTCGGTAAATGTTTTGCGAACCTCCAATAGGATTAAAAGCATTCACCATAGTCATTAAAGTATCTCCTGTAGCGTCTCCTACAGATTTTTTACCACCGACTCCCGGCATAACACTAGTGATTTGTTTTCCAGCATAGTAAACAGCGTTGTAACCATATGGTAACGGAATAGTTAATTTCGTATTTGTAAAAGGCACTGGAATAATCATGTTAGTTTGTTTAACATACTCTGGTATTTTATCATACGCAGTAAAACCATCTTCGTCTTCATCGCCGGGAAACATTTGGTTAAGTATATTTTCAGTAGCTCCTAGAGCCATTACGCCTCCGAGCATTTTACGAACACGTTTTGATTTAGTAGCTTGTAAAATTCTTAACGACCCATTAAGACTTGCAGAATAAAATAGCCACAAAGTATTTATTTCAGACCCCCATTCGCCTTTTTTAGTAAAATTAACTGTTATGTTTCTTGCTAAAATAGCGGCTTTTTGTTCTGTAAATTTGCCAGAATCTATCGCTGCTTTAAATACTGCTAAACGAGTTGTGTTTTCTGCCGCAGTATTAGCAGATTGCATTACATTTATTGTACTTTTAACTAGCTTTAATTGGGCAGCTTTTTTAGCAGTTTTTCGCAACGATGATATTTTTTTACTATAGCTTTCAATGTCTCGTATTTGTTGGTCTAAATTTATCATTTGAGCAAAAGCCATTTTACCTCCAGCTTTTCTAAATTGTTCGTACACCGCAGCAATTTCAGGATCTGCTTTTTTACCACGCTCAACTTTCCAAATTCCTTTACCAATTCTAGCTAATTCTTTTGGCCGCAAACCTTTCATTAAGTTTGCTGTTTCTTCAGTATTTAAATTAATCCCAGCCGTGCCAATATCTCGTATTAAATTAGGTATTATAAAATCAGGGTTTAATGTAGTTTTAGACATAGCGAACCATCTTTGGCAAAACGCTAGTGGTTTTAGTATATGTTTAAGAGTACCATTACCCATCAATTTTAAATTTTGAGCAAGGTTAACATTAGCGATTCTAAGATATTGATTTTCACCATTAACTCTTAACACTAATATGTCTGGATCAACAACCCAATTAGGGTCTTGCACTAATTGCACTTCTCGTATTCGTTTATTGTATTTTTGTTTTAGTTTTGGTTCTCCTATAGATATAACTCCGTTATCAGGATTTGCATTAGCCCAATTTAATAAAGTTTGAAAAACTTTATTTCTTTCGGCTCGCACTATCGCATTAGCGTGTCTTTCAAAACTATATCCTAATAAATTTTTACTTCTGTCGCCGTGACCCAAAGCATACGCATTTTCTTTCTGTTTAAAATCGCTCGTAATGTTTATTTGGTTTCCTGTTTGTTTCAACCTTGGGTCAGAATCTGTGTGACCCCTCAACGGCACATATCGTTTGTAAAATTTGCTTAATTTTTCGTGTTCTGCTTTAGAAATCAAACCTCCTTCTAATTGAATATCTAAAGTTCTGTCGTTAATAACTTTAACGGCATTAGCAACTTCCATGTAATCTTTTGCTTTGTCACTTTTATTTACCGCATCTAAAATGTTGTTAGCTGTTTCATTAGACATTCCAGAACCACCGTCTTTAAAACGTGGATTGATACTAGCTATGTAGTTGTTTCGTTCTTCAGCGTGTAGTGCATATAGAAAATTTTCAAAAGAGGCTACTTCTATACCAAGTTCTTCTAAACGTTGTAGTAAAGCGTCTCGTTCTGCATTAAAATCAATCATAGTTTCTCCTACTTTACCATGCATGATTTGTTCCATACCATAAGCATCTGTGGTATCTGGAATAGGTTCTCCTTTAGAATGTTTTTCTTGCAATTGTTCTAAATCAGTAAACTTATCAGCAAGTTTTCTATAAGCAGTGTTAGTTTTTTCAGAAAACATTTCTCGAATAGTTTTTTCTGCTTGTCCTTCAGCGGTGTTTTCAACATTGCCCAAATCTGCTAGTATATCTTTTTTAATATCTTTAGGTTTAAGAACTTTTCCATTAGATACTTTATCCCAAATTGCTTTAACTAATGAATTTAATTTTAACCCTGCTAATTTAGCAAATTCTTTTGCAGTTTGAACTCCTCTACCATAATAATATCCAGCGACTTTTTGCAGACCTTTTATAGCTTTCCAAACAGGAACCGGATCGATCCCTAAACCATACTTAGAGGTATCACCTAATTCTTTCATCGCAGCAAGTATTTCTGCTTTTCCTTCAGCAACTTGTTTAGCAGTTTTTAAAGGTGTAGGTTCATTTGGATTACCAGATTCCTTTTCAGAATTTTTAAGATCGTTTTCTACTCGTTGCGCTTCAAGTCTTCCTCGTATGTCTGATAAACGCGCTGCTTCCGCAGGAACATCTACTCCTTTTTCATTTCTAGTAGGATTTAACATATCCATTGCAAAAGTATTTACCGTGGGTAAAGGAACTCCTTTAGTATTTACGGAAGTTTCTTTTCCAATTATGGGAATACTACTTTCTGGAACAAATCGTCCTTTAGTTTTTTGATCAGCTAATTGTTTAATTCTAGCATCTGTCAATTCCATTGCTTCGTTAAGCTGTTCTCTAGTAAGTTCAGATAATTTAGCTTCCGTTCTAGCTCGTTCCGCTTGAGGAAGTCTTCCTCCCATGCCAGTGTCTGAAGTTTCTACAGAACTTTCTGGCATAGCAACTCTAGGAACAGTTGAAATTACATTTCCTTTAGCATCTAAAATTGGCGTAATATCTGGATTACTTCGGTTAGCCCCCATTCCCATATCTGGGACAGTTTGTATATCTAAAGGAACTACTAACCTTGTATCTGGAGAAGGTTCTTTAGATCGTTTTCGTTTAGCCGCATCACGTTCAGCTTGATTTGATCCTTCTACACGTTTTTTACCCGGTGTAACTCCTGCTTTATCAACAGATTTATATGTAGGATGAAAAGATTTTTTTTCGTTTTCGGATAAAGTTTCGGTATCTAGTGTTACAGATTCACCTCTTTTTAAAGCAGCGGCGCGGTTAGCGGATTCTAAATCTTGTAATTGAGTTTGTTCTTTTTGTTCTAAATATTGTTGATCTATTACAAGTGGATTTGCAGAAGCTTCTGTTTTGACATTTTCTTCTCCACGGATAGAAGCCATTGTGGATGATCCAAATTGTTCGTCTTGTAATTTTTTAAAATTATTTTCTATTAAAAGTTTTCTATCAGCTATTTCTTTTTTTCTACGACCATGATCACTCCACCCTTGTACTGAATTAGCTAAATTTGACGGAGCCGCAACTATGAATTCTTGAAAAGCCGCTTTCCGTGCGTTTTCCCACAAATCTCCTCGGTCTATACCTTGTGCGCCACCTATAGATTCGGCTTGGAGATCAGATATGATTGATCCTACTCCACCAGCGGCAGCATCTACAGCACCTCCCATAATGGGTTTTGTTATAGGTTTAAGTAAACCTTTGCCTACTCCTTTAACGGGAAGTAATGTTGATACTGCGGATTCTCCAGCAGCAATAGCAGCATCATTGTTAGAGATTTTTCTAGCAGTTTCATAAGCGGCTTCCTTATCTTCAAAACCTTCTTTTGTTTGGGTATGCCTTATTTGGTTGTACGCATCTCTAAACGATCCACCTTTTGCAGTTATAGTTTGTAAAGTAGTGACTGCCGCACCACTTGATATTAACCCTCCAACAGGAGTGCTTACAAAAGAACCTCCAAGAAGCACCCCGCCACCTATAATCATATCTCGACCTACTCCACCAAAAGTATTACCCCAATCAGACGCAGACCAAGGTTCTGGTTCTGCGCTTTGAGGAGAATTTTTCCATTGATTGTACTCCATTTCTAGCAAATCTATTGCATAGTTTTTGTCGTTTTCTAAAACTAATTTACCTATGGCATAGTTGTCATCTGATTGCGCCCAAGCTTCCCCAAAAGAACCGATAAAACCTTTATCTTCTTTTTTTGTGCCGTATTTATCCTTAACAATTTTCTGGATTTGTTCAATAGACATACCGTCAGGAAATTTTATGTTTCCTACGTCTTTTACTTTTACTATTGGCATATTGTTACGGGGTTATTGTTGGATCAGATGGTGGCACTACATTACCGTTTACGTCTAATTCAAAATCATATGGATTAGAAGGATTTGAATTTGTGTTTTTTCGTAATTCTTGAATTTCTTCTTTAGACTTACCTTGAGATTTCATTATTTGGTTTTCTATTCTAATCAAACGTTGTTGTTTAACTTTAATATTATTTTTTATACCAGCTATTTTAGGAGCATTATCAAACTCCACATCCATAACTTCAGCTAGGTCAGTTTGTAACTTAAGTAATTGATCTTCTGTTTTTATAAGATCATTTCTCAAATTAGCATTATCTATTTGTGCGTACCTTTGAATTCTTAACTTACGATTTTTTTCACCTTCTGTCATTGGTTTTTCACCAGCAATTCTAGGATCATAACCAGAAGCCATTGTAACGCCAGTGTCTCTATTAACAGCAAATCTGTTACCTGACACTTCATCTGTTACAAATTCAATGTTAGCTCCAGACTCTCTTCTAGCGTTTTTCATTACTCGATCAGCTTGTTCTACACTGATACCTTCTACGTTTAATGCGTCTAAAGATTTTTCTATTGCGCTTTTAGGTCTTCTAAAAGTAGCTTCTTTTTCTTCATCAGACATATTGAGAAGTAAATCTAATTCTTCTGGTGCAGGACTAGTTCCACCAAAATAATTTGTAGCTCCCGAAACTTCTACTTGAGATTTTGTTTTTGCTAAAGCATTAGCGTAAGCTTCTGGATCGTAAATATCTGCATCTGAATACTGTGTCCTATAAGATTCTAAATCAGCTTGGTGTTGTTTTAATTTAGCATCTTTTTCAGCCATAATAGCTTTATTCCGTTTGCGATCTAACTCTATTTGTTGAGTAAATCTATCCGCTACTCCTTTTTCTCTAGCATCAAATTGATCTTGCTGCCTTTGAGTATTTTTAAATTTTTCTATTTCTTCAATTTTTGAACCTATAGAGTTTGCAGCTACTAAATAATCTTCTAACGTGCCTTTACCTTCATCAATTCGAGTAAGCCGTTTAGGGTCTACAGAAAAATTTACTATGTCAGGATCTTCTCTGAATCTTAAATCTTCAAAGATAGCTTCAGCTTG
>Ga0098038_1000480_pt1 | contig 17755 bp, 9 predicted proteins | sample 5B_taG_FD_75051 | JGI IMG/M metagenome (GOLD analysis project Ga0098038, IMG submission 75051) | Marine viral communities from the Subarctic Pacific Ocean - 5B_ETSP_OMZ_AT15132_CsCl metaG | ecosystem: Environmental > Aquatic > Marine > Oceanic | place: Pacific Ocean | collected 2015-01-08 | reverse complement strand
TGGGAAACACAAAGACGACATGGAAACTAAACACATAAAAGTAATTGTAGATGACGGTAAGATAATCAAGGCTAGTTGCCGAAGATTGCCGGACGGTCAGTGGTCAGTAGTTGGGTGGGGTCCGTCCCTGTCTGTAAGAAGCACAAGTGTTGACAGCGATCCGTTACTCGATGAGTTCATTGACACCTTGCTTTACATCAACAATGTGGAACCCAATGATCTGGATTCCGGTTCTGTCTACGACGCTCTCGTAGATGTGATACAATAAATAACATCAAGCCTAGCCGTGTGAAAGCGGCTAGGCTTTTATTTATTCATAAGGTTCTACAAGAGGCCACCCACTTATGATTTGGTCCATAGCCTTGTTAAGTCTGTCGAGTGAACTATCATCACCTCTAGACCGTAGGCCACCTGCCAACGAATCCGGTATATCAGGTCTGGTGAAACGTCTTAACTTAACATCTCGGATGTAGTCTTTAGGTAACTTGTAGTAACTAAGAGTGCCGTCGATCTGACTATTCGTGAGTCCCCTAGTCTGAGCTGCCGTGATGTATCGAGAAAGTTCCTGAGCGGCTTCCTTCTGGCCATTGACGAACTCGCTTACGGCGGCTTCGATATCTCCATCAGTGAGAGACGACCGAGACTTCAGTTTATTAATCTTGAGACGTGCGTCGTTTTTCCTCTCTTTATTATTACCCACCGCTCTCTGGAACACGCGTTCCCAATCAATGGTGTATTCACGGGCTGGTTTGATTTCTCTGGTAATAAGAGCGAGTGCTGACTTCTTTTCGTTTAGTGGCACGTCACCAAGAGCGGCGGAGGATACGTTACGGATAGCGGAGGAGATTCGAGGCTCATACGCTTGCTTCCCTACGTAAGTAACAGCGTCCACGAACGAACTGAAAGACCCATCTTCTTTGTAAATCTTACCTCCCGTCCTTGGGTCTCTGTTCTGCTTGGCGTCCATAATCGCGGACGAGACAATCTGAGAACCACCGTATTCCTTGAACAAGAGGCTAAAGGCTTTCACCAGTGCGGAGACAGGCTTGCCGTCCATGACCTCCCCCATCGCCTGATACGGGATGTTGGTCACGCCAGAAATAGGGTTGACGTAAGTAAGATCGTAGAATTTGGTATCGCTCCAGAAGAACAGAGTAGCGTCCTTCTGCCAGTCCGGCAGTGTTTCGCGGAGCATATCATCCTCTTCATCACTAAGTCCTGCTACGAGAACCCTAGTCAGGTAAGGGATTATCAAACTGAGGCCGCCGATAGTAAAGGTGGCTCCGGCGACACGCTTGATGCCCCGCCCTACAATTACTTTGTTACCGCTGCTGAGTTCCTCCTTGATCTGCCTCGGCAATCCGTCGAGCATAATGCGGAGGATATCCATGCGGAAACGGACGAACGGCGGGAGTAGGAATGAATACTTTCCAGTCGCATATTTTACTGACTCGTAGGCGTCAACATACGATTGAGAGGTGCGGCGAACGGCGTGCGCGGCTTTTGTTTTCAGGTCGTAGTCGGACAAGTTGTAACCTTCTCCGTCCTTGACTCCGTTCTTCTGATCCTCTGCGCGAGCTTTCTTCAATACCTCGAACTCGTTCTGGAAGTAGACAATCTTGTAAGCTGAATCAATAGCCTGAGAAAGGGCGACCGCCCGTTTCATAACAGGCTGGACTGTCTTATCGTAGGCTTTTTTCCCAGACTTGAGGAGCGTGTCTATCTTGCTGACGACTTCCTCCGCCTCTTGTTCGAGACCCTTTAGGGTAGTCTTGCCTTGGAGAAGCTCCTTGATTGTGTTTGAGGTCAGGTCGCCGTGTGCAACATTAAGCATGACGAGTTCCGACGTATACTCGTCGAGTCCCTTCATGTTATTAGCATACAGGTTACCTATATTCTTGAGACCGATGGCGACTTTAACGGGATTAAGGCCAACCAGCGGTGCGAAGAACGCTACGTTACCTAAGATGTTACGTAGGTAGAAACCGACAGAGAACAAGGTCTTAGCGGCGAGTGAAGACCCAACCGCATACTTCGCTATCCTAAGACCACCCTCTACGAACTGAGAGTGGGAGGCTAGTGAATCCTCGACACTGCGTTGGAACTGTCTCTGAATGTCATCATACATCTCCCTCGGAACGTAGTAGTCCTGTGTGACGGACACCTTTTCTTCGGCCTTGTCCGTCAGTGTCTCTTTCTCGATGTCAATCGTAACGGCCCGTGCGCCTGTTCTGAGGTTCACTAAGTTCAGATCCTTACCTTGTAATTGTTCCGCTCTAACTTCTTCAAGGTTGTAAACGAACTTGGACTCTGGTCTAAGGCCGAGTTTGATGACGTTTCTGAGGAAGGACTCTTTGGAAGCGGATTGACTCACCGTCGTTATTGAACGTAAGACGTTCTCCAATACGTCGGAGTCAGGATACTGCCCCAAGAGCTTGCGGAAATCCTCTGGGATCTGTTTACGTTCGCGGAGCCTATTCACTAACGACTTGGTAGCACTCTCTGCGAGCTTGCCCTTAAACTTAGAGTTAGGGTCGAGTGCGTAGAGGTATTGGAGAATCGCGTCTCGGATAAGGTCTTGCCCACCATCTTTCGCAGCAGCTAACTTTGCTTTTGCGTCTTCCATTAGCTGGTCGTAGGAAGCTTGTTGGCTTTCAGGCTCCCCCTCTTCCTTTTTTGATTCCCTTCGAGCGAAGGTTTGCATATACTCTTCCTCAAACAACTTATACACATTCTGGTAGTGTTGGACCATCTGCTCGTCTCCGGCGTCGGACTCACCTCTAACGACCTTCATGACCTTATCCATGTAGCCTTCTTCAAGGAAAGCCCTGTAGGATCTCACGACGTAGATACCTAGATTAGAATCAATAGTGATGCTGAGATCACCTTTCGTGTTAAACACGCCTGAAAGTTTTTTCGAGAGAGCGTCGAGCAAGAGGCGGAGTTCTGACAACGCCTCGAATAGGGGTCGGTCTGTTTGGTAAAGCTTTTCGTAGGCCGCTTCTTTCTTGGCCTTCGCCGCACTGCGGAGCTTGGCCAGTTCGGCTTCGACAACGTCGTCTACCTCTTCCTGAATGATCGCGACGCGTTCACTATCGGGAATGGGGCTACCTCTCTCATAAGACTCCCTCAGTATACGCTCTCGGGAGATATCATATCGTTTCTGCCTAAAGTTGTCAGGTAAGTCAATGTCACTTGACCTGCCTAAGAAGTCCCCAAGCAACTGGTCGTTCGCTTCGGGGTTGTTCTGGACCAGCTCCATAACGTCGTTCATCATCCTTTCAGTGCGTCCTTCGATGGCTTTCTGAAGTGCGTCCGCTTGCTTACGGATTTCAAGGATTCGGGGATCGAGTTCGCCGTTCAGCCACTTCGTATAGACGTTGCTCTGATATTTACCGTCCTTGAACACACCTACAGGAAGCTCGAAGCCTCTCAAGAACGGGAAACGCTCGTAGATCTGTTCGTCAGTTGTCTCGGCGTTGATCTCCTTGAGTTTACTGACCTCTAGCGTAGCAGCGAATCTCCGGTTCAGGTTGTCGATAGTGAGTTCAGGGGTCGCGATATCGAAGTTAAGCATATCACGGATGTGGAACACACCGCTCCTGAGAAGTTGGACCTCGTTAGATATCCGGTTGATCACGCGAGACATCTCTGGGTTGTTCTTATTCAAGTTGTATTTACCATACATTCTCTTGAAGACCCCCTTCAAGTAACGGAACATCACTTTGAAGAAATTAGGGCTGGTGATATAGAAAGCTTTGTCTTGTTCGGTGGTGTAGCCCCTGTCGATCTTCTGGCCTTCCATGCGGAGTTTCTCCCCTACCAACTGGCGTTTGGTTCCTACGTCCCCCTCACGAACTTTATCTTTAAGACTCTTACGTAATGCCTCGTTTTTGGTATACTCCTCAATGATCTCGTCAAATTTATTGAGAGTTAGGTCAGACGCAGCAGAATCTAATTCCTCAAAAGTAATCGTGCGCTGTTCAGCGGCATGGACAAGCTCCTCGTTCAAGACAGTCTCAAGGATCATCTTGGCGTGGTTAGCGTTAGCTACTTCATTAGTATAACTAAGCACAGCCGCCTGTGCCACCTTACGATTGACGAAGATTGTGGCTACTGGGCGGTCGCCGATCATGGCGATCTGAGCCACGAAGGCGGAGTCCTCCCTACCTTCAAATGGAGAGACTTGGCCCTCCTCAACTTGAATAACTGGAACATCCCTCGGGACAGTGGCCGCGACTACGTCGTCGATAATCTCGTCCATCGCGGCCTGTTGTTCAGGTGTGAGTAGTTTACCGTTCGAGATTCCTTCGACAGAAGCGAATCTCCTGTTCTTGGACGCCTCGGCATTCTTAATCATATCGTCGGAATACTTTAACAACGCGTCTTCAGCATCACTACGGGTGGGTCTCCGTGAAACGGTGTCGATATCGCCTGTCGGTGCTACGTCCATGTTCATGAAGTCAGCCAAGTCGTCGAACGCTTTTGCCAGACGAGTGTTGTTTTGGATGCCGAACAGAGACTTGATGGCGTTAAGGATTCTGCGGAACAAGCCAGACTCTGGTAATCGTCGGACCTCGTTCTGGAACGTAGCAGACGTGAAGGAGGTCGCGATGAACTCGTCGAGGTTCGATAAGCCGTGGTCTATAGCCTCTGATACTCTATTTGATTTCCTGAAATTGCTGGCTACCATCTGGCGAAGCCCTTCGAGTCTCTTTATCGCGGCTCGTTGTTTCGGGTTTAGATTCTTGCTTCGGATAAGGTAGGCAGTCGCGGCGTGGAGATACTCATGGAGTAGGATGGACTCGATGCCGGAACCGTATTTGGAGGCGACATTGACGGACACACGGCTCTTCCCACCTCCAAGAGGGACGAAGCTACCAGCGACTCTACTTAATGGATTATCTGCAATTCGGAAGTTAGTATTCCTTATAAGTGCCTTGTCCTTGAGGAGTAACTTAGCCACAAGTCGATGGGACTCATCGACGCCTGTCTTAGCGATCTCTTCGAGGGCGGCGACAACGGACTCAGGATCACCATCGACCAAGCCGAGACGAGCGATGTCCTCGTTGTTATCCTCGCGAGCCATCTTAGCCTCCTTAAAGGTAGCGAGGTTAGGAGCATTCATTTCGCGTAATAACCCGATGATCTTCGCCTGAGCTTTCCTTGCAACGGCCTTTTCCTTTTTAGATTTGGGGTCCAACCCGAACGATGATAATGCCTGCCGAACTACTGGCGGTAGGTTGTCGTAGTTCTCATGGAACTTTGAAGTTGGGACTTTTTTACCTCCTGCTCTTTTAACGGCGATTGTATTTAACAGTTCGCGGAAGATCGCAGGCATTGATTTATCTTTACCTTCAATGTCTTTACTTTTAATTGAAGGGTCTACTTCTTTAGTGATTGCCAAAATACCAAGAATTAGCTTTTGGGCTTCTATATCATCCGGTTTAAGAACTGTGGGGATTTCGGAGAAAACCTCTTCATCTACTCTTGCTACGGTATCATCTAAGACGAACTGATAAGCGTGCGAGTCTACAGGGTCAATAACTCCATCTGTAGGTGTAGGTGTAGGTGTAGGTGTAGGTGTAGGTGTAGGTGTAGGTGTAGGTGTAGGTGTCTCTGGAGCTACTGGAGCTGGCGTGTTCTCATTAAGCTCAGACGCCACTGGCCCTGCTTTATCCTCGGCTCGTTTTCTTACGCGTTGCCCTACATCTTGTGAGATTTTTAGAAGGTTAGGGAACGACGTGCCTTCCTGTGGTTGGAACTGCGGTGAGTCTAACATAGTCTCTACCGACTTGAATATAATTAGGTCTTCCCAACCTTTTATAAGTCTCTTCCTTTTTTTTGTTCCGTGGACGTTACCAATAAATTCTTTGTTGCCGTCAGTGCCGAAGGGGTTTGTAATGCCTTTGCCCGTGTTGACGTGATATAAGAAAGCGGCTAGGTCTTCTTTGTCATTGTTATTGCGTTTATTGAGGTTAGAATCTTCCGTGGTTCCAGTTAAGAACTGAACCTTATCGAGTTTCGGGTCATTAAGCACCTCCCTAATAGCCGCCATGTCAAAAAACCCAGACTCAATGAGGGCGTCGGATACTTTAGCCGCCTCTTGAGCTGCCCTAGATCTCAGTAGGATTCCCTCTGGGTCAACTTTAATACTCCCAACGGTTTTCCGTAAGGCTGCAATCGCTGCGGTGTGATTCAGATCGAGTAATATCTCGGAAATTATGGCTCCTCTAAATAACTCGTCCTTCTGATCTTTTGTTGGCAGCCTTGCCTTATCGATTCCGCTTATCATCCGTACACGTCCCCCAACAGGTGAGTTTAAAGCACTATCAATGAACTCGTCTATTTTAGAAACCGCCTCCTTATAGGTAATCTCACCGTCCGCGATATACTCTCGGTTTTCCTCTTTCGTCTCTTTCGTGAAAAGACCAAACTTGCTAAAGGTGAATTTAACGTCCGAAGCTTTATTAATCGCCGAGGTGAATTTAATCCTTTTTTCAGCTAACGCGGTTTGCGATTGATTTTTAGATTCCTTACCTCTCTTCGAGTTTGGGCTAAAGGCAGGTTTTCTAATGTCGGTCAGTGCGCCGTCCTCTACCGTGAATAGTTGCGTGCTGTATTTCATACCAGCAGCAACCTTGATTCCTCTTTGATTTTTCCCAAGAAGGTAATTCATTTTAACGGGATCGTTATCGAAAAGAAACCCATCGACGACGTGCCTGAAAACACCTTTCGCCCTCGTCTCTATGTCTTCGGCCCTATACCCGTATGCCTCAGCTACTTCCTCTTCTGTGCGTAGTATGTAGAGATTACTATTCTCATCATTTTGTTTCTCTAGTAGGTCTTCCTCAAACTTTTTAGCGCGTGCTGACAAAAACGGTTTGATACCCGAAGGTAGCCCATACCTACCAGACGCATTCTTGAGATCAATTGGGTATCCAATTTCCAAGAGTTCTTCCAACCTAGCTTCAACGGTTGCCTCCAATTCGGGATCGATTTTAGGGGTGTCTGAGTCTCCATCTGGTTGGTCGGGTGCTGTAGGGGTTTCTACTTGCGCTGACTCTTCACCCTCGCCCTTGACGGTTCCTGTTTCCGTAACTTCTGCTAAGTCTTCAATGAAGGGTATAAGTTCAGCGTCAGATAATCCATACAACTCTTGGAACTCCTTGAGGTCTTCGCGAGTTATTTTTTCTGCCTTACCGCCAAATGTGACTTCGATTGTGGTAGGGTTGGTGAGGTTCTCCTCCGCCGTCAACTCCGCGAGTTGCTCAGGGGTAGCGTTCACCAAAGCCTCGTAGACTCTTTTCGCTGTGGCTTCGTCCCGTTCTTCGGGGGTAGCGTTTGCTAAATCATCGAAGTTCTTCGCCGCTTCGGCTTCATTCCTTCTGGCTCTCTCTTTTCTCGCAGCCTGAAAATCTCTAGCAGCCCCTACAGTGCCTGCTTCTTTGCGGCCTCGTAAAAAGTACTCCATCACTTCCTTAGTTTCCTCGATAACTGTATCGAGTTGCGGGTCTGATAAATCTTTAATTTTTGTTCCTTGGGGGGCGTCTCCGTGTGTCGAGAATAGCCCTCTTTCTCTAGTTACATCAGATTGATTAGTCTCCGTCCAACCAAACACAGAACTGTCTCCATCTTCAGTAACTACTCTTTCCCCGTCCTCACTCAAATACACAATTTTAAGTATGCCGTCACTCTCTTTAAAGTTTTTGACTGTGAACACTTTCTCCCTTCCGAAGGGGTCATAAAGAGTCTTCTGTGAACCAATCTTCGGAGCTGTAAGTGTAGTCTCTTCTTCAGCAGTTGGAGCTGCTTCTGTAGGCGTAGCTGCTTCTGTAGGCGTAGCTGCTTCTGTAGGCGTAGCTGCTTCTGTAGGCGTAGCTGCTTCTGTAGGCGTAGGCGTAGCTGCTTCTTCTGATTTTGTAGGTGTAGGTGTAGCTGCTGATTTCGCCTGAGCAGGAGCCTGAGCTGGAGCTGGTTGGGCTTCCGCAATCGCCAGCATGAACTGCCTAGCGGATGTCGGGGAACCAGTCTTTGTAAGGTTGTCAGCGGCTTTCCTAGCTACCTGACCTTGAACATCGAGTTCGGCACTCGTATTTCTACCACTGAAAACCCTATTATACCCTGCGGTTGCGACAGGCATCGCTCCTCCGAGGATACCCCCATAGACAGCACCCATCCCAACAGCGGTAAGATACTCTGAAAAGGGTAGATCTTGGCCAGTGGCCTCGACTTGGACAATCGTATTTAAGCCTGCGTCAAGACCTTCTTCAATAGATTCAGAGGCTGCGCCAATACCTATTCTCGCCCACATCGGGTCGGCGAACTGGTTCGGGCCTTTTTCGAGGACTTTTTTGAGTGTCTTTTGATACGCTCCGTCGGAAAGTTTCACCCCATTCAATCGGTCAAATACTCTCCTAACCTGTTTAAGAGAAGCCCCGTTCCCCACGAAGCTCTCAATTCCACCGAACCTATTGACTCCGAAAGCCCCTACTAGAGAACCAGTGATAAGGTAAGCGGTCGCTGCTGCGCCCAACGCCTTGCCTCGGATCTCTTCCTTACTTAAAAACTGCCCTTCAGGGCTTCGGCTGATCCCATCAAATACAGCCGCGTAGGTCATTGAGGCACTACGTAGTCCAGCGACATTAGAAACAGAGCCGATCTTAACTACTTTGTTACTAGCGATCTTTGCGTATGTATTAAGGAAGGTGGAGGGGGCAACGTCTTTAATTTTGCTCTTTCCAGTGGACTTGGCCACTGCTTGCATAGTTTCGCGGGATAATTTTCTTACTGTGGCCTTTAGGGCATTCTTAGCACCCACCGCAGCTAAAACAGGGACAGCACCTACACCACCCGTCGCGGCTGTTACAGCCGTTGAAGCTATGAGATCTGAGATAATGGGTAAGGCAGTGGCAGCAAGCTCTGTCCCGAAACCGAAGTCCTGACCGAACATTCTGGCTACGGTGGTCCGCGCCTGACGGTCCTTCATGTTCTCGACAAGGAACCTCTCGGCGTTGTCGTATTTGTCGAGGTCAAAGCCCATCTTTTCGCTAACCCTATCCGCAGCGAAGGTTAGCCCCCAAGCCAAGTCTGTAGCCCCTTCACCAAGTGCTAGTGCAAGGTGTTGGGCTTTGTTTTTGAAAGAGTAGTTTGTGTTCTTTACGAACTCGTTAAGGATGTCTGGGTCGGATGCGGTTCCTTTGCGGTCGGCGTAGAAAGAAGCCCACTCATCTTTTAGATAGGAGCGGCTCAAGGAATCACTAAGATCTGGGAAAAGAGATTCTCGGATAATGTCGCGTTGGGCATTAGCGCGATTCTTCTCCCCCTCACTCATCCCCTTGATAGCTTCCTCGAACTGAGCGGGGTCTTCTAGTAACTCGCGGTGGTATGCGGCGTTCCCGTAACCGAAAGTTTTGATGTTGTTCCGTAGGTTGTCCTCGTCGAACTTAGGAGACCCACTCATCATAGCCGAAGACCCGATGTGATATTCTAGGGCGGCTACTAAGTCCTTCTGAGATATTTGTTGTGCGCCTCCATCTTCGGATCTAATAGAGTAAGCTAATGCTTCTAATTCATTGCGAGGTATCTCACCAGTTCTAGCATATTCTCTAGAAGCGGCATTTAGTTCCTCGTCAATGTAAGCACGCTTTTCGTTCCCGTAGATCTTCGCGTCGTTAATAATTTCAGAAAGGTAATTACTGGCCTCTACAAAGTTAAGTTGGCGGAACGCCTCATACCCGTTCTTATCCTTTCGGGCCAGCTCTGAAATGACTTGTATATCGTTAGGGGTGATGGTTCCCGCAGCGAGTGACTTTTCATATGCTTCGTAAGCGGTCAACCCGACAGCGGCGTCTCCTCCCTGTATCTGGACAGAACCGTCTGGCATCTCAATTCTGGAGAAAGGAATGCCGTTGTTGTTTAACGACCACTGGACAGCATCATCATACTGAAATTCTACTATTTCTTCGACTTGTGAGCGTAGATCTTCAGTTTTCTTTTTTATTATTTCAGGTGCGTCTGGCTGGTTTTCAAGAACCTTCTGGTAGCCTTTAAACTTAGCTAACGTCTCGCGATCTTCATCGCTGCCGATGCTGCTATAAGATCGGTTGATAAGATCCAACTTCTGCTCGAAGGTGGGTGCTTTGGGTGTGAGGGCTTCCTGTAGTTGCTCAGTCGATACACCTTCGCTACTAGCTCCCTTGACCATTGACTCATCAATTAAGCCATAGATCTCGCGCATCTCTTCTCGGCTGAGATCTTCTTTAAGGTATTCCGCTTTTACGTAATTAGAAAATCCTGTCCATTTATCGACAGGATCGCTAACGTCGTTGATGGCTGACCAATCTTCGATCTGCTGTAGTTCTGGCATGGTAGTTTAATCTGGTTGTCCGAAAAAGGCGGACGTGACATTGTCTCTCTCTTCGTCCGCTTTTGGGGTCGTGAGAGAGTCTTGCCCTAATTGGCTAAAGTCAATCCGCGTATAAGCTATATCTCTTATTTCTTGGATAAGTTCTCGGCTCTTTTCTAATGGGAAATCTGCGGTAGCTTGGGCGCGGCCACTTTTCAATGGCTCGCCCCTTAACCTAACTAGGTCATCGATGAACTCGTCGTAGTCTGCTGTGTCCAGTGCTAGATAAACATCTCTTGTCACCTTGCCATCACTATCCATTACCGGTTTTTCATCGAAGGACACAGACTGGAGTCTCTTAATAGTGTCTTCAGCAGCTTCTTTAGTAAAGTCGGGGGAGTCTTTTTTCTTCGAGGCTTCCTCTTCTAATTCCTTTGCGCGAGCAATCTTACTCAGTATGTCGGAAACTTGTTGGTCGCTGACATCTCCGGCTAATACACCCTTATAGACATTTTCGTCGTATAAGCCAGTCCGTAAAGTTCCTTGTCGGTAGTCGTTAGCGGCTGTGTTCCTAATCTTCATCTCGTTTTGACGAAGCTTTGCGTCGGACGCCATCTGACTCTCTAGTAACTTATCCTGATAACTAAACAGTGAGGAGATGGTGGGGTTAGTGTTGATCAGCCCAATATTATTCATAGCGAAGTCGGTGAAAGCTTCGCGCTTCTCCATCGGAGTGGTCTCGCTAGTGCGTATCTCGCGTAGGCGATTGTCGATCATCGGTATAGACTTATTGGCTTCCCGCTCCATACGGAGTTCGTTTCTTTGTTTACGGAAGGCTAACTTCTGCCGTTTGAAAGCGAGATTATCTTGCTCCAGCTTCATGGTCTGCTGCTGCATAGGCATCAAGACTTTATTGTGGAAGTCCATCGATTGATCAAAACCTCTTTCACCGACGAGTGTCGGGAAATAATTCTGGTATAGTGTGGCGATATCTTTGTTATAATCAATCATCTAACTTATAATTTGTTTAGTTTGTGTGGGGGAGTTTAATTACTACACTCCATCTCCAGACTGACCTAAAATCTCTAGTTGCTCGCGAGCTGCCGCCGCCTGCGCCCGACGCTGGTCTGCTCTCCGTTTATCGTCAGCCGGAGTGTTGATAGGAGGTTCCTTCGCCCTCATCCCCTCTGCCTGTGCGTCCATCGCTCTCCAAGAGGGATTTCCTCTGCGGAAGAGCCTGCGAGCTGCGCTACGTATCCTAGCACTCGGAGGACCGACTGGTTGTGCTGGTGTGGATCTTTGCTTCGCAGTGATTCCTTCGGTCAACGATGTGCCAGTGCCAAAGGGGCGACTAGGGATTTGTAGGGCGTCTAAGTAATTTAGTCCTGTCCCGAATTGCCGTTGATAAGCTACTTCTTCTGCTGCTTCTGCTGCGGTCATCGGAGTAGATGTGTTATTGGGGGTTCCTCTTGTGCCTTTTACACCACTTTCGCCTTTTACGCCACTTACGCCTTTTCTTGGCGTGTCGAATAAACCTGTCCCAGTCCTTGGTTTTTTGTAGGAGAAGGCAGAACCCCTTAGTCGGATACCGTTCTTCTCCAAGAACGTATTAAACTGATCGTCAGAAACACCAGCCATAGCGGCCCTCTCACGGGCCTCTTCGAGGAGGGCCGAGGTCAAGGCTCCTTTTTGTGAGAGGCTTTTCAGGCCGGAGGCGATGCCCCGCTTCTTTCCAAGCTGTTCCTTGCGTAACTCTTCGCGAGCCATCGCTCTGTCATACTGAGAATTTTCGCGGGAGCGAGCGGTTCCGTCTTCATTTAGCGAACCGAGACCAGATTTAAAGTCTTCTAAATCCTTCTGGGCCTTAGCTAAGTCGGGGTATTCTTCGGTAGAATTGCCTTTGCTTCTCTCGTCAATGATCTTTTTAGCTTTTTCTGACGTTTTCGAGTCCGGCTCTGCTGAACTCCCCACCGGAGGTAGCTCGCCTTTTGCTTTTTTATCTCTTACGTCTCTATACATATTTAAAAAACCCGTCATATCGAGGTCTGGCTGGCTACTCTCGATGCGGAATTCACTGAGCCTTTCGTCTACTTCCGACGGTTTAAGCCCTAAATTTTCGAGGTCGATTCTCGTCTGGTAAAGTTTTTCAGGGCTTACAGGATTGATGGAGCGGTCTGGATTGGTCAGACCCTTCCGTAAATCTTTTAAGTAAGATTCGGGAGTCTCTGTAGCGGTCGTAGCCGTGTAAGGTGCGCCAGCCATACCTGCACCAAAATTCTCGATATTTTCTGCTGCGCTTTTTTTCCAGTAATCGTTAGTTGAGGGAGGTTCACCAGCCGACATAATCCGTTCGTTTGCCGTTCGCCTACCTACGGGTTCAGGTTTGTAAGCAGGGAAAACATCCCTGAGTTCTGCTGTCGTTACAGGAGGTGTAGCGGTCGCAGTAGGTGTAGCGGTCGCAGTAGGTGTAGCGGTCGCAGTAGGTGTAGCGGTCGCAGTAGGTGTAGCGGTCGCAGTAGGTATAGTGGTCGCAGTGGGTGTAGGCGTAGAGGCTCCATAACCTCCCCCCACATTCGCTCCTGTGGCACTCGCTGATGTAGATGCCGAAGCCCCCGCCAAGCCAGTTGCAGGCGTCGTAGTAGGCGGAGTGTTCGCGGGAGGCGGAGTGTTCGCGGGAGGCGGAGTGTTCGCCTGATTTGAGTTCTTTGCTTTTTTAAGCTCTTTTTTTCTATCGGCCATGATTACCAGAGGTGTTTGCAGGCCCAGTGGCGTGCGGTTGTCTTATCTTTAGCAGTTTTGCAGTTGTGTCTGGCCCTGAAATTAGCCCGGCGCTTAGGGTTCTTGTGCTTGGTGAAATCACTGTAATCGCGATGTCCGTAAGAGACTTTCTTGATTTTGTCACCTTCTTTACCTAATACGACGAATTTTTTTTTCGATCCTTTCGGGGCGCGTTTAGGCTTATTAAAGCCAGCGAACGTCTCGCCGTGGTATTGGATACGACCGGAAGGGAGCCGTTTGAATCGTTTGTTCGCCACAGGCAGAAGATACAGGTTTTAGGATGAAGTGTCAATCTTCGGGATTCAGGCAAAAAAAACTTTTTCCTCAGACGTATGGTATTACATAATATATTATATAATACTAAGAGCCTTAGACAAAAGTTTTTTTTAGCTAATCAAACTGGTATCGGGATTATCAAGCGCACCACTAAGACTTTTAATCGTAACCTGTTTCCTGAACCCCGCATCCTTATCGTCTTTCGGTGGGTCAACAGCCACTAATCCTAAACGCTGGCGAGCGCAATCGAGAGCCAAGAACGCAGCATCAGCTAAATCAGGACTGCGACCAAACCGTGCCTTGAACTCTGGTTTCGACTCGATCTTCACTCTCAGCGTTCCTGTTCCCTTAGTCATATCGTAGTTTCTGGCACACATTTCCTGTGCGAGATCCGATGACACACCGTAAATCTGCTTAGTTCTCAGCAGTTCCTTGCCTACGAACCAGAGTTCAGAGACTCGATTCGTGTAGAGTTCGGCTCCGGTTAGCTGGCTGTTCATGCTGACGCGCTTGTCTGAGCCTTTCCCGCCAAAGGTAACGCGCATAAAGTCGCTCGACCACTCGCCAGCCAGCACGTCGCAGAACGGCGCACCCGCTCCGGTCGAGTCGAGTGCTACGTTATTAGCAGAGATATTTCTCCGCTTACAGTGGTCGATAATCTGATGGACGATCTGGTAGGTTCGGGGAACCGCTTTATTAGTGGCGTCATCATTTAGGTGTATGGCTTCTCCTAACTTGCAGACGTATTGCCCGTTTCGGGCGTAGCCGACTTCGGCGGTATACATAATAGTCCGGTCGCCACCGTTGGTGAAGGCAGGGTCGATTCCCGCGACGACGGTCGGTTTATCCGCCCAATCTACTTTTCCCATCGCGCCACCTTTGGTCAACTCTGCCTCAGAGTAGATTCCGGTGGTCTCATCTGAGTCGAAGAAGACGGCGCGAACCATCCTCATGTATCCTCTGGACTCCGGCCCCAATAACGCCCTGTCTTCCTCTAACTTCTCAGCGGTAGGTAACCAAGGATATTTAACCTCTCCTAACGTAATGTTCGGACTCCGCTCACCGTCCAGTCTAATATATTTACCACCCCATTTCGTCTTCCATTCGTCAGCGGTCTGTGCGTCAATAGATTCCCAGCCTTTCTTCGGCTCCGACCAGACGCCGAAAGCGTCGAAGCGGCTGTTGGGGTTGGACATACCAATCATCTGGAAAAACGGGTTTTTAGAGAGGTTGGTCAGGCCAGCCTGCAATATCGCCTCACTAAGCTCCGAAAGCTCATCACCGCAAAGTATCACCCGCTTCTGCTTGATTCCGATGAATTTTCCAATCGCCTCTCGCGTCTTAGACTTTTCCGCTGCAATAAGCGATAAACCAGCCCTCTCGATAAGAGTGCCGTTCCCGTCCACATATGCAGCGTTTCCTATCGAATCCCGTATCTTGATCGGCGCACCATCGATCACGGACAATAGAGACATTACTGAACCCCATATCCTTTTTCGTGCTTCCCGTAGCGTGGTTGAGGTCATCAGGACCAACGTATCGGCTGGTTGCGATAACCACTGGATAATCCCCCAAGCCGCCATTGTGTGGGACTTACCAGACGACGCAGAGCCGCCAATCGCTAAATATTTGTTATTGAGGGCAGCGCGGATCATCTGTTCTGCCCAAGGATGGCGAACCATCATTGGCTCCGGTAAATCGTCGCGGTTCCACAACTCGTCACACACACGCCAGAAATAATACTCTCTCGCGATGACTTTTGGGTGGTGTGCGAAACCGTATAGGAGGGCCGTAACTAAACTGGTTGGTGGAATCGAAAGACCCCCGACATCCATCTTTTTTGTTATTGGGTGGATTCTAGGTTCGAGAATTTTCTTGCCACCACCATTCTTACCGGACATAATATTATCACTTAATACTAATGGAACCTAAAGACAAGGCTTTGTTTGAGGAGCAACTGGAGATAAACCCTAATCTCCGCGAGGCTCACAATTTGGCGTGCAAGGGCTGGTCTAACACCGCTATTGCCGAACATTTTGGTGTCCACTACAATACAGTTAGGTCGTGGTTTAAATCAGCCTCTTTCGCACCGAGGCCGAGAGGTGGTGCAAATAACACCCACAAAGAAGCACTTAAAAAGATCCACAAGATTGAAGGCGAAGAAGCGGAAGACGATTCCATCTACAATATCCTAGAGCCGTTAACAGAGGCCGCTGTAAAAGATTTCAAAAGGCAAGCCTCCTCCGAAGAGGACGAGTCACTCGCGGAAATAGCGGCTGCTCAGTCAACCGCCGCCGACAAATACCAGCATTACATAGCCGCAGCCGGAATTAAGTTGCTACGGGACTCACTAAAAACGATTAAGGGTCCGCGCACGGTAAAAGAGCTTTCGGATTTAGATCAGTTGATTCGACGTAGCATGGGCCTAAACGAAAAAGGTGCTGGAGGTGGTTCTGGAAAAATGCAGATTGACATCTCCATCCTAAATAACAGTATGGCCGATAAAGGAAAGGGGTCGCTAAAAGCAATGAAAAGTGATGCTATCGACGCTGACGTAGTTTCTGAAAAAACAGCTAAAACCAAGAAAAAGTAATGTTTGAAGATCGCGAACCCGAAGTAGGGGCAAGGTTCATCACCCGAGTAGATGAGGGTGCTGATTTCCGCTTTCCTGTCGATACCGCCGACGGGCTATGGTATCGTGTGAGGCCGTCAACGGCCCGTGAAGTGTTCTACTTGCAATCGTTGCCGAAAGGGATCAGGGTTCTTGTTCCGGCAGAGGGCGACGGCCTACTTATCAGAGGAGATTCAATACCAGTAAAATGAAACCTGAAACCCTATTCCGTCTTCACGAAGAGACGTGCGCTAAAACGCTCGACATCATGCGAGCAAAGAACTCCGACTATTGCGGCGGCACTGAGACAATCGACGCCCTTGCTAATTTTAAATCAGCTAAGTCTTTAGGACTCCATCCGGTCACCGGATTGCTGTTACGGATGCAGGATAAACTAATGAGGATTAAGTCGTTCGTGAACGATGGTCAGTTACAGGTAGCTGGCGAGTCGGTCGATGACGCCTGTGAAGATCTTGTGAATTACTCTATCTTAGCCAAAGCCCTCCTTACTGAGGAACGCGAGGAACACTGCGAGACGTGCGACGGGCCTGTGGAAGAGGACTGCGACAATATGTATTGTCCTGAGTATATTCCTACTCAGTTGTAACTCCTAAAATATAATTCGCCATAGGCAGTGGCGACTTTCTTTTAGCATGATCGTCGGAGTAGACAACGGATTGGATGGCGGACTCTGCGCCATATCGAAACACGACGGCAGTCTCATTGATAAAATTCGCATGCCTACTCTCCAGATGTCGAAGAAGAAAGAGATCGACATCCGTAAGGTTCATCAATGGATAATGGATCTGAACACCTCCTTTATATTTGCGGTCGAGGAACCTCTAGCTCACGCGAAGAGTAGTCAAGCAGTTCGGTCAATGGCGATCTCGTTCGGCAAGCTAGTCGGCATGGCTGAGTCCCACGACTACGAAAACATAATGCGTGTGTCAGTCCACAAGTGGCAGAAGGTCATGCTGGGCAGAGTCCCTAAAGGCAAGACCAAAGAAGTTGCGTTGGGGCTAGCGAATCAGTTAGAGCCGTCAGAGAACTGGCTGGCTAATAAACGATGCCGGACGCCACACGACGGCATGATCGACGCCTACCTTATTGCCCGATATATTTGGGGTGGTAAAAAAAGTTGATTTTTTTCTGGACGTATTACATCCCTTCAATTATTTGTCTGTTCATAGACAATAAATGAAGACGCTATATCCGAAACAACAAGACGCGCTCGACTTCTTCCTAGCGAAGCACAAGTTGAATTTGAACTCACTCGACACTAGCCATGTCGGGACTGGTAAGACCGTAGTGGCCGCTCATCTGGCCGATGCTTTGAATAGACCCGTTGCGGTCTTGTGTCCGAAGGCAGTGATCCCGTCATGGGAGCGTGAGCTTAAAGAGACTGGCATCGAGCCGCTATTCGTTCTCAACTACGAGAAGATCAGGACGGGCCGGACGGACTTCATGTCCAAGCGTGGCAAGAAGATCATGACGTGGAACTTACCTAAAAACACATTAGTGTTAGTGGACGAGGTTCACAGATGCAAAGGGCCGTATACGCAAAACGCGCAGTTGTTAGTTTCTCTCGTCGCACAAGGCTACTCGATTCATGCGATGAGTGCGACTGCCGCCGAAGACCCTACTGAAATGAGGCCAATCGGATACGCATTAGGTTTGCACAATCTCAACAAAGCGGAGGACGGTGTCAAAAGTTGGTTCGGGTGGATGATGCAATACGGATG
>Ga0098038_1000479_pt1 | contig 17759 bp, 23 predicted proteins | sample 5B_taG_FD_75051 | JGI IMG/M metagenome (GOLD analysis project Ga0098038, IMG submission 75051) | Marine viral communities from the Subarctic Pacific Ocean - 5B_ETSP_OMZ_AT15132_CsCl metaG | ecosystem: Environmental > Aquatic > Marine > Oceanic | place: Pacific Ocean | collected 2015-01-08 | reverse complement strand
GTCTTCGGCACTATCAAATAGAATACGGACGGCATTTAGGACTTTTTCTTCGTTTACTTTCATTTTGTCGTGTTCCCAAGTGTCAATCTCATTCTTAAGGAAGTTGAAAAACTCTTCGTGTTCGCGACGGTTAGGGTAAGGGTTGGCAGTGGAAAGGTACTTCATTTCCATTTCTTTGGGTAACTGCTCAACAATCTCAAGTTCTGTTCTTCTTTTCTTGCTTTGTTTTTTGACTTTGTGGATAAACCAGTTCTTGGTAATGACCGAGAAGTAAGAAAATGCTTTTGCCTTCTCTGGGTTATACTTGGGTAGGATTGTGACGAGCCACACCTTACACTCATTTTGTAGATCGGCAATGTTTGGCAGAGTGGTAAACTTATAAGTATAAACTATTTTGTCAACCATCTCGCTGAATACAGGGCCGATAAATTCGTTATACAGATAAGATCTCTCCCTGATGTCTGTCGATGCCACATATTTGATTATTGCATTCTCGTGCTCTTTGGTAAAATATTGTTTACCCTTGGCTCTTCTCTTTCTTGGTTTAGGCATCGGCATCATCAGACACCTCCTCGGTTAACTGTTCTTCCGCCTCTTGGTCGAACAAGGTATAGATTTCTACGAAGTCTTCTAGTGTTTCGGTTAAGCCCTTTGAGTGTCTCATGAGGTTTCCTAGCGTTTCGTCTCCATAGAAGACTTCTAGCTCATGCACACTGCCAAGGTGTTGATCAAAGAGCAAAACCTCCTCGACAAGTGCTTGCATGTTTTCTGATACATCATAAAGACTAATCATGAGGTTACGACAGTACCAAATAAGAAAAATGTTTAAAATAGATGAAACAACAAATAAAATTACAAATAATAAATCAAACATCATTCACCTCCTTAGACATCTCTTGTTTGGTTTGCTTGACTTCTTTTTTTGCATCTTTGATAAATTCTTTAATTATTTGACCTGCTTTCTGTTTATTTGTTTTAACAGAAGCATGAAAAGGCAAAGAGGGGATTCTACTTAAAGAACCCTCTTCACCACATTCACAATCGGTTAGTTTTTCAGAAATCGAATGAGATACATCGAAAGAATTGCCACAGACATCGCACCTATAAGTATAGCGTGGCAACTCAATCCTCCTCGTTTTCCTCAAAATCTTCTTGTAATTTAACAAGAGGAGGATTAATAACTACCAAACCTTCCTCGGAAAGTCTAAACTTGAAACCCTTCAATACAGGAACAATATCTGACTGTTCCATTAAGGACTTTTGAAGTGCCATCATCAAAGAACCAAGAGCTTGGTCACTTAAAGTCATATCTTTATTATTCATTTTTTAACTCCGTAAAATATTTTATTATTTGTTTCTTAAAATCTACTTGAGGGGACCATCCAATAGACATAAGATTATTGTTTGAAATTTTTGATTCCCCTATGTCGCCGGCGCGGGCTGGCTTGGTCGCGAAGTCAGCCTTGATTGTTGACAAGATTATATCTCTTACCTGATTCAGTGAAAAATTCTCTCCTGTGCCCACATCATATGCATCACCATTAAGTTTTTCTTTGTAATTCATACAAAACATGTTTGCCGCGACAATATCGTCAACATGAACAAAATCTCTTATTTGTTCACCTGTACCATTTATACAGAGAGGGCGACATTGCCGAACCATTTCCATCCAAGCACTGATCACGGTGGAGTATGGACCCCCATATTGCTGATCTTGAGAATAAACATTAAAATATCTTAATGATACTGTGTCAAGACCGTACAATTTTGAATATAGTTTACACTCTTTTTCACTCAATAATTTCTGGAGACCGTATGGAGATACAGGATCAGAGCCATCGCCATAGACGGCGGCAGATGATGAAAATATGAACCTTGATACTCCGTGATTTTTTGCCCACTCCAAAAGAACCGAGGTCGCATATGAATTGTGTCGGTAACTGTAAGAAGGATTATCTACCGAAAATGATACACTCGGTAATGCCGCCAAATGAAAAACTATATCGAAATCTTTATCTGGTAAACTAAACAACACGTCCAATCCGTCTTTTAAGTCTATACCATAAACATCATAGGAAAGACTTTTTAATTTGTTAAAAAGATGCTTACCAATATATCCTCTATGACCAGTGACTAAAATTCTCATATATTTTTTTCTCTCATGCTAGCGAAGCAGTCATCCCAATTATTAAATTCTATTGATTTATCATCAATGTATGCTACGGCGCGAGGCTTCTCAGAAGTAACTTTACTGACAAATTGAGATAATTTATGTTCCTCAAGCCACTCCCAAACAAGTTGAGTACCTGTTTTTCCGTTGACCAGTCCCCGGTCTGCTCGCGCTTTGCAAGTGTAAACAATAACAGTGTATTTTTCTGACAGATCTCTAAGGGCGTTATATGCTCCTTCTACAGGGGCATCGTATATTGTACCATCATAATATCCTTTAGAGCATCTGTGTATAACACCATCAAAATCCACACCAATATTTATCTGTTCATCAGGGTAACTATGTTTTCTTACCTTTCCACCTCTCCAATTTAATTTTTCTAATTCTTCAGGAGAGTTTTTCCCAATTGGGGGGCAGACATTGCCAGAACCGTGAGTCAGTTCGTACTGAAGTAGGAGCGAGAGGCATTCGGCAGTGTGGTAGTAATCCACACCCAAAATTACTTGAGTGAGCCCTTTTATTTCTTCATCAATTGGTTTTGCCGTTATTAGGCAAGTTTCCATCCCGTTGTCAGACGCCCACTGAAGTGCCTTGATTACATCTTTTGATTTCCCCGAAGAGGAGATCCCATACACTAACGACTTCGACATTTGCGATTTTGTTCTGGTCGATGTCCTAGACTGTAGCCAAGCTACCATCCACTGATCAAAATTAGTATCATTGATATATGAAGTTGCGACGACGCAGCTACCGGGACAGATTGCATTCTTGGTCCCATTTGATAGCCTAGTCATGTCAACTGCTGTGTGGTCGGCGACACCCATGTTTCCGCCATGGCCTATAACATAAATATCATTACACTTGTTATATTTTGATTGCAGATCTTTCCACTGATTACTGTGTACTACTTCTATAAATCTTTCGCCTATGTTTTCGAAATTAAGCATTTTCTACTATCTCCTTATGGTATTCCAACAAAGCTATTGTATCCATACCCAGACACTTTAATCCGTAGTCTTGATATTTTTCAATTTGATTCTCAATATCGCTCGGGATATGAACAGCAAGTTTGCTAGTTGGTATTTTATTCTCTATTCTATTAATATAACCTATAAAATCCGGGTTGTCAAACTGTCCGGGCAAATTAATACTTAAAGATAAATCATACGGACCTATAAGGTAAAAGTCAAACCCAAATTCTAATATTGTATCTAAATTATCAACACCTTTCTTGGTTTCAATTTGCGGAATAATTATTGGATTAACAGACATCAAAGGCTTTTCGCCCCAAAAATTCTGTCTCACAAGGCCAAGGCCGCGTTTGCCTTTTGGCGAATAGAAACAGTATTCAATTATATTTAAACACTGCTCTTTGGACTCAATTGTAGAGAAGATAAGCCCGTCTACTCCTGCATCCAGCAAGTATCTTATCTTTGTTTTGGATATTTCTGTTAATCTTACAAAACACTTTTTATTATTTGCCTTGATAACTTGAATACAAGAGTAGACTGTCTCATCGTTAAAGCATCCGTGTTCAGTGTCGATCACAACACCATCAAAATGGTAACAAAGTATTTCAGATACAGTGGTAGACGGTATTTGTTGCCAAGATAAAATCATTTATAATCCTCTACAAAATCACTACAAATTCCTGAACAGGCATCAATTTTAAAATCAGGATTTTCTTCAGGCATCACACAAATAGAATTTTTTGTTAAAGGAAAGCCGGGGAATGTCCAAATAAAATTATTGCTAGTTAGTGTATAATTGTCATTTTGGTGCCAGAAATATGTCGCATTCGTATTCGTCAGATTTTCTAATGCACTTAGATTTTTTGCGTGACACCACAATTTATTTTGCAACAAAAAAGATTTATCTATTAAATAATCTGGGCTATCGTGGCCTAAATACCACTTATCATTAATGCTCCAAACGTCTATTTCACAATGATAGCCTTTTGACAAGGCAGACTGAATATACTCTGGATTATTTTCCCAACTGGGTCGAGGGCCATCAATATTGCCCCTGTGTGCTATAAGAAACATTCCTACCTCTTTAGGTTAACATAATAAGGAACTTCGGTATATATTATGTTTTGAAACTCATTTTCTAATTGTTTTTCATCAGGCCACAATTTTAAAATATTTTTAAATCCACTTAAATGCTCTTTATCATCAGTAGCCCAATGCGAAAAACCGGCGGCACCATAGTCCTTATCCCTTCCCGCTGCGGCTAATATAACTGGTATTTTTTCGTGATCAATGAACGTTCTAATAACTTCAAACGGCCTATAAAGTAAAAAAGGAGTCATTGAATAACATACCGGTATCTTTCCTTCCATCGCCAACCCGCAGGCCATTCCAAGCAGCAATTGTTCTGCTGCACCGGGGTTAAACACACGGTCTGGGAATTCCTGCCTGATTGCGTCGAAATGACCATAACCCAAATCTCCGATTATAAAAACAATATCTTTATTTTTTTTCATTTCAGCATGCAATAATTTAACAAATGTTTTTCTAACGCTCATTTTCTAATGTCTCCAATGCTTGCCTGTATTGTTCCTCATTGATTTTAATATAATGTGCATCAAGGCCTGACAAAAAAGAGAATGGAAATGTTTGTGTAGCAGTTCGATGAAAATGAATTCTTGGCAGGAAAGCCTTGCACCTTCTTTCTAAGTAATCAACGTTCATCTCATCATAACAAGCGTAACCATTAGCATTAACATGGACCTCAATATTTTTTACTCCCATCTCTTCTATATACCTTAACGCTTCCCACACTGAGCCCTCTGTAGACTCTCCGTCACTTATCATGGTGTGTACAACCCTGTTGGGATTGGCTACGGCCCTACCAACTGCTATCATAATACCCATACCTAAGCTTCCGGCTGAACAATAGATGTGATTTTTTTCGTCCCTGTTAGGGTGGCCACCATGTTTTCTAACCAATTCATCGGCGTCAATATGATCATAATATTTTTCTAAAACACTATAAAGAGCGTAAGCTGCGTGACCGTTTGACAAAATAAATATATCGCCCTGTTGTTTGTTAGCGAATATGTTATCAATTATATCAATACAAGAAAAGCAACTCCCAACGTGTTCTTCATTGTGTTCAAACAACAACCTTAACAGTCTCCTATGCAGTTGAATATCTTTCATAGAAGATTCCCCTTGTCATCAGTTAAATATTTGTCAGAAGGCACCGAGGGCCATTTAACAACAACCAAATCAACATCTTCTAGAACTTCTGCGTCGGCCACTTCAAAAGGTTCATAAATAAACATGTCTCCTTTTTTTAAGATCTTACCGGAGACTAGCATCTTGCCGTTCAATATGTATGTTAATTCTTGTGCTATTTTGTGAGTGTGATAATCTGCTTTATAACCTTTCTCATGCCTATGATGTGCAACTTCAAAAAAACAATTCTTAAATGCCGAAGGCTCAAAATTTCCTATAAACCAGCCCGACTTCATATCGTCAATGTTATACACTTTCATTTTTAAGCTCCTGTATTCTCAATTGGTGACGACCACCGTCAAAAGTATTGTTTACCAAAATATCGATAATTTTTTTAACGTTATTTTTTTCAGTAAATACACGAGAGGGAAATGAGAAGAAGTTCGCGCAGTTATGCCTTATGGCCATTTCGGCAGTATACTCGTCAAATATTAGTGCTCCTCTAATATTTTTATATGTATTAGCACAAATATTCACTCCTTGGCCAGTTCTGCAAAACCCAAACACAAAATCACAAACACCATCTCTTTTAGAATTAATAGCCTGATTAATATAATACTTGTAATCACAGTCTGAGCTACTTTGCGTTCCAAAGTCTATGTAATCGATGTTGTTGTTGTCAAGCACCGACTTAAATAACTCTTTGCATTCATATCCAGAGTGGTCTGAGCATAATGCGATTGGTTTGTCGCCTATCTTCTTAATTACATTATTTTTATAAAACAAAAATTCTTTTGGTGTACCAAAAATATGTATTTTATCGACATCAACACTTTCAATTTTTAGACCGTCTTCAATTAATAAATTATACAACGGGCTTATATAAAATTCACCTTTTGTTGTAATCTCATTTTCAATCATTTTTTCAGCATACTTACAAAAATTAGATCCTTTCGAAAAGTAATAAATACCAACACATGCTTTGTCGCTAATAACTTTCTTTTCTGCTGTCTTCTTAACAAGTTTATCTGGTCCGAGCTTAACATAACTGTAGTTTGATGAGTTTGATTTAAATGTTAGTAAAGAACCGTCAACGTTTTCATTTATTAGCGTCGAAGGATTTAAAGTAGGAAAGAACTCAATATCCAAAGTGTGAACTATAAGTGGTAAATCATTATTAATATATTCTTTTGCCAGAAGACAACTGCAAACAGAACCTCTAGTTAAGCCTTCGGTCGTGATTATTTTTATATCATCGCCAAACTTATTTTTTAATATCTTGTCAGCATTATAATTGTAAACCTGCTCATCTCTAACAATAAAAATTAAATTACACTCAGACTTATCGATACAATCCAAAGAAATATCTAACAATTGTTTGTTTCTAACGTATATGAACTGTTTTGGGACATCGTAACCTTCTTTCTTAAATCGACTACCAAGGCCGGCCATTGGAATTAGCAAATTATATTTTTTCATTTTATTTCCTGTTTTTTAAAATTTTAGTGGTTTCTTGCATTGCAAATTTCGAACTCTCGACAAGACCAAGATCAAAATATTTTTCTATAAATAAGCCAGCAAATATATCACCTGCACCATTTACATTTAACCCATTTGTGGGCACATTAACTTCATTGTGTATTGTTTTTCCGTTAATAATAATCTCAAAGCCATTTTCATCGTGCAATACAATTGGAGTTTTAATTGTGATATTTTCATATAGAATTCTTCTCTCTCTAGAGTCAAATATCACTTTGGCCTTCTTTAGTAACTGGATAAATCTTTCCCTTGGCTTGTCTGTACAAAAGTCTAGACTATAACTCAAATTAAGATCGATTATGCTTTGCCAACAATCAAAATCATCAATATAACTAATATGTAACCAATCACAAGTTTTGGATATGTCGGAAAGTTGTCTTTTACTAAATTTTGAAGGGGTTATATCATTAACAAACGAGGTTCGCGTGCTCTTGCTTTTATTGCTAACTATGAAAGCTTCTTTTTCTCCACAAACAACCGGCTTAATTTTCCAATTTTTATACTCTATCTCAAAAAAATTGTAGAGACCACCATTTTTTTTTATAATACTAGAGCATTTATTTGTCTCTCCATGAATAACAGATTCAGCGATCAAAATTGTATCTAAATATTTTTTCCCGCAAACAAATAAGTTTTTCATTTAAAAACTCTCTTGTTTATCAAGATCCTCTATATCTTGCATTGAGCAATCATTTATTAAATTTCTATCTAATAATGTTTCGACCATTTCTGCTATTGCATTATTACCGCCGGGTGAGTTCAGAATATTCTTCAGGCCACAGACTTGCTTTATGTCAAAGCAGGCGTCATTTGGACAATATGCATGACCAACAATTTTCATAATACTTTTATCAAAAAGATCATCACCTATGTAAAGCATATCCTGTCTTGACACATTATAGTGGTTCTCAAATTGTGAAACAAAATCAGCTTTATCTTTTCCTCTAGCTGAATAAAAATCTATTTTCCTATTGTGTGCCATGGCTTTGTTGACTCTTTCGTCGCCTGATAGGAAACACACCTTAACACCAGAACCACGAAGACGTTTAATCGCTGTAAAATCCTTATCGCAATAAGTCTTAGCAAATGGAATTCCATCGACACCATAATATTTTTTCCCATCAGTTAAAACACCATCGATGTCTAAAATAGCCAATTTAATTTTCATCAGGAGTACCCCATCCCAGATGGCGCCCTTCGTAACCATCAGGCTTTTGGTCAACGTCACCAGAGCCTTGTTTTTTGGTTAGCCATAGATCACCTTTCCTAAAACCAACATAATTTTTGCCCGCTAAATCCTCAACATCTTTTTCAAAATACCAATAATGCATATAGTTTGGCTCTTTTGGGCACGATGGTGGGTTTTCAACAAAATCGTCAGTCCAGTCGATCAGCCAGCCCACAAATGATGGTTGTTGCTTCCAAGTATCTTTCCACTTGTGATAAAAAATTTGAGTGGAGTGCAGCCAAGCATCATTATGTTTAGTGTCCTCTCTTAATTCTAACCACTCATTATCGTGATTTTGGCCATTTTCAAGAGGCAGATAATCTTGCTCGTTTAAGAACCTATTATGTGCCTTGTCGCCGATGCATGATTTTTCTTTATTGTACATCAGAGCCCTAATGTAGTAGTCGGCTTCTTTGTGTGAAATAGATACAAATCTTTCGTCCCACATACCAATCTTTTTGACTGCTTCTGGGCGCCAAGCACAGACGCTATCGCCGATCGTGCCAACTACAAAAGTGTATTTTTCAAGCATTTTCTTAAGATTTGATCCCCAATTTTTATCAAACATAACATCATTTTGTAAAGTAATTACAATATCAGCGTCAGGGTTTTCAAGATTTTTAAAACCATGCAAGAGTGCTTCATTCCAATTTCTTCCAAGATTACCACATGACCAATCAGGTCTTGTTTCATTATGCAGAACCTGAACACCTTTTTCTACAAAGTAAGGGTGCAAATAAAATTGACTGTGATTATTGATAATATATACTTCAGCTTGTGGATAAACTTGCATAAAGTCTGTGTCATCAAATATTTGTCTTAGTGTCATATGTAAAGCTGGTGTTCTTTTATACGTTACAATGAACAATTTAACTTTTTCTTCTTTCATTTTTTTCTCCCTATTATTTTTTAAAATGTATCATTCTAAAAATTGCAACTTTTGTTGCTTCTCTATCCTTATGATTTTTGCCCAGTCTTCTTCAGTGTCTATATCTAAGTTTTCTGGGTCTTTAAGTTCGTAGAAGAATGGATTTTGACCGATACGATTACCAGTTCTAATTAAGACTTCTGGCTTGAATATGTAAAATGCAGAATTTTCTTCATAATATTCTGGTAAATCCTGTGTTTGTTCCAGTTTGGCAGGATTATGATTTACAGGACAAAAGCCATATTCTTCTTTTCTCCAGAGCCTGACTTGGAGTACATTGCAAGAAGCAACAGAATCATACTCATTTATTATATTATAACATGATTTAACTGTTGATGCAAGTAAAAAAGGCGAAGTAACGTGAATTTGTGCGATCGGTTGTTTGATATCATATTTTAATATAAAATTTTTTATTAAATCACAAACAGATACAGTGTCGCCAATTAAGCTTTGGTCCCTTCTATAAACCTCCACATTAGATAAGCGAATATCGCTTTTTATACCATCAAAAATTTCATCACTGTCGGTATCTACAAATACTTTTTCATTGCTATATTTAAGCAATGTGTGCTTGTACAGGGGTACCCCGTTAAATAATCTAAAGTTTTTTCTTGGAACTCTTTGCGAATTATGTTTTATTGGAATAAAAACAATCACTTAACTTCCTCTTCAAAGTTTCCAAAACGAAAACAATCAATTCTGGATCCTTGTGAGCAATTTACAACCTCTACATCGGGCGCGAAAATAGATAAGCACTCAGCTAAAGTTCGCCACGCGGGGACAGTATCACCGGGATTATGAAAAAGATCTCCCTTTTTCTGATAGTCATCCCAAAAATAATTTGGGTTTTTGTTCATATCCTCATTTATCTCATATCTACACCCTTGGACCAGTTTTGCTTCTGTGATATCTTTCGACTGAACATATGAAGCATCGTGTCCGATTAGAATAATTTTCTTATATCCTAATTCGGCGCCGGTGCGGACAGCATTTGCTCCAGTACACGATATCTTTTTGTTTTTCGTGCCAAAGTGTGGATGCCCTATACCATCTTGATTGTGGGGTCTTTCAACAAACTTTTTATTGTCCCTAATCTCATCAGAAAAATATAAAGATGTGTGGTTTAATAAGGCCTCTGTACTTGGTCTTTCTATCAAAAAATATTTCTCTATTGGGTATTCTTTGCTCTCAATCAATTCAGACCAATTTTCCTTATGGGTTTCTGTAAGAGCGTAGTCAAAGCAACCATAATATTTTGGAAACCAATCCATTTTTTTAAAATATCGATATGCGCTGTTCAGGCCAAATGAGTCAATTTTCTTTTCTTTAATTAAATCAATATATTCCTTCTTTAAAGATGGGCCATTTCCTACAACAACTAAAATGTCACTATTTTTTCTATTTGAAAAGTGTTCATGAGATAGATCAAAAAACTTTTCAAAAGTTTGTAAATTATAATAATTAACGTCTGGTTCGGACCGGGATGGCTTGATGCTTTTGCTCTTAAATGTATTAATAAAAAATTCTTTTATGTAAAGAGAATCAGAATATGATGAAAATTCCTCTATTTTGTTCGGGATAGAGTTTCCAAATCGATGCTTAATTTGTGAGTCTCTCAAGATTTTTCTTTTGTTAAAATATGGGTAAATCCAAGTCCACATTCTATCCATATTAACTTTTGATCTAAACCCATCTCTATTATGTGGAGAATCCATATCTGTAGTACCATTATCATAGACCATTTGGTGACTACAAACTGTGTTCTTTAGAAGTGGTATTTCCAAAATATTAAACAAGTGGCATGCCTCTACACCGCCGCCAAATTTTGTAACCATTGGAAAGAACCAATTCATTAAAGAGTGGTGTACAATTTTTAAGCCACAATGTGTAAATGGAATTATCGAATATTCGTGAGATTCAAAGTATTCTTTATCCTCGGCGAAAGGTGTTATTAGTCCTTCTCCGGGGTAATATGTTAATATGGCAGGATTAAATTTGTCTAGATCATGAACTATTTGTTCTAAAACAGTTAATTTACCCTTTGGGTGAAATTTGTAATCGTAATCAACAAAAGCATAATAGTCATAATTTTTTGGGACTTTTTCAGCTAATATATTTCTAGTATCTGTCCAAGTTGTGTTTGGGCAAAATTGCATTGCTTCTTCGTGAGGTTCGTCGTGAGTTACAAAATAAAAGTCACAATTATCATTATTAAAAAATTTAACATGATCTGGATTTGGGTGAGTTGGTGTAACCTGTAGCACACATAATTTTTTTCTCACAGTTCTCTCTCCCACCTATCAATCATTTCCTCTAGCATTGTTTCAAACGTGTATTCCGGAGTCCAGCCAAGCACTTTTTTGGCTCTAGAAGCATCTCCTTTAAGATATTTTAATTCTTCTGGCCTCATATACTTAGCATTTTGAACCACATGATCTTCATATCTCATTCCAAGTTTTGAAAAGACAATCTCACACAAATCTCTTACAGAATGGGTTTCCCCTGTTGCAACAATAAATTCATCAGGAGTATCGTGATTTAATATCATATGCATTGCTCGAACATAATCTTTAGAGTGACCCCAGTCTCTGTAAGAATCCATATTGCCAAGTTCAAGCTTATCTTGTAACCCCTTCTTAATAGAAACTGCTCCCTTTACAACCTTGTTGGTCACAAAGTTAGACCCACGGCGTGGTGATTCGTGATTAAAAAGAATGCCATTACAAGCGTGAAGATTATAAGCGTGACGGTAATGCCTCACAAGATTGAATCCCATAACCTTTGCACACCCGTATGGGCTCACAGGCGTCATAGGGGTTGTCAGGCGTTGAATACCATCCTCGTCTACAGAGTTGCCAAACATCTCTGATGAACTCGCTTGGTAAAATTTTGCATTGGGGCAGATGGTCCGATACACTTCGAGCATATTTAGGACACCAAGAGCATTTGTTTGTATAGTAAAAGATGGCATGTCAAAGCTAATTCTAACGTGACTCATAGCTGCAAGATTATATATTTCATCTGGCTGGACCTCCGATAACACCCTAACAAGAGATGGATAATCTAATAAATCACCGTAGTAAGTTTTTATCGATCCGTTAATGTGGTGAAGTCTAGAGTTTTGATTCTCAGCTACAGAATGTCTTCTAACCATTCCGTGAACTTCATAACCCTTATTTAACAAATATTCTGCCAAATAACTTCCATCTTGGCCGCTGACGCCAGTAATCAATGCTTTTTTCACTTAAAAATCTCCATTTTTGTCAAGTCTGGCCAATCTTCTATTGTCCATTTTTTTGGTTCTGTTCCAATTGCTTCTTCTAATTTGTCTAAACCAAGCTGTGCTGTCTCGGGAGTCATATAATAGTGATAACCAAAAGAACCAATGTCTTGCTCTCTCCAAGGTATATTTGGCTGTCTTCCATCATATGACATTTTTTTCAATTGGTCATATGCTTTACGATCGTCCAGCAGAATCACTCCACCCCTACCAAGGCTTAAATGTTTTCTATATTGGAAACTAATACACATCATAGTTCCTTTTATATAACTATTATAACGCCATAATACGGCTGCGTCAAGTATTTTCGTGTCACCAAGCTCATAAAAATCTGTCCAATCTTCGTCTTTCCATTCTAATGCGATATCAAGTTTGTTTGCGAGAAATGGTACAGATATGTATGTTCTTTTTGGAACCACTATTTTTTTTACACCTTTGTATCTAAGACACAATTCCAAGCCGTGTGTACAACAGTCAACTGCGACAGCATATTTAGAGCCAAAAAAATCTGCTATTTTGTTTTCAAATTCACGAACTATATCAAAACTCATATAAAAACCTTATCTAATTTTTGACCTTTATATGGTCCTGTTTTATATTCATATACCAATGTATCATCTTCTAAGATTTCATAGTTGTGACCACCATAAAATGTAATTGAACAATCCCCAGATTCTAAAATATCAGTGTGTATTAAAGTGTCGTCCATATCATATAAAATTACCTTGACCTTTCCTCTAACAACAATCCAAGATTCTTGCGCTATGACTTGTTGTTCTCCATTTTTTATAATATGTTTGTGTGGCTGAAATGTCCTGCCCTTGTCCATATTAAGTTTTGCTACTTGAATAAATTCGGAAGAGGGACAGAGATCGACCCTTTCTAGTGAGGCTTTGCTTCTCACTATGATGTGAAGCAATTTATTGTTTTCAATGTTTGAATAAATCTTATTCACGAAGTGACTCCTCTAGGGTTTGGCGCTTAAAACATCTTAATGTTGTTATGGGACTACAGTTGATGATTTCGACTCCTGCGTGAGCCGCCCTATATGCAAGCATATTCCAAGTTGGCATATGAAATTTAATACCATCAGGGACATTATATTCGTCGCCTTTTTGTTGATAATCATCGAACCAATAATTTGGGTTCTTGTCGGGTGTTTTTTCCATTATCAGTTTTCCAGCGCCGTCGTTCTTAGAGCCGTCAACAAACTCGACATAATTACAGTCTACACCAAGCAACACTATTTTCTTATAACCCATACACATTGCAATAGAGCAGGCATTCGCTCCGCTATTTCCATTGTCGTGGAAGTTCAAAAAATCTTTAGGTGAAGTATTAGTCTTGTTTGTGGTACCATATGGCAACAGATTAATATATTGAAAATTGTTTTTCTGGCTGATGTCTCTGATATAGAAATGCTTTATTATTCTGCCTGTTTCAATAAGATCAATAAAATTTTGTTTATGATTATCAGTTACTCGGTAGTCAAAGCACCCATGATATGTTGGCCACCAATTCATTCTGTGATATACTCTATATGCAGAATTTAGGCCAAAAGTGTCGTAACCATCTAACATTGAAAAATCTACGTCGGCTAGCGAAGGACCATTTCCCATTAGTATTAGTGTTTTATTGTTCATAGTGCTTCCAAAATGTCTCTGGTCTGTTTTTCACATATTCGGAACAAGAGTCCTGTGATTTAAACCAACTTTCATTTTTATGCTGAACATTCTCATTGATTATTAAATTGCATCCTAACATTTTTGCTTCTATGACAATTCTAGGACAAGTATCATAATCAAGTGGCATAAATATCAGCCCTTTAGATAAAGACAATTTTATTAGCATCTCATGATACGGCAGGTTTTTAACTGTTTCAAAAGGTATGTTATTGTTTTTTGCATACTTGATACATTCTTGAGTGCCCTTTATCCAAGAAGTTGAGTCCAATATAAGATACTTGTCATTTTTTTCGTTTGCTTTTATGTTGTTTATGAATCGTAAATCGCCTTTTTCAAACATAGAACTTAATGTTTCACATCTTTCTTCTTTTAAAGTTTGTATCTTTGAAAGAAATATATTTTTTTGACCATCACTCATAAACCAAATTTTATCTGCATACGAATAAAATATTTTACTTATTTTGCCAAATATGTTGTCTTCATCCAAACAATCACATTGTTTGCCCGTAACGACTTGATGTTTTTTAAGCGAACGATATTTGCATAATTTGTAATCATATTCAACTATTGAATATGATATATTTTTAGCCATATATATTTTGCAGACATCACTTAAATTGGAAAAGTTGCATACGATATAATGTTTGTTGTTATTGTTTTCTAGATATTGTTTTGAAATTTGGTTACTGTTGATTTTACTGACTGTAAAGTTTTTAGGTGCTTCATTTATAAGAACTTCTGTTGTTAATTCGGCGCCGCCAGAGTATTGCTCCTTAAACAGATCTGACACAAAACAGAAATCCATTATAATAGATCCTGCAACAAGTTGTCAATTTCCTCTTCTATCTCTTTTGCTGCGGACCTATTATGAATCATATCAGACAACTTGTCATGCATTTTATTACTCTCAAACTCACTTAACACCCAATTTTGAAGCTTTATAGCTTTTTTAAGATGTTTATCGTAATTTTTCCTAACTTGCCTAAGTTTTAATTTAAAAGAACCCTCATGAGGATAACACCACATCGCATCTTTATGAATTACGTTTTCCCAGACTGCGGAATCATCAACGGGAGCCATATGAAAATCAACTTCGGCAAACATACTCTTCATCTTTTTCTTTTTTGTATTAGAATCAGAAGGCATATAAAGAAAATCTGTGTGCCCTGACCACGCCGGTGCTATAACTGGTAACCCACTGTATGCGGCCTCAAAAAGAGGCAAACCAAAACCTTCGCCGTGAGAGAGAGATAACATTGCTTTAATTTTTGAATTTTTATATAATGAATGCATTTCTTGATCCGACATATCGCCATGAAGCAGGTAAACCTTGCACTTACGGTCTGAAATATCAGGAATCGCAGAAATCAAATGCTGCATACTATACTCTCTGTCTATAATCGAATTGTTCCTTAAGCTTGTTTTTACGACAAGTCCAACTTCTTGGTCATGATTTTCTTCTACAAACCACTTGATAAGATTGTGAAGATTTTTTCTTGGGCCCCATTGGGCAACCGCAAGATAGTTAAAATCATATTCAAGGTCTAAATCAATGTTTGATAAATCCTCAAAAGTCTTGACCGGGTAATGAGCTATATCAACTGGTGTGTTGCACGATAGTCTAATTTGTTCGCCTGTCTGTTGGTTATGACCATCATAATAAACGTTAAAACCCTCTCTAGAATGCTTAGAAATTGTAATGACTTTATCCATTAAATTACATTTCTGTAGCCATAAAGGGGTCACCTTATTTGTCTCAATTCCAGCAGTTATACCAATGTTAATAGGGGCCATTTTTTCCCACTCATTAGGAATGGTTACTTGGATTGATATGTCGTAAGGTAATTTTTGCTGCAAATGTGGAATAGCATCATTTATTTTTGAATCTATCCACTCTCTTTCTTTGTTATTGTTGGCTAGCCATCCTGTTTGACCCCAAGAAGTTGGAAGAACATGAATGTCTAGCAAGTGTTGTTGTCTTTTTAAGGCCCGAAGAACAAAACGTGTATGCTCTCCATAACCTGACTGTGATAGGGCTGGGCCTCTGACTAATACTTTCTTTTTCATAATGCCTCCTTAATTTCCCAAGACTTATAATTTTTTCTAGTATCCCAAGATCCTAGCCTATTCTCTATATCTTCAATCAAATTAATCCATTTTTCTTGAAAATCTTTGTAGTTGTAATTTTGCCGTACATGTTCAAGTCCAAGATTCCCAAGATGGTCTCTTTCTTTCTTGGGCATGTGATAGATTGTCCTTAGCGCGTCTATAAAATCTTGCTCTGTTAACCTGTCTTCATATATATATGGGACATCTTGGGAGCCAATTAGCGATTTAGAAGCCGGCTCGATGCCTATCCCAAACCAATTTTGTCCATCTGTTACCTGTTCTCTAAGACCACCGGTCATATTAACTATAATTGGCGTTGCACACGATAGTGATTCAAGGGTTGCTAACCCAAACCCTTCTGCGTCCGAAATATTAATAGTGCAGTCTGCCATATTGTACATGTATGATAGAGCTTCTGGTGGCATCTTTTTCGATGATAAAATTATTCTACCATCTGTTATATCAAAGTCTGTCAAAAGTTTTTGCAAATCTTGCCCATTTGGATCTCTAGGATCAGTATGCATAATTAGGCACACCTTTTCAGGCCCAACTTCTTCTGCAAATTTGTTGAACCAGTGAATAAGGGTTCCCGAATGTTTTCTACGAGCATTTCTATTGTTCCAGAAGAATATGGTTCGCGATGCATGATTTGGAAAGTTTTCTTCTTTAAAATTGTCTACATCTTCTTGAGTTAATTTTTTAAATACTTTATCGTCCACTGCATGGGGAAGATAATGATTCTCAACATTTGGAGCTACTTGCGATACAATATCATAAGTCACTTTTGATATTGATGCTATTACATCAGTTGACTGATACCATTTGCCATTATATTTAGGAGGCGGATAATTGTCCCAAACATGATAATACACCATTGGAATAAGTGGACGAACTTCATTTTCTATTTGCCACAACCATCCATAAAAACGTGGATCGGTCATAAACCATAAAAGTTCTGGTTTTTCCGTCCACATAATAGACCGAATAACCTCTGCGGTGCCATATCCATCAACTGGGTATACGACCCAATCGCCATCGTCCCACTCGTCTCCATTGATGTGCTGTGGTTCATAGTTTGGATGCTTAATAGCACCTCCTAAACAAATAAAACGATATTTACCAGTTTTAATTAATGTTTCAATAAAATTCTTTGTCTGAATACCCACGCCCGAAGGCGCTAGGGGGTGATCCGAAATAACTAGGATCGTCTTTTTCTCACTCATTTAAACCTCATCTGCAATGTTCTGTTTTATAGAAATCACAATACTTACAAGATAATCTATTCTTAATAGAAATCTTTCTCTTTATATTAATAACCGCTTTTTCGAGGAATGTCAAGGCATTTTTTACTTTTATTTTGCCGCTTGTAACTCGAAAAATCTCTGTATTGTTCTTTTTGGCTGTTCGTTTGAGCAGACCAAAATGTGTTTCGATCTTGTCGATCGGGATGTTATGCTTCTTGCCCCAAAAGACTTTGTATAGTGTCAGCTGGTAGTTGATGATCTTGTCCGCTTTCTTTCTAGCGTCCCAACCCCATCCACAGGTCTTCCAATCAAGTATGTGATACTTGCCATCCTGAGTCTTAACAACGAGGTCTATGAAGCCTTTAAACTTCAAATCGTGGCCTTCGATGTCCTC
>Ga0098038_1000473_pt1 | contig 17942 bp, 12 predicted proteins | sample 5B_taG_FD_75051 | JGI IMG/M metagenome (GOLD analysis project Ga0098038, IMG submission 75051) | Marine viral communities from the Subarctic Pacific Ocean - 5B_ETSP_OMZ_AT15132_CsCl metaG | ecosystem: Environmental > Aquatic > Marine > Oceanic | place: Pacific Ocean | collected 2015-01-08 | reverse complement strand
GCTACATATATACCATTCGTTGAAGCATCTGTTTGGTTTTTAAGAAGTACTCTATCTCCTGCTACAAGAGTTACACCATCAATAGCGTCTCCTGCTTCTAGGCCTGATGAACCATCTGTTAGAGATACATTTGCTGTTGAAGCTAATCTTACTGAATCTTTTACATCAAGTGATTGTTTTATTGCATCAACATATGCTTTTGTAGCTGCGTCTTGTGCGCCTGATGGATCAGTAACGTTTACTATTCTTGAACTATTTACATCAACTGTACCTGCTCCATTTGGATTTAGTGAAATGTCACCATTTGAATTTGTGCTACTAATTTCATTACCATTTACTCTTACGTTATCTACGTCTAATTGAGTAACTCCTGCGATTGCAGTAGTAGTTGAACCAAGTGTTAAAGTGCTTGAACCTAAAGTAATATTCTTTGCAGTAACTGCACCACTTGAAACTGTAAAGTTTCCAGCTGCAAAAGAAGCCACACCTTTGTTTGAAGTGCTTGCTTCCTCTGCTGCAATTGTAATTGTGTCGTCTGATACAGTTGTATCGATACCTTCTCCACCTGTAAAGGTTAAAGTACCGCCAGTACTAAATGTATCATTACTGCCTGAGTCTGCTGATAGTGTGAAACTTGATGTTACAGTAGCAAATTCTAAGTCTCCGTTTGAGTCTTTTCTTAGGAATTGACCTGTTGAACCTGCGCCATTTACTGGGAAGGCAAAGCCATCAAGATGAACTCTACCTGCACCATCTGGTGTAATATTGATATCACCATCTGTGTTTGTTGATGAAATAGTACCGCCATCTAGTTTTAAGTGATCAACAAAAGCTGCACTAAATTTATAAGAAGAAGTACCTAGGGCTAACCCTGCACTTGCTGTTGGTCTTAAAGTATTAGCAGTTAATTTTAACTCTCCTGAACCTGCTATTACAAAATCAATTTGATCATCTGTATCTGATTTAATTTTTGTATCACCATCAGCATCAAGTATTAATTGGTTTCCATTTAAGTCTAGTGCTTTTCCTACTATAATTTTTTCTGCACTATTTGTAGAATCAAATGTTAAGTAAGTATGATCGGCTGTTGCTATTGTTAAACTAGTTCCACTATTATCTACTATTTTAAATTCAACTGCCGCTGCAGAGTAGTCAATTGATCCTGTTGCTGAAGTTATTGTAATGTTGCCTGAACCAGAGGAAATTGTATTTCCATTAAGTTGTAAGTTATCTACAAGAAGATTATCTATCTTGCTGTTTGCGTCTACTATAAGTGCTGAACTTGCTGTTAGTGTACCAGCTGTGTGGTCGAGCATATTTACATATACTTCTCCACCAATTGTTGTTACTGCCGCTGATTGCGGGTGTCCTATAAATAACTTATCGCTAGAACTAGAGTAAGCTAATTCACCAGCGGAAAGTGACCCAGGAGCGCTTGTAGTATTACTTCGTTTGATTTTAAAGGTTTGTGCCATAATTTTATCCTATTGACGTCTAGAAGCTCCCTGCGTCTAGTATGTCCATTGTACCAGTTCCTTGTGCAAGTGGTACGAATTCTAATGTTCCCGGAGACGTTTCTCTGTACACTTTTAACTGATTATCATCAGTGTCGTAAAAGAAATCTCCTTCTTCTAAGTTTGTTGTGCCTGCTGTAGGCGCTTCTGTTCCTTTGAAATGTTGATCTGCTAATTTTTGTAATGCGACTTCAACATTTCCTGTTCCTTGTAATGTTCCTGTCATTGTTCCTAGTGAGACAGAAGTAGCTTGTACTGCTCCAAAACTCGGTATTGAGCTGGAAAGTGTAATTGTTGTTACATCACTCGTAGCTGTTACTGCTGTATTGTTCGGTGTAACTGTTATTGCATCTGTTGGTTCTATTGGTGTTATTGTAATCGTTGTTCCTACTAAACTCATTATCTTGTTACATTTGGAGTTACTCTTGCTACACCTTGTAACAATCGTGTTTTTACTCCGCCGCCAGAGGTAGTCTCTAAATCATAGTAGTACTTTCCCGGTGAAAGTCCTGCTGTTGTGCTGTTAGTCATCTCTAATTTTAATTGTCCATTTGCTCTATCTGTGAAAGTAATACTAAAATCTGCTGATTTAGTACTCGATGTAGGAGTCGGACGCAATTGTGCCGCAGCGGTAAAACCTGTTAGGTTCACTGCACTTCCATTATTTTTCAAATCAAGTTGAACAGAGAAGTCTGCTCCTTGATCTATTACGATGTCATATATACCTGCTGTCATAAAATTCTCCTATTATTGTTACCATTATACTAAAAATTAGACCCTTTGTCAAGGTTTATTTTTCGAAGGTAAACTTATTTATTCTTTTTGAGTTCGTCAATCTCCCCTTTTAATTCTTTTACTGCTTCTATAAGTAGGGCTGTTAACTTCTGGTAGTTTACTGCCTTGTATCCGGTATCTCTCTCCGATACTATTTCTGGTAAAACTTTTTCGATCTCTTGAGCAATGACTCCGATATCTTTTCCTTGATGAGGCGCTTCTTTTTTATCTTTCCATTCAAAATGATACCCACTAATCTGTGATACTTTATTGAGTGCACTATCGATTTTTACAATGTTTTTCTTTAGTCTTTTATCTGATGATGAAAAAGCGATTACATCTCCTGTTGCTGTCACACTTCCTGAAACACTTATACCTGTACTAGTAAAAGTACAATAATCTGGAGCACCCCCTTGGGCAGTTCCTCCGATTATAACAGTTCCAACACCAGAAGTTCCTTGAGCACGAATATCTGTTACACCTGCATTGTGTCGAATATTACATCTGGTTGAAGGACTATCACTATCTACAATTGCTAACTGTGGACTAAGACCTTGACCTGTAGTAGTAATGCTCCCACTAGAAATAGTTCCGATGTTCTGCAAATTTCTAGCACTTGTAATGACTTGTGTTGAACCAATATCTAGACCGCCTCCAAGAATATTAAAGTCACCACTACTACCAAATGTATAATATTTGTAAGCTCCACTTGAACCCGTTCTTATAGTAAATGTATTAGTTGAACTTTCATATAAAAGAATATCAGAATCATCACCTATAGATACTCCATGTAGTCTACTATTTACAGAAGTTGCAGTAATAGTACTACAAGATAAACTAGCAATATTTGTTAAGTTTTTAGAAGTATCTATAATCTCAGTACCATCTATCTTTAATGCTGTTGTACCTGTTCTTGGATCAATATCTAAAAGACTTTTTATAGTAGAACCTGTATGAATATTTAAAGATAAGGCATCAACTATTGTTGTTTGATTTACTTGACTTCCTGTTTGAATTAGTCCAAAAGTCATAGTTGCACCCGGTGCAGAACCATTTAGCCCAAAACCATTTCGTCTATCAGTCATGGTCATTTTCATTTCGCCAACTTCTATTTCATTTGTTAAATTAGCTCCACTATTATCATTTGTGAACTCAATAAGATTAGTAGTAAAAGATACTCTTCCCATTTCATCATTTTGACCATTATTTGCTGATCCTGGTATAGTAACACCTGCTTTTCTTTGAGAGAAAAGTCTTAAATCGGGAAAATTAGTTGTTGATATTGCACCATCTGCTTTAAAAGAATTAAATGTCTGAGCCTTTAGAGTATGTTTATTAAATAAAGCTGTACCTTCATCACCAGTAGTATTATTAAGTAATCCTGCTATTGGTTCATCACCAATTATCTCTTCTGTTGTAAACCTTTCAATAGAGTATGTACTACCACTTCTCGATACTTTAGATATTACTGCATCTTTAATACTATCAATAATTAATCCATGTTTAAAGATACTTGTTCCTGAATATGCTCTAGTTACTGCTCTTGCTATAAATAATTTCGTATTGCTTTCAATATTTGTAATTTTTGCAATAAATCGTGTTGTTCCTGCTGCTCCAATAATTATATTATCTCCTGGAGAGTAGTCCGAAGTAAATGTTGTACTAGAACCTGTTACTTCTGTATCACCATCAGCAATTGTAACTGTTCCTGTTGCAGATGTTATATCATTGTTTGATTGTCCTAATCGAGCAAAGAATTGATAGTTTTCTTTTATTCCTCTTGGAGATTCTGCTGTTGTATCTTCAACTTTTATAATTGCTTTTAAAGGATCACTAGTATCACTGTGATCTATTAATAAAAATCCTGTTTGACCATCTGATAGAGCATTAAAAGTTTCTATATTTTCATCTGCACTTGTTCCATATGTTTTTCTTTGGTCAAAAGCAGGAGGTAAGAAAGTATAACCATCTGCTCTACCTATTGTAACAATCCCTGTTGTAGAATCAATTCTTTGTCCTTTACTTATACTACCACCATAAGCAATTGGAGTAGAGTTCTTAGTTCCTACTGAGTTTTGTGTTGTTCTCTCTTTTGAAGGATCAAAATTAATTGTTCTATGAACAAAGTCAGAAACATATCCTGCACTATTAACTAATCTAATAGATACTCTTGATCTACCAGAAGTCAGTCCTTTTATTGTAAAAGAGTTTGTTTTTCCATCTACTAAAATAGTTTCTGTTACATCAGTTTGCCCAGTACTACTATTTTGATCTCCTACGTTATGTTTAATTTCATATTGATTAACAAATTCATACATAGTATTACCAACTATTGGGTGTGACCAAGAGACTAGTAAATCATAATCTCCTACACTACTTGGTTCATTACTTTGTTTGAATCCTTTTCCGCCTACTCGTTTAGGCATTAAAGAAATATTTTGTGGAGCAGGTACTTGATCTGCTTTTTTAGGTGGAAGCATTATTGCTGGTATATCAGGAATTACATACCCTCTGTCGACTAAATCATATTTTTCTGAATTATAAGGTGCTGCACTAATATCAAAACTTTTATCTTCTTGTTCATCTATGGCAACTACCATGTACTCTTCTGAGCTTCCATCAGTTTCGCTTCCATCGGCTAGTTCTGTTGTTATTGCCCAAATTACTTCTGAATTTGGTGCTGAACTAAATGCGCTTGAAACTGTAATATTTCCGCTACCTGAGCCTCCGCTTATTTGTTTTGTTTCTACTCTTGAATTTTCTGACCATTGTAGTAAAACAGCATTTCCAGAATCATCATAAACAGTGCTTGCTTTAACTTCTGTATCTATTGCTGCACCACTCTCATCAGTAAGAACTAAATCTCCTGCTACATAATCTACACTATTAATAGTTGCTTTTGGCTGAGCTAGAAGCGCTCCGCTACTTGGATAAATTAAGTGTAAAAATGAGTTTCCAGAACCCGATAAAGTTACACTTCTATCTAGAACTACTTGAGTAGTAGAAGTTCCTGTTTTTATTCTACCACTAAATTGTACATTATGTCTATCTGCATCTTGTACTTTAATTATATCTCCTGGATTTAAGAATCCGGCATTAATACTTGTTTTAAATGAAATAACTTCACTATCTAAAGTTTCAGTAAATAGATTCCATTTACCTAGTCTGTGTGCTTGACCTTGTGATGTACAACCAAAAGCTCTTATATCTTTATTTATTATTCTTTGTGTCTCTGCTATATTATCATAGTCATCTACGATTTCTACTTCTTGTTTATATGAATTATTTGGATCATTCCATGTTACTCTTACTTGATTTATTCTTTTTCTTGTTGAAGAACTTTGATATCTAAATTGACCACCAAGTACATTAGATTTACCAAAAGTATAAATTGCTCCTGCTTGTCTATTTGAATTCAGAGAAACTTGACCATTCTGCCAAATAAGTATTCCTCTAAATACACTCATGAGGTCGTTTATTAGTTTTAATGCTTCTTGTTGTTGGCTAATATAGGCATTACAAGTAAATCGAGGTTCTGTTCCGCCTTTTCCATCAGGAACTAATTCATCACAATATTTTGCTATTTGGAATAATTTATATTTATCTATTTGTGTTAAATCAAACTCTGGATCAATATAAGAACCTAATCCATATCTTTTATTTGTTAGTAAGTCTAATAAAATCCATACAGGATTATTAGTGTAAACTGTATCATAATTTACATGATCTGGATCAGTAAAAGTTTTGTGGTCTCCTCTAAAATTACCGTCCCAATCTTGATCAGAACCTGCATCTGCACCTGAACTTACGTTTCTTTGATATGATGCTACAGTTCTTCTAACTCCTTCTGTATCTAATTCATCTTTTGGAAAATAATTAGTAGGAACTTTTACCTTCATTCCTCTTAACTCATATGATCTTGTTGGAATTGATTGAAAATCTTCTGCTCCTATAAGAAGCTGAGAATATGCAGTATAAGGATAATTTAATTTATCCTCTACAATTTGTTCAATTGATTGTAAGAATGATGCATTTTGATGTTGATTGCCATCTTTAAAGAAGTTTACTGCGTCTAATCTTTCTATTTTTATACTGTAACTATCAAAAGGTTGAAATTTCTCAGTATCGAAACTAAGTATATAAACAAAAGGAGTAGAGCTATTTCTTCTTACATAACCAGATTTATCTCCTTCATCTAAGAAACCACTTCTATCAAATTTTCTGCCAGATGTACTTCCACCTGTTCCTGAAGCTCCAACATCATCAATAATTCCACCTAAATCACCTTTTGGCCCAAAGACAACAACATCAGTAAAACTAGTACCACCATCTCTTGAATATGAAAAAGTTACTCTAAATTCTGCTCTTGAACCTTTTTGTTCTCCTGATTCAGTGTCCATTGCATATAATGAATCAAATCCAATATTTATTCTTATTTGATCTATTTCTTCAGCATTTGTTACGTTTAAATTAGTATGAGATTTATTAAAAGCATTTGCACTTCCTTCAGTCATAGTACCTGTATTGGAACTACCGGTATTACTAAAAGAGAATCCTCCTGAACCATTAACAGGATATCCTGATCCACTTCCACCTGTTCCTGGAGTTACTTGATTTAACGCTTCTTTAGAACCATCATAAGTAATTGCAGCACTTCCAATACCTACAGGTGTTTCTCTGTAAGCTTGAGTTCTTTCTCCTGTTGTAAATCCCCACTCAAAAGTTTTAAAATTAAATGGAGTATCTTCTGTTGTTCGAGGAGCAGTAGAACCTGACAGTATTGATCTGACATTTGCAACATCTCTTAAAGTATAAGTATTACCTGTATTTGTTACAGTTGCTTGACTACTGCTAGAATAAGTTGCTTTTAAAACTGCGTCCATTGTTGCAGTTACATCTGTTACACTTGTTGATGCTATTTCTTGAATTTGTGCTTTCTTTGTATTATGCACTCTTATAATACTCGCAATAAGTTCTCCACCATTTACACCTGCACCTGGTATTCTAATATATCTAGTTAGAGGTAAAGTGTTAGTAGAATTACTACTATCAAAATCTCGTATATCAGCTGTTACAAAAGTATCAGAACTACTACCTTTAATAGTAATCATATTACTTCCAGCAACAGTGCTAATAGAACTTGTAAATATTTTTCCAGCAGATTCTATACTTAAGTATCTTTCTGTTTCTCCACTTTGAAAATATTCAAAAAGATTCCCAGCACTTTCATTATCTACTAAAGTTAAAGATGAAGCCGTGAATGTAGTATCATTACTTCGAGTTTGTAAATATTTTTTAGCATTTGCAGAATCTGGATTAACTGCTGGAACGCCATTTAGATATATGCTACGAGCATCTCCTTCTACTAATCCTTCAATTGGACCTTCTGATATCATGTCAAAGATGACTGCACTTTGTTTATGAGTACCTACAGCTCTTTGATCACCTAAATTTGTGCCTGCTTGTTGACCTGCACCTCTTCCACTATTATTATTTAATTGATTTCTTTTCTCTGTCATTAGAATCTCTCATATGTTCCTTCGCCTGGATCAGTTGGTACATAGCCTTGACCACCACCACCAGCATTACCATTTAGTACAAACTGGTCAGAAGTTTTATTTGTAAATCCAAAGTTTCCTACTACTCCGCCAACTTCAAGCTGTCCGTATAGAATAGGAACAGGTGCTCCTGCTTTTACTGTAGTAGCAGGTCCATTGAATATTACAGATTCTTCTGTTGAAGACTCTTTTGAAGCCATTTCAGCCAATCCTTTCTGTGCTAAATTTACCCCTACTGTAATAAATAATTTTGAAAATGCTTGTGTCCATATTGTAGATTCAGTTCCCATAACTGTTTCTCCAGTTGCTCCTCCATCACCCATCATAAATCCAACAATTGCTAGTAATGTTCCAAAAAATGCTGTTCTTCTTCCTTTTTTAGACCCTGCGGGTACAGGAGTAATAATTAAATCTTCTTTTCCTAAAGATAGCATTGCTTCATTTTCTGGAATTAAGTCTTCTCCTCTATGTAAAGTATAATTTACTCCATTGTTTATTGAGTTTCGTAAATATTGTAATAATTTGCCATCTCTTTGACAGTCTATACCTGCAATAGCTTCTGCTGGAGTATTACATACGAGTTGCCAGTGAGATTTTCCTACTACATCTCCTAATTCTCCTTTTAAATAAATATTTCTTAACATGGTTCTATTATACTATATTCCTTTTCTGGATATGATACAATTAAAAATGGAATCTTAGTTGCATTGCAATTATTTATATCATATTGACTAGGTTTTGAATCTTCCTCGTAGTGACTATGGACTACGTATAAAATTTTTCTTTGAAGTTGTAAAAGTGCGAAAACTTTGTCGTCCATTTTAAAACTATCTTTATCTGTGGATATATTTTTCATTTTTATATACTGATTATCGTCTACGATTAATCCACAACATTCTCTTGGAGCTTCTTCAGCTGCATGTTTAAAAACTTGATTAACTAAATCCTTTAGCACCTGGAAACCCTCCGAATGGTATTACCACATTTGTTAGTGGCTCTGCTGTTGCTGTACTACTAGCACTTCCTGTTGTAATAGGTACTGCTCCAAATCGTTTTTTACAGCCTGTTAAACTTTTACTACAGACATCTCCTCTTTCCCAGTATTCACCATGAGCAGGTTTTATATTCCTACTTGGTTTTTTCGCTTTCCAAATTAAAGTTTTTTGAAAAGTTGGTGAAGTATTTACATCATCAGTATGAATTACATAACTATTAAATAAATCATTCTCTGCAAATGTATGGTAGTCTGTATTTGTTGCCCATAAAGTATATGGTATAACTCTTGCAACTTTTAAGTTTGAATCAGAAGGCACTCCTAATTGTGCTCCTGTCTGTCCTGTACCTGCATTTAATTTTACTTGCCAAAACTCTAAAGGTGAGTTACTTGTTGTTGTTCCATCAGGATTTAATCGAGTTAGTGCTGTTGCGTGAGTACTTTTTAAATACTCATTTGGATCAATTCCTGTAAGACCATTACTATATGTAGTCGCTGTAATTGGATTACTAGCATTTCCTGTAGGTACTATATAATGATCATCTTGATTTACATAAAAAGTATATTCTTTTCGAGTAACTCCATCTGCTTCAAATCCGCCATTTGGTGATTTAAACTTTCCTTCCAAATGCCAACTACAACCACTTTGTGCCTTTTTATATGTTTGACTTGCTTCATCTAAATGAGGACCAGCTCCTTGATATATCCAAGGACATCTATTTGCTATAACATTTCTTTTTGGTAATGTAACTCCTTGTAAATCAAAAGGAGATGCCAGTTCAAATTTAACAGATACCTTTGTTCTTTCTGTCATTCTATCAATATAAAATACTTCTCTTGGATATTCAATGGGAGGACTTGCATCGCCACTTTCTCCATATAAGTATTTTTTTAACGTTGTTCGTCTTATTAGTTTTAAACCTAATAATTTAGTATAATCTAAATCTCCTACTGCACTTGATAAAGTATTTTCTACATTTGCAATAGTTAGTGTCGGTCTTGTTGCTGCACCCTGTATTTTCTTTTCAAAACCTGCTGCAGTAATTGGAATCTGAGTATATGTTCGAATAGTACCATTTGCTAGATAGTCTCTAAATTGTAAAGCAGTAGTATTATCTTGAAAACTTGAAAAGTAAGCAAATACTCCTGTGCTATATTCAAGTTCAAATAGTTCTACTAGCTCTGAGCCAGGCTCTAACTTCTGTAAATCTTTTATTAATATCTGTTCGCTCATGCCTCATAAACTCTTTTGACTGTTGCAGTAAGACTATAGAAATTATCATAATCCCATGTTTGTTGCCATTCACTGCAAACTACTTTATATACTTCTGTACCTCCAGAATTTGTATCGTCTACAACTAATTCAAATTTTGATACTCCGCCTAATCCTTCAAAAAACGTAACTAAATCATCTATCTGTGCTTTTGGTCTAGTTACAAAACTAATTGAAAATTCTTGTACCAAAGTATTTATTCCATCTGCAAGTCTTTGTTGATAACCGTCTCCAAAGTCTGCTAAAATAACTGAAGGAGTTTGCTTCATAGTCATGCCTTTGTCTACAGCTACAGCTGCAGAAAAACCTGATATATTTGCTCCTCCATTTTGTCTAATTCCTGACATTATATACTACTTAATTGTCCTCCGGGTCTCTGTTGTTTCTCTATCTCTTTAACAACTGCTGCTGATATTGCTTGTCCAAGTGAGAATCCATCATCTGCTGATGTTGTTTCAACTTTACCTGAACCCATATCTACATTTACATTTACATTATTTGTACCTGATGATCCTTTTAGATTTACAGGTATTGATCTATTGTCTGGTAGTGGTACAACCGCTTCGTGTTGTTTTCCTTCTCCAACTAAATAAGTAGGTTGTTTAGCTATGCCGCCTCTTTGATATCCCATGATACCGCCTTTTGCAAGTCCAAAGAATGAACCAAATGCTCCGCCAAAGTCTCCCCCAAATAGTTTTCCAAAAGCTCCTTGGCCAAATTCATCTGATCCAAATAGTCTTTGTAATAAATTCCCCGTTGCTCCAGTTGAATTTCCTACTCCAGTAGTTACTATTCCGTTTGCTATATGTTTCATTATATCTGGTGCGAGCCCTGTAACTCCACCCGAGAGCTTAAACTCACTATCAACTAGTCCAACTTCTTTTTGCACTACTCCTTCATCTCCAAATAAAAATTTAAGAGGATCAAATCCACTAAACAAACCTTTTTTTGAAGAACCACTCATTCCTGCAAATGTAGGCATATCTTTACCTGTTATAGCTGCTTCTATAACTTGACCATGGTAGTCAGCTGCTGCAACCATTGCTGTTTGAATTCTATCAGCAGGACTTACTTCATTAGAGAATAAGTCCATAAATGTTTTTGCCATATCTTTTGCTAGTACATTTGTTAAAGCATCTGCTATTGTTTTACCGAATTTTATTGTTCTTCCTTCTGCTGGTCTTTCTCCTTTTATCATGCTACTAAATACTTCTGTTAGTCCGCCTTCTGCAGCATTTCTAAATGCAGTTGCAAGTTGATGTTGTAAAGTTAATTGTTCTGCAAGTAAATCTCTTTGAATTAAAAATGCTCTAATTTTTTCTTTTTCTGCTTCTAATTGTAGCTCTGTAAGTGGAAATCCACTCTCCGCTTGCATATTAATATTATCTAAAATTTCTTGTATTTTTAAATTTAACTCTGCTCTTTTTGCTATATTATCATTCTCTTTCTTTTGTAACTTAGTTGCATTTTGATTTGCTAATAATTGTGCACTTTTTAATTGACTTGCGGTATTGAGTCTTTGTAGTTCCATTTTAAAAATTTCTTCTGCACGTTCTGCTGTTGCAGTTTCTAGTTCTAACAGTGCTTGTTTTAAATCTTTTCTTCCATCTAAAATTTCATTTACTTTTTCTTCTCCTAATACCATCATTAAAAGATTTTTAGTATTTTTATCAAAAAGATCTTCTCGTGTTTTACCTTCCATATTTAATAAATCAATAGACTCTTTCTGTTGTTTTAAAGTAGCTGAAATTTCTGTTATACTTCTTGTAACAGCCGCAAATGGAGTAGCATTTTGTCTCATTTTTGCTAAAGTATCTGACATTGATTTTCCTGCACTATTCATGCCAACAAGTGCTGTTGAAAATAATGCAGCTTGCTTAACGCTTTCAGGTAATCCATTCATTCCTAAATCTCGTATTACGTCTTTTAACTTTTCAAAGGTTTGTGCTGCTAGTTCAGGTTGCTCTTTTTGGTTTTCCAGATCAGTGAGTAGAGTAGAAATACTTGTACTTAACTCTTGAACATCGGTAAGTGCTTGACCACTTAGTCTTGAACTTAAATTACCTAATTGATTAACAGTGCCTTGAGCTATAGCTAGATCGTTTGCTCTTAGTGTTCTACTTCCTATTTTCATTGCTGAATGTGTTGTACCTGAACCTGGTAATGGATTATAACTAAATCCTCCTTCATCTCTTACCATATTATCCTCAAGACTCGCACTTATTCCTTTGTCTATATCTTTAAAACTAAAATTTGAGATAAAATTAGATATTTGTGCTGCTCGTTGTAATTCACTATTTCTTTCTTTTAAGGCTCTATTTAATTCGTTCAATAGTTTACCTTGAGTTTCTAGTCGTTTATTTACGTTTTCTTGAGTTTTTTCAAATTCTAATTGTTCCTCGGATTTAAACATATTTGCTACCGCCTTTCCTACACCAACTAAACTTAATATTAAACCACCAAATCCTATAATGCTAAATAATCCTGTCATTGCTCTTAAAGCCGCAGCACTAGTAAATTGTATTGTACCCATAACTTTTCCGTGCTCTAATTGATATGTTAATAATTCAACTTTTGCTTTAGTATATAATCTTTGGAAAGCATTACCTTGATTTTTTGTAGAAAGTAAAGTCTGAATCTCTAAAATTTTCATAGACTGAACGGCTTCAAATCTTGTTAGATTATTAAATTGAACAACTTTACTATTAGTTGAAGCAAGTGATCGCTGAATAGTTTTAATATTCATCATATTAAAGTTTCCACTTTCAAATTGTTTGCCTAGTTTGCCTGTGTAAAATTTTCCTACATTTCTTTGTGCACCTAAAGCTGTTTCTCCCATATCTAATTGAGGAGCTTGAGGTGTCATTGCTCTTAGTAGTCCAGTACCAAATAAAGCACCTATACCACCCAAAGCTGCAGGATTATTGGAAAAAGCTTTTGCCATAAATTCAGCAACACCTGCTAAAGTATCTTTTATACTATTTAATACATCATCAAAAGATTTTGCCAATTTTGTAAATGCATTAACTTCAATTCCTAAGTCTCTAAATTTACTGTTACCTTGATCAATAACTGCATTAACAACAGCTTGTGATTTTTGAAAAACACTTAATGAATTTGCATCTAAGTTAAGATTTTTTGCATACTCTTTAGTTGCGTCATTTAATCTAACAATGATACCTAATTCATCTAATAGTTCTGGTTCTGCTTTAATAGCACCTCTTGTAAGTCTGTTGAAAGAGTCGGTTAAGTCACGACCTAAAGCAAGAGAAGCGTCTTTTGCAATTCTTGCTAAATCGGTTAATTGATTTGTGGTTAATCCAGCAGCTTTACCTATAGCAACAGCTTGAGAAGCTTCTGCAAAAGCTAACTGACCATCAGTTGCTGCTTGAACTTGTTTTGTTAGTAGTGAAAGAGCAGTACCAGTTTGAGCTGCAAATGCAAGTTGACCTTGTGTCATAACTCGAAAATCTGCTGCTGATTGTAAAAATCTAAATACTGCTGTAACTGCAAAGATATTTGCTGCTAATGTTGCATAGGCAGGAACAAGGCCTCCACTGACGCCTTGTGCCATTTTTGAAAAGTTTTTTGTTGTGTTAGAAGAAGCTTGTGCTGCTCCTTTTAACTGACGATCAGTAGTAGCTGCTGATTTACCTACGTTATCAACAGATTGAGCGGTTTTATCTGCCTTACTTTTTAGAACTTCTATGTTCTTTTGACCATCAATCCGTAACTTAATTATAATATCGTTATCTTTCGCCATTATTTTGCCCTTGCTTTAGCTTGATTTTCAGCTGTTTTCCTTTTTCTTTCTTGTCTTTTATTAACCATATCTGAGTGTTTTGCTTCAATATGTTTAAGAAAATATACTATTGTTTTTTTATCTAATATTTCGTAAATATCTAGTAAACTTCCTAGAGCAGACATATCCTTTCCCATATAATGTCCACTCATTCCTTCCCATCTATCAGGTAGTAATCCATGAATTAAAAATGCTTGTTGCACTTCTGCTGGATAACTATCTATAGTAGGAGGAAGTTTATCGGGGTCTGGTTCTTCTCCTAACTGTTCACATACTCGTAAGTAAGTTTCTAATTCTAGTTGACCGTCTGAAAATTGTTTATCAAGTAAAGATACTATTTGCTCTACTTGCTTTGAGTAAAATTTTCTAAGTCACCTACTGTTTCGCTGACCCAAGCATCAAAATCTGCTGAATTTTTCATCATTACTTCTGCATTTTCTTTTGTAAATTCTAGTACACCTTCTGGGTCTAAATCACTTACATCTGCAAGTAGTAATTTTTCTAAATACTTAAACTTTAATCCTTTCCAGTTTTTAATTACAGCATTTACATACTCTACTAAAAACTTATCTTGATCAAGAACTTCTTCAAATGCTCTTGACTTTTTATTTAATTTTTGAGAAACACTTCTTGATCTTAATTTTAAAAGTTCTTCTCTCGATAGGTAACATAAATCAACTGAGAATCCTTCGAACTCTGGATAGTCAATAGTTACCGTTTTACTTGGAGTAAGTAATGTTTTTAAACTTACTACCTCTTTTTTAATTTCTGTCATTTCTTCTCCTTAAAAATGGAGGGCCGAAGCCCTCCAATTAATTTATTTCATATATTTTACTGATATTTCATTAGCTGAATTTGACGCTGTTGAATCACCTAAGTTTGTAGGTAACGCATGGAATGTTGTATCTATACTAATGATGTCTTCAATAGAGTGATTTGGCACTTCTAAATGACATCTTGGCATGTTAACAACTACTCCTGGTTTATTACCTGCACCACCAATATTGAATGTTAATTCATAATCAGTAGTAATTACACTTGTTGATTCTACTAAATCTTCAAACAAATCTAATGAGCCATGCTGTACACTATTTAAATAACAAGTAAAGTTACCTGAAATTGATCTAGTACCCATAACATGTCCTAGTGGAGTATTTACTTCCCCTAGAGTTTCTGGTGTTAGATAGTTTATATTATTTTCTATCGTAATTGATCCACCTGTTAAAGTTAATGCATATGTAGTAATATTAGATGCTAATTCTGTTCCAGCTGTTGTACCTAATGAGCCTGATGCATCATAAGCAACTGCTAATGATGTTAGTTTTTGTCTAATATAGTTATCTGTATCAGTAATACCTTGATAAATATATCCATCATTTGTTATAGTTTCACCAAAAGTATCATCACTAAATGCACTGTCATTTGCTACATCTAAAGCTGCTATTTCTTTTAGATTCTTTCCATTACCTGCCCAATCAACTTGTGCGATACCGTCAATATCAAAGTTAATTGTTGCTGAACCAACAGAACAACCAGACATATGATAGATAACAGTTTCTCCACCACCAGCTGAAGCTGTTGTTGCAAATGCTGTATCATTTGTTCTATCAACGGATCCAGTAGTTGAACTTGTTGAACCTAGTACAAAGTAAAGATCAAATTCTGCTAACTCAACTTTATTTGAGTTTTGGAAGTTATGAACTGAACCAGTACCTGTTGGTCCAGGAGTAACACCCGCATCAAAATTCTGTGCTGACATAGCACACCATAGCGGATCTTCTACTGCAAACACTTGACCTGCTGCAGGAGAACCTGCTGCTGTTGTATGCTCACCAGTAGTACCTTTTGCATCACTAGCTGCTCCTAAAGTAGGTCTTAGATAAGTGGAGAAACTCCACTCAGCAGGAGCAATAGAATCTTTAAATAACATTCTACCTCTCTTACTATTTCCCGTTGCATCTGCAGCTTCATTTAATGTTACTTCTGTTGCATTTTCGCCTTGAGAAAACGAGTAACCATCTAGTACAGGTATTTCATATACGTGACCAGAAGCTCCAGCTTCATGTTTCATTGCCATGAAAACTCTCGTATCTCGACTAAAATAAAAATTATTTGCCATTTTTTTCTCCTTAGTATCGAATCTCTATGGAAATCTCTGCGATTCCATAAGGTTCTAATACTCCTTCATCTGTATCTATGCTCAAAATTGTTGTTTGAGCAGTAGATTGCTTTATATTATTGGAGTCAAAATACTCTAATGGATCATTATCCTCGAGTACTGTCTCCACGTCTTCTAGTAATTCTTCTAATCGAAAAATTACATCATCTTCGTTATACACATAACATCTTATTGTTAATTGTAAAAAACGAAATCTAAAATTCCCACCTGCATATTCACGAGTTTCATTTCCCGCTCCTATATGTATAGTAGGAAAGTCCTGCACCTGATCCCAAAACTTTAATCGTCTCGTTACTTCTGAGACGGCCGTTCGGAAAGGTGTCTGTCCATTTATCTGTTCTAACTTTTGTGCGAGTGCTTCTACAATCGCTCTTCTTCTAGTTGAATATGTTCTTGCATTTATGCTCATTTTCTAAATTTACTAAATCCTTTACTTTGACCAGAAGCAGTTCTTCTAAAAGTTATTAATTTTGTAGTCATAAGTTTATCTCTTGTTAGTTTTGCAGCATCTTTAATTGATGTTTGTATTATCTTTCTTGGATCTCTTGTAACACTACCTTGTTTAAATCCTGGTTCAAATGTTTGAAAAGGGTAAAGTAAATAAGTATAGTTAATATTTACTCCGTTTGCAAAAGCTTCTTCTCTACTATCAAATCCTTCCTTTTTATTGCCGCCTATTGGAGTCATACTTGTTACTCTCGGAGTTGTATGGAAAGAAGGAATTGGTGGTTTAGCTTTTGGATTACCTAGTCCATGAAACTCTAATCCGCCCGGAATTCTACCTGTTGACATATTTTGCATAATTATACTTTGCAAACTTTCATTTATTCTACTTATTAATGCAGGTAAAGTTGCATTATTTCTTCTTCTTCTATTTTCTTCTCGTCTTACTTTTTTGCCAACTGTAGCCATAGTTAAAGCTTCTTTATCAATTCTTTTTGGTCTTGTTTTAGTTTTTGTTAGCTCTCTTCGCACTGGTTTTGTTTTTAGTACGTTTTTTATTTTCTTTTCTTTTCTTGCAGTAACTTTTACTTTCTTATTTTTAATTTTCTTTCTAAAAGCTGCAATAATCTTATCTGCAGCTCTGTCTGTCATATCAGGACTACCTGAATATAATGGATTATCTTTACCAATTAATTTAAGAAGTCTATTTCGCATTGCTTTTTTTGCACTATTACTAATTGCTGTTCTGTCTTTTAAGCGGCCTTCTGCTCTATTACTTCGAGCACTAACTAGTCTTCCTCTTACTACAAGTGTATCTTTTACAGTTTTAGTATTTCTATCTATTCGTAAAGATGCTTCAAGAGCTAATTGATCTACAAGAGGTATCTCCACTACTTTCTTTAGTTCCATTGTACTGTACCCTGTTCCTTCTAGTACCTTTTCTAAATGTGCATCTAATGTATCTAGTACTTGTTCTTTGAAGGTTTCTTGTGCAACTGTTGGATCTTCATGAGAAAATTGTAAGTCTTCTGTCATTTTCTCTTTAGCAGTATAATGTGTTTTATGTCTATCTATTCCCCTAGTTTTTGTTCTTTGATTTATACTTACTCCTGCTGCTGAAATATCTGCCATAAATTGAGTTACAGGGACTCTTCTAATCTCTTTCCAAGCAAAAAAATTATTACATGTAATTTCAATGGCTCCAGTACCTAAGTCTTTTACACTACCTCTACCTTGATATACTGCTGATTTCTGTAAGTTAGCTAAAAAATTACTAATAACTTTACTGTGTTCTTTTGCTAATTCCTGTAACTTTTTCTTATCTTCTGTATTAAAATTAAGATCATCAGAAACTGAAGCAAATGTTAATTGTTTTAAATATTGCTGTATATCTTTTTTATCAAT
>Ga0098038_1000471_pt1 | contig 17996 bp, 8 predicted proteins | sample 5B_taG_FD_75051 | JGI IMG/M metagenome (GOLD analysis project Ga0098038, IMG submission 75051) | Marine viral communities from the Subarctic Pacific Ocean - 5B_ETSP_OMZ_AT15132_CsCl metaG | ecosystem: Environmental > Aquatic > Marine > Oceanic | place: Pacific Ocean | collected 2015-01-08 | reverse complement strand
TTAATTGGTCAGGTGTCCAAGTTGAATTGTTTTGTGATTTAAATAATGAACCAGCATATGGTTGTTGGTCAATAAAGTCATTTGTTGCAATATCTTTTTGACCCATTTCTGAAACCCAGCAAGTATAAACATTTGAGTTTGTCATCACAACAACACAATATTCTCTACCTGATTCTAAATATACAGGTGAATTGAATGAGAATTTAGTAGATGAAGATGCATCTCCCGATACATTTACATCTGCTGGTGATAATGATTTTTCACCAAATGGTAATATTTTTTGTGTTGGAGAACCATTTTCCATGTGTCTAATTTGAACTGAAACAGGCAATGCTGTATCTTTTGCACCAAAATAAAGTTCTACAGATGAAAGAAATATACCACCTTTTCTATCTACTATAAATGATTGAGCAAGAGGGTCAGTATATCTTACTTGTTCTCTTTCTTCTGAAATTTCATCTACAACAATTCTACCATTTCTTGTAGAAGTTATTTCTTCTTGTACTACTCTTATCTCACCATTAGCAAAATATTGTACTTGTCCTTCTGAAGTTGAATTAGCACCTGTTGAATCTGTTGTAAGTCTAAATGTTTTTGACCCTGTTGTAAAACTAAGTTCGTCTGTATTAGGTATTGTAAATGTTGCTGAAATAGCACCTAAATTATCTGACCTCAAAGCTGTTCCTTTTGCTGTGGCACTACCCATACCATATGTACTTGATGTTGGTGTCATGTGAGCATTAACATCTATACCATCAAAGAAAGCAAAGTAAGGTGTATTAGGTTTAAAATTAGAACCTGTGACAGTAATATCTCTAGACCTCATTGACTGTGCTATATTAGTTGAAACAATTCTATCAGCTCTACTTTCAGAAAATTCTTCTACTATAGAAGTAGTCACACCTGTACGAATTTGTCTTCTGATTGTATTAAAATCAATATTAAAATCTCTTTCGTTTGAAAAGGGTCCGTTCATTATCTTCGCTCCATTCTTCTAGGGTCTCTAAATCTACCTCTTCCACCACCAACACCACGAGGTGCTGCTATTCTATCCAATCTTCCAGGATTAGGTGAAGTGATTGTTCTGTTTATTGGTTCTTCCACTGTTGTTATAGGTTCACCTAACCAATCAGATTGCCAATTATTCCAAACAGTTCCTAATGAATTTTGAACACCAGCTAATACAGTATCATAGTCTCCTTCAACTGTTCTTCTAATAGCTGGTAATCTTTCTGTATCAAACCATAAATCTCTTGAAGGACTTAGTTCTATTGTACCATTGAATAATACAACATCATAAGGATTAACAAATTCTGTTGTTGAAGCTTTATCTATAGATACATACGCTTCTTCTGTAAATGGTAATGTTATAACATCACCTGTTTTAACATATCCTGATGATGCACCTGTGTTAAGTGATATGTCTACAAATTTAGAATTGTGTTGTGGTCTTAAAGTTCCTGTTGTTCTATCAACACCAATTTTATAATCTGGGTGGTCAACATCACCTGTTTTATGACCTCTAAAATTATCTGTTAAAAATCCTGACTTAAATCTATCTAGTCCGTCAGCATCTTGTATTTGTTGTAAACTTGTTTCTTGTTCTAATGAATTAAGTGATGTAACTCTCTCTAGATTTTTTACACGACCTTGGATTCTTCCAATATCTTTCATTGTAAATCGTTTGTGGTCTAGAGTTTTAATACTTATTTTTGATATATCACCTGTATAAGCAGGTAGATAAGCTGTGTGTAATAATATTGAATTACTTGGTGTCACAGGAGCTGCTGGTTCATCAGCAGGTTGACCTTCTGACACTAAAAACTCACCGTCTGAACTTAATGATATTTTATCTATTCTAGGTAAGTAATGAATCATTGAAGTTGTTGTTAACGCTTGACCACTCTTAGGTAAATCAAAAGTAACAGCTCTTGCACTTGTAAATTCTTCTGTTGCAAAAGCTAATGGTTGAGCTGTTATAGCTGTAGATACATTAGGTGCTGATGTTGGGTCAAGAGCAGCTGATATGTCGTGAAGTGAATGTACATAAGACCTAAAATCTACTGCATCTGATAATTCAATTTGACCATCAGGTTCTAATCCTCTAGGGTCTACAATATTAGGATTATAAGTAGGAATATTTTCAAACTCTAAATCACTATATGAATTTACTGTAAAGAAATTACCTGAAGCTGCTGTAAAGTAATCAAATATTGCTAATAGACTATTTGAAGGAGTTGGAGCTCCTGATTTTCTTTTAATAGATGCGAGACCATAGTATCCATCTCTTTGACCGTCATCTAATAAAAAGTTTTTTGTTATATCTTTTGAATCTACTGTCACAGCACTACATACTCTACTATTGGTAGAAGTATTCGTTGAAGTTTCATTTGTGATAGTATCATCTGTTGTAAATAAAGTTTCAGAAACATAATAGAAAAATATTGATGTACCTGAAACTTGAATAATTTTACCGACAGCACCTGATGATGAACCTGTGATTCTATCACCTGGATTACCTGCAAAACCTGAAGCTACTGTTAACTTAGGTGGTAAAGCATCTGTTGCGTCATTTGATTCGTACACAGCTCTCAAAGCGTAAACATCAGGAACACCTAATGATATTATTTCATCATTAATATTTGTTCCATAAACCTCTGCAGAAGCTGAGGCACCAGCATTCGCTGAAGCTGTTGTAGTAATTTTAACACCTCTAGACCTTCTTAATGTTTTTGCTGAATTATCATTTGATACATCTTTTGTTGCAGCGTATATAACTTTTAATATATCTGTTGCATCAGTTCCTAGTGCTGAGTTGTTAGCTCCGTCTATTGTAATAGCACCACCAGAACTAGTATTAAGTGTTAAGAAGTTTGCTGGTGTACCACCTGCTCCATCTATATCTAAAACAGCACCTTCGTTATTATCTTCTGGATTTGTTTCAGTTCCTTCAGCTTCCATAACAGATATTATGTAATCATTTGAATCCTCTGCAACTAATGTTTCATCAGCTACACCTGAAATAGAACCATCTCCTGATGATAACTGCATAGTAGCTTGTTTTCTTACTACTACTGTATTAGGTGTAATAGAAGAAACAAAGTTCTTCGGTGTTGGCATTACTGATACTGTTTTTTCTTGTTCTAGTAGTCTAGCTCTTTGTCTAATAAATTTACCATTCGCTACAGCTGAGGCATTAGCTGCTAATACTAAAGTTGTATCGTTTGTTATAGATGATATAGTACCAATAGAAGCACCCGCAGGTCCTATTATTATATCACCCTCTTTTAATTCTTGAGTAAATTTAGTATTAACACCCGTGACAGCTGTTGAAGAACTTGAAGCTGCAACCACTGTACCTGTTAATACAAATTGACTATCTGTTGTTATTGTGTTGGCAGCGAATACTGCAGCACCACTTGTTCTTGATGTCTGATAAACTTGTCTAACTCTATCTGAAGAATATGTTCTAACAGCTGATATAGCTTTACCGTCTGCTGTTGCATGTTCAAGTCTAAGTGTGTCAGAAGTTGAAAATACACCTTCTACATCCATTACAAAAACTGAAGTAGCTCCAGCAGCTGATGATACAGCTACAGTACCTTTAGCACCTGATACAGTTCCTTTAACTCTTTGACCTGCTGTTAGAGCATAGTTAGTACTTGCTGTTGTAAGTTTAGTATACATTCTAATATCAAATAAATGTATTCTAAATAAAGAAGCTCCTGTGTGTTTACCACTACTTGTTGTAGGTGTTATACAATTAAAGAATCTTACTCTTGCTTGTCCTATTTCATCTCCATCAGCACCTTCAACATTTGCTTTTGCTGTATCTCTTAAAGATACTGAACCAAATGGAGTTATACCTGATATTCCTGTTCCAAATTCTGGTTGACCAAATACTTCATTAAGGTTATAATAGTTCCCTATTTCAAAAGGAACAGCTAGAGCTCCTGAATCTTTAGTTGTTCTAGCTTTATTTAAAGTAAGTAATGTTTGTGATTGTTTATTAACTTCATAACCTTTAACATAACCTTTACCTGGAGAAAGTGAAGCTACTAATTTAGATGCATCACCCGGTATAGATGTATTAGATGAAAGATAAACACCATTATTTAATGTATCGTTAAAATGTTCTCTTACTTCTATATTAAATGGTTTAACAACATAATCACCACTTTCATCAAAAGTTCTTCTTGCTAAAGTTCTTTCTAAAGTGTTGTAAGCTGTTACTGATGTTTGTTTTGTTATTACACCAGCTTCTACTCTTGATAACTCAATGAAATTATCAATGTCTTGAGTACCACCTATTGTTTTATTAACTAATGTTAATGCTATCTTTAAACGATTAGCACCTGGTGCATTTTCATTTGATGTACCAGAAGCATTATCTAACAAAGAGGTATCGTCTGTAGAAGATTGTAAACTTTCTGTAATTTGTAAACCTATTCTATAAGTTGGTGTGTTTGAATATTTGTCTAATATGATTGTTTGTTCATCACATCTTACAAAGAATCCTCTTGTATAAAATATACCACCTCTTACTGTTGCGGCAGAACCTACTGCAGTAGATGAATCATGACCAGCTACTTGACTAGGAAGAATAGTTTTAAATTCATTATTATTTGATGCGTCACTATAAGAACCATCAGATGCTAAAGTGACTTCTTGAAGTTCTTCATTATCTAAAAAAGTACTATATGTTGTAGTTGAAGTATCAGCATTTGCTTTAACATAAGTGACAAACAGAGTTAATGGGTCACCACTTGTTGTAGCTGCAACTGAATTAATTACTTTTGCTACGACACCTGAAGTTTGACCTTGAAAATACTTATCATGAGAAGCTGTTCTATATGTTTCAGCTGTTGCTGTACCAGCTCCATTTGGATTTGCTGCATTGACTTTAACAGCATCATATAATGTATTTACTGTTATAGTTCCACCCATAACAAGAGCACCCTCATCAAATATATGATTACCAAATCTTTCTACTTGATTCTGTAATATACTCTGTAATTGAGTTAGTTCTCTTGCTTGTATCGCATTAGATGGACGAAATAAGATTCTATGAAAATTCTTACTTTCGGTATAATCATCATAATAAGGCGATACATTTAAATCTGTATTTTGTGCCATTTATGTTACCTTACATTTCTACTATAAGTTTAATATCTTCAATCTGGTCTGACGCTCTAGAAACAGCTTGTCTATTTTCTAAATAGATGATGTCTCCTGAATGTCTTTGAACTTCTTCTGCTGTTATAGCAGATGAACTAGCTAATGTTCCGTGATTAGTGCTTGTTGATGAGTATATAGTATTACCATTTGCAAACGCTACAAAATTACCTGATTCATTTGGATATGGTAAGTATGAAATGATTCTATTTGTTGAATCAACTGATACTACAATACCCACAGCTGTTCCTACTACTTCTGTAGACGCATTACGAATAATCGTATCTACAGTTGGAGCTGAGAAACCAGAAGCTTGGAAAGTCATTTTCTTATAAGCTGTTCTTGTTGTTGCAGAACATAGTGTATTACCACCTTGGTCTGTTGGATTTACGATAACACCGATTTGTCTGAAATCGTTGTCTGTTGGGAAATCACCACTACCTTCTGAATACTCAAGTCTTGAGTTTAGAATAATGTAATTACCACCTAGTTCTTCAATAGAATCAGAACCATGACCATTTTTAGGTTGAATTATAAATTCAATATTAGCTGAATTGTTTGTACCATCAGCTGATTGGTCAGCGTTATCAAAACCAGGAATATCTTCGTTAGCAATAAATGCTGTTGTATATCCTGAACCTGCTGTTGTAATTGATACAGATGAAACACCACCTGAACCATTAGTGACTACTGTTGCAACACCACTTGAACCATCTCCACGAATAGTTATATTAGTTGTTGTTGTTGAAGCAGTATATCCTGAACCTGCTGATTTAACTCTTACTCTTTGAAGAGCTCCGTCGACTGCACCATTCTCAACATCCCATTGAGCTGAACCATCGTCTGTAGCAGCATCTCCTAATCTACCGTCTTGAGAACCTGTATCTACTCCACCAGCTACTGCTAGTTGAGCACCTATTGTTTTAACAGGAATAAAATCGTTAGTTACGAATTTAATTACATCTGAAGCAGATATTGAATACATAAATTTCCATTGATATCCGTCTGACTCTGTTGGTGTAGCAAGTGTTGTATGGTCAGGTTTTACAGTTGATGCTGTATTACCATCATTATTTAAACACTTGTATACATTATAATCATCTGTTACAACATAGAATAATGAATCCCACAAAGTTGTAGCTCCACTATTTGCTGTGTTTGAAGATGAATAGTTGTGACGATATTCGTCATAAGTTGTTCCGCTTGTCCAATCCCTTCTAACAATCGCGTGTGATATATCCGAAGTTGAAATCTTCTTCAACGCTACCATACTACGATAAGCGTCGAACTCATCATTTGGACTGTCTACAGGTGTTGGCGGAGTTGAATCGTCTGTCCAAGCGTGTCCTCTACCGATGAATGAATAAGCTACAGATGAACTCTGCGTTATATCTTCGATAAACTGTTTCGCGTTGTTTAGACGAAATTTTTCAGTTATTATTGCTGCCATTGTTATTACCCTTTAAATTAATAATTGTTATTATAGTTATTTATATCACTACCCACTCTGAATTACAGCAGAATGTGTTAATGATTGTCTTCTACCTAATTCTTTTTCTAGATTTGATACAAATTTATTATTATATAATATACTTATATCACTAATACGAATGCCTTCTGAAGGAGATTCTTGTAAACAATGTTCTCCTGTTTCTAGTAATAAATCATCTCCTGATGATATATCACTTCCACCGTCAAGTTGTATTTTATTCATCATACTGTAATTTTCAGTAAACATCATATCTCTTAAATCACCGATAGTAGGACCAGATTGATTTGACTCTTTCTGACCTATCATCAATGCATTTTCTAAAATTAATGGTAGACTATCTGTTTCATCAATTAGTCTATCATTATTTTCATCTATTATATTAAATGAACCTATTTGTGTAGATTCTTCACTTACGAAATATTTTGTTTCATCATTTATAGTCGCATCTTCCCAAAGAAGTTGTTTCCCATCTTCTAACAAAATAATTCCACCTTGAGAAAAATCTTCTCCCAAGATATTACCATTATCAGGTTCAAATATTAGAGGTTCTTGATTCTCTGTCACTATTCTTTCTGATAAGAAATTTGTTGATTCAAATAGTTTCTGTCCTGCTGGTCTATGTCCAAAACTTACACCTACTAATGATGTAGTATTTAAAGACGAATCTATTCTTAAAGCTGTTCCACTACTATTATTTGCTGTAGTATTTGAACCAGCTGTTCTTGTATTTTGTGTGTTTATTGTTCGTGTCTGTCTAGGTACCGCTGAGTATGTTCTACCTCTTTGTGTAACTGAGCTAGTAAATATTGGAGATGAAACTATATTTATTTTTCTTTGTCTCATTTCTGAATCATAAGCTTCACTATTATCACTTGCTACAAGTACTTTACCTCTACCCGTAAATCCTGATATAAAATCTGCATGAGCGTAAGCATCACCACCACCTTCTATACCATTACTAATTTTTTGATTAGCTGATGTTATTGTTGTATCAGGTGTGATTGTACTAGGTTCTTGTTTTGTTATAATATCTTCTGGTACATGACCTAACTCTATAGATGTTGCTGTAAAGTAATTTGTAGAAGCAGCTGTGTTTTGAATTATTTCTGTACCAGTAAATTGTGAACCTGGTTGTCCCCAATCATTTATATCTCTATGAACAATAATAAATTTATTTGTAGTATCATGTTTCATTACAATACCTAACGCATTAGAAGTAGCACCTCTTACTCTAGTCCCTACTGCTAATGAATTATTTAATGTACTATAAGATATCTTATGTTGATTTTTATGAGGACTAATATCTAACTCTTTATGAACTCTACTACCTTTTGGAGTTGCTTCAGCTGTTAATTGTCTTTTAAAGAAATCTCTGTCTGTTTCTTCTACTGTATCTGTACCAATAACATATGGTCGACCAGATGATTGGTCTTGAACTGTATTATGTGTTAAAGCTAAGAATCTTTCTGTCGTTAATACACCTTCACCTGTTTCTAATTCTATTCTACCTTCAAACGAACTGAATACTTGGTCATTTTCTGAATATGTTCCGTCTTCTAATTGTATATCAGCAGTATCAATTTTAGAACCAATAATTAATGTAGGTATGAATGACCTTGCTGTATTAGTACCATCAAAATTAACATTATAAACATTTGCTGAACCATCTACTTTATTTCTAATAGATACTTCACCAAAGAATATTGTCCCTGCAGGAGAAAGTAATGATTTTATTAAACTTCTGTAATCATTAATACTTTTACCTACTTTAATTTTATATGAGTAATCTTGATATTGATAATTATCATGTATTCTCATTGAATCAACAGACGGGAATCCTGTATCATCTAAATAGTTTCCATCTAATTTTGATGTACTGCTTAATGAACCTCTAGCTGTACAAGGATTTGTTTTACCAATAATAAAGTTTTTACTGTCACTAGTTGTAACATAATCACCATCATTAAATATACCTTTGACATCTGTTATTGTTAATTGGTTTAAATCACCATTAAATAATTTTATCGTTCCTGTTGCACCTGTTAGAGCTGCAGTGACAGTTGTATTAACTATTGGTGATGCTGATACATCTTTAATAATACAATGTTGAACATAATTACCAATACCATTATCTTCAAATTTATGTCCTGGGTCTTGAATTTTTAATTTTTTAATAGAACCAATATCATCACTAAAAGCAAATAGTTTTGCACCAGAACCTGCTGTGACATTTGTTTGTGTTAAACTGAATACTGTACCTGATGTACCACCTGTGATTGTACCTGTTGGTACACCTGCAGCATCTGAAGTTCTTTTATGAACTAATATTCTTTTTCTTTCTAAATCGTGTTCGTCTACTATCATGGATTTACTATTTGTAGAAGTTACAACTTCACCTACTGAAAAATTTGTACCTGTTGTTAGAGTATCATAGTAAATATAACCACCCATAAATACCTTAGGTAAAGTTTTATATTCAGAACCAGCATTTGATATACTAATTTTTTTAATAGCACCGTCATCTTCTTTTGCTATGATATCTGTTGTTTCTACAAATTTACCGAATCGTAATTTTTCAGTTCTCAATGAATCTTCTAGTAATATACCTCTATTATCTAATATAATTTCTACATCTGAACTGTTTGCTGGAGCTGATGCAAATGTTATTTTAGTACCTGCTTGGTCTGTAGTAAATCCTGTTGTTCTTGCTATCTCTGAACCATTTACAAACACTTGTACTTTTCTAGGGTCAAATCCCATGATAACACCTGAGTTATCACGACCAGAGAATACTGTTGTTGACCCATCACCTGTGAAATGATGTATACCTGGTTCAGTAGCTGATTCTAATTCTATATTACCATCAGTTACATCTATAAATGCTTCTGAACCTGAACCTTCTGTTCCTGTATTGACAAACACAACTTGGTCATCTACAGAATATCCTGACCCAGCATCATCAATAACTATTTCTGTCACACCACCACGACCAATACTACCAATAACATTAATTGATTGTGTTGCTTCACCACCTTTTGGAGAGTTATAATTAAATGTATCTGATTCACTAAATAATGAACCAGAAGAAACCATTTCAGTATAAACACCACCACCCAATGTGATAGAATCTTGAGTACCTGTATAGTGAGGGAATAAATCTGTATTCTCGTCTATAACAATACCACCGTCTTCTGTTAAAAGAACACCAACACCTGTACCTGTCTCTAAACCAATTGGTCTCGCTTGAAACTTTTCACCACCTAGTGCATGTTCAAATATTAATTCATCTCCATCTTCCATTAAAATTTTATCACCTGAATTGTCTTCATTGATAATATGAATTGGAGTAGCTGATTCTAACCTAATAACATCTTCTACATCACCTGCAGTTCCGTCTTCTATACCAACATAGACACTACTCTCTGTTGTAGAAATATCACTCATGACACCACGAACTGTAGCTTCTGCATCTATTCTTAGACCGTCTCTATCAGATAATACTACTGTATCACCTACATCAAATGAACCAACATATGGTAATATTAATTCTAACTCATAACCATTATCTGAATCATTTGTTCCTGATATACCTGAAGCATCATTTATATAAGCTGATGATACTTTAGTTGAACCTACGAATTTTTTTACTAGACCTCTTTTATATTTTGTTAAATCTTTTGTGCTGAACAGTCTCATGACTGTTGGTTCTGAAAATTCTGATTCAGAAGGTTTGATTACATTGTCACCAGGAAAAACAACTTCTGCTTCTAGTCCATATAATATTCTGAATAAAAATTCGTATGATTCTTTTGTTCCTTTTGAAAGATATAAGTCTTGGACATGCTTTTGTAATAATCTTTTATTTGCTAAAACATCTCTATCAATAAACGGCATGAAGTCTCGTCTAAAGTATTCAAGAAAGTCTCCAGATGTTTTGTCAACATCAGCATATGATAATAAATTATTAGAAGCATGTAAAGGACTTGCAGTGAAAGCAGCTACTTTAGCTGTCATACCTGAAGTCTGACCTGTTATGGTCTCATTTATATCAAATTGTGTCTCTGAAAATTGTTCAATATAAAGGTTTGAACTATTGCCTATAACATCAACTCTTGCAAGTGCACCTGTAGTATTACCAACAACATATTCACCTTTTTCAAAAGATGTTTTTTGTACACCACCAGAATCAATGTCTATTTCATAATTAAATTTAGCAGAGGTTATTGAAGACGGAGCGTAAGTACCAGACTCTTGTAAAAGATTACCTCTTTCACCAGCATCATTAAATGCTTCTCCTGCTACTGTCCCGTCTTCTAAACCAATGTAATCAATATCAGCTGCATCTTTATAAACAAGTTGACCTTTCTCTAAAAATTCAAAGTAAGACTTTAAAAAAGAAATAAAGCGAGGTCCTTCTTCTTGATAATATTCAGGAAGAAGTTCCTCAACTTGGTCAGCTATTCTGTCGTAAAAGATAGGCATAAGATATTAATTAAGCTATAGCGCATCCTTGTTGTGCTAAACAAACCCATGTAGAGCCGTTGTAATAAAGGATAGCTGCATCACCAACTGCATCAAAAGTAATTGTTGTTCCATTAGCAAAAGCTGCTGGTGTTACAACTGAAGTTTGACCACTTGATGTCTCTACTTTAGTGTAAAGAATTTTAATTTGACCTGCAGTTCCTGCTGCTAAAGTCACAGCATTATTACCTGAGTTATCAGTATTTGTAGTAAACGCTGTCACTGCAGAAGTAACATTAGCTGCACCAGCACCTGTTAAAGATTGTTCTGCTTGTGCGAATGCTAAGAATGTTGGTAAGTAGTTAAGTAAATTAGCTACTGTTAACTTCTTATTTACAGGAGTTCCTGAAGGGTCATCAATTACATGCAATAGGTCTTCACCTGCTACACTTGTGCTTAAATCCGTAAGCGCGGTTATTTTTTTATCTGCCATTTTTAGTTCCTCTCTAATTAAGCATTAATTAAACCTTGTTACCAAGGGATTCTACTCCATGCATACACATGGACCATTATTTAAGAGTAACTAGATGAGGTTGTATACCCTACTCCAGCACTCGTTTCACCACTAGCAACAGTATCAGCTACACCTGTAACAGATATTTCTGAAGCTGTGATATCCAACAATTGGTTCCTAGATGATATTACATCATTTGAATCAGGAATAATTGTGAAATCAATAGATGTATCTGTATTAGATGTTGAACTATATGTCAACGAATTAATACTTACTACACCTGATGAATATGTTATAGTACCTGCTGTATTATCAGCATATACTCTTGTTGAACCGTCTAGATAATATCTTCTAACATTACCTTTACCATCGTCATCAAAGAAATAATTATTAGTATCTCCTGAGATGAAAAAACCTGTTGATGTTAAAACACCACCACTATCCATATTGTGTCCTGAATGTGGATTGTATACAGCATTACCAAAATCTAATTTAAAATCTGATGCAGTTCCGTCTATTGTCGCTGTATGATTCTTTCTTAATTTAATATTTGTAATATTAGAAAGAATAGAAGTTTCAGTATTATCTATTTGTGATGTTAATTGTGAATGTCTAAACAAAGTATCAAAACCAGATAAATTATTATTATCGTATGATATAACAGCTGCATTCACTAATGTTTCTAAAGCTGATTTTGTTTGAGATGTTTTAGTTGGGTCGTATTTAAAATTAGTTGATATTAAAATTTGTAATATTTCAGCATCAATAACTTCTGGTCTTACAGTCAATACACTCAACTTGGATAATTTATTTTTTAAATCTGTTTTCTCTGCTGTAGTTAAATTGTTTGAAAATTGAGATGGTTTAAGTGAAACAAAAACTTTACCATATTGTATTGGGTCATTATCTTCACCACCCCATACAGCAATAGAATCAGCACCAGGATATAATTCTTGTAATTTAGCTTTGTAATCTTGAACTGTAACTAATCTGTTTTGTGAAGTGTAAAATTTTGAAGCTGAAAATTTAATTTGGTCTATTGATTCTTTTGACTTACCACCTGATGCACTTATGGTATTTGTAAATGATACACTTGAATTACCATTAATTGATGTTAACATTGAAAATGTTTTGGCACCATTAGCATGAACAGTATCAGTCACTAAATATGTTATTGAAATTAAATCACCATCTTTTGGTCTTGCACCTATTATACCATCTCCAAAATATATTTCAAATAATCCTACATCATTTTCTTGAATGTAATAAACATTTGATGATGAATTAATACCTGTTAAGTCGCCTGCTTTTGACCAAGTTGTGATTGTATCGTTTGATGTTATATTTATTTTTATTGTTGATGTATCAACATTTTGATTTAATAAAGAAAATCTTTGATTTGATATTTGACTATTATATCTATAAACATCTGTAGTTAATTTACCTTGAGCTACTTCTAAATTATTAAAAGTAAATGTACCAGCATCAGGAGTAATTGTTTTATTATCTAGAGCTATAAATGTAAATGGAGTCCCATCATAAACTGTTCTAAATTCGTGTCCTCTGTTTATTGTTAATGATGATGGTGTTGTCCCAGCAACTGTAGGTGAAGAAACTGTTAAATCAAAAGTTGCTCTTGCTGCTGTTCTTGAACTTGGTGTATATCCTAACTCTTTAGCTCTTGATACAACATTCTTTCTAATCTGTGCTGTATCTAAAAACATTTCTGATGCTACCATGTTAGCATTGAACGCTGAGGTATGAGCTGAATAAGCTAATACATCTAATAAGACAGCTAAATTAGAACCAGAAAAATCATAATCCTTTAAAGTGTCTTGACCTCTTAAGTATTCTTTTAGACTATTTGAAACTTCATCAAAATCTAAATCTGTTATATTAATATTTGAACTATTTACAGTTGCCATTTTATCTTACTCTCTCTACTATAACATCTAATTGATGTCTACCTTTGTTATTTACGATACCAAACAATAATGTAAGATTTAAACTAGTACCTTGTACACTTGCATTAATATCATCTACTATTACTCTAGGTTCAGCTTTTGTTATTGAATCAATTATTCTTCTTTTTATAACTTTAGTTTCATTTGAAGCTAACTCAAATAACATTGCTCTTATATTAGAACCGAAACTAGGTTTAAATGGTCTTTCATAATGATTAGTTTGTAAAATATTTCTTAAACTTCTCTTGATAGCGTTTAAATCATATTTTAACACTAAGTCATTTGATTCAGGATGTAAACTCATATTAATATCAATATCAGTAAACCATCTTCTTGATACTGTTGAACTTTGATTTTTTGTATTAAACTGTGCCATATAGTTATTTATGTCTGTTATATTATTTGTTTATCCATTAACCAATACCAACTAATGTTCTACCAGCTGATGAACCTGTAGGAATTGGATGTTTATGTGTTGCTAAGAAAGTTGCACCACTTTGAATTACAGGTGATTTTATAGCTGTACTTGTTAATAGTCCTGTAATATTCATAGCACCCGTATGATTTAAAACACCCGTTGTATTAATTATGGGTGAAGTAATATTTGTTACAGGTGATGTTAAATTTAAAGTCCCTGCTACTTGAGTTACATTTGTATTACCTGTAAGAGTTGTTATATTTGTTCCTAACGCTGATGTAATGTTTGTTGAACCACCTAAAGATTGAACTGTAGTACTTCCCATTGTTGTAATTTTAGCTGAACCACCAACAGATACATTTACAAGATTACTACCCAATACACCCGCAACAGCACTTAATGCTGCACTAGTGACAGCACTAGATACTTGTTCTGATACAACATCACCAAGTTTAGCACCCAATTCTTCACCAAGAATATCTGATGCAGCTTCTGTTACTGATTCTGTCACTTTTTCTGTCAACTCTGCTGTCAGTGCATCTACTGACCCAGTTGCTTCTGTTAAGATAGAATCTAATTTTTCTTTTACAGCTGTGACACCAACTTTATCTAATGTCTCATCTTCTAAATTTTTTAATTTTGATTCTACACTATCTATTGCATTGTTAACAGATATTTTCTTTTTACCTAATATAGATGCTAGATAACTAGGACCTTCTGAAGAATCTTTTAAAGATTCACTAATAACTTCTTGTGTTTCTGTAGATAAACCACCCGATTCTTCGGATAGTCTTTTAACAATACTATCTACACCTGAATTAGTTTCAGTATCAAATGATTTAACAGTTCCTGTAATTGTATTAAACGATAAATCATCTTTTACTGATTCTTCATCAGCTAATCTTCCAATAGCTGACTCTGTACTATTACCGATTACTTGGTCATTCCATCTTACTTTAAATTTTGTTGTTACTCCTAGAACTAAAGGACCATCTGTAAATTCTAATGACTCTATTTGTTCATCTGTAAATCCTTCACTTCTAAGTTTATCTTTAAAAGAATCTGTAAAATCATTATCTTCTGTTACAATATCTTTTATAGCATCTTTTGATAACTTTTCTGCACCACCGGCAGCTGCAATTGAATTTGCTATTATACTTTCACCAACCTCAATATCAACAGTACCTTGAATTTTAACTGTATCTTTTCCTAATATAAGTGTATACTTATCTTTAACTACTTTCTCTATAGATGTTCCGTCTTTGTCAATTTCAAACCTTGTTCCTTTTCTATGATACAAATGTATTCTTTCTTTATCTGGTGTATCATCTAATTCTATTACATGACCTGATTCTGTTTCTTGAACATGATTAAAAGGATATTTAGGTGCTACATAGTTTGTTCTATCTGGTTCACCTTTGACTGTATTGATTACAGGATAATATGATGTATCACCTTTAGCTAATAAATTTACATCTGAAGTTTTTTTATCAATGTAATCTTTTTTAGGATATGAAACACCTTTTGTTTCACCATCTCTCCTTGGAGATGTATCTAACGCTAAATCTAAACCATAATCTCTATTGATGTGTGCTGGATTGTCACCGTCTTCTGTTTCTTTATATGAATCTATAGTATCTAATCTTGGGTCATTAAAACCTGCTGTAGGAACTCTTTCGTGTTTAGTAAATGAACGCGTTCCTTTGTCATCTATAGTTTCATCTATTCTATAAAATGATTGAGGTAGTCCTACTAATGAACCTATTACAACTGGGTCTTGTTGGTCTAAACTGTCACGATAAAATCCCATAACTGTAGAACCTTCTACAAGACCATGAGTTGTTTTACCTAGTCCTGATAATGATGCTGATGTAGTTGGCATCATAACTTCTGACCATGGTAAATCAGGTGTAGCAATCATTTGTTTATCGTGAGTATGAGCTCCATATATTCTAATACGAACTCTGTTTAATGCAAGAGGGTCGTTTCTATCTTCAACGACACCTGTAAACCAAACCATTCCTTTTTTACCTTGATACATTAATACATTCCTCTTGTTAGAGGTCCACCAGGATTACCATATGAAGGTGTTGATGTTTCTAAATTAGTACTATAAGAATCTTTAATAACAGTAATATTACATTCACAAGCGAGTTGATTAAAAGTCCATTGTATGTCTGTTACTAAATGGTCGCCAGAATGAAATGGATTATCATATACTTCTTCTGCATTATCTTTTAGAGATATATCTGTCATAGGTATTTGTAAATTTATTACACTACCTACAGATATATCTGTTCTACAAGATATTAAACATCTCATTTCGTGATATTTTAATAGTTGAGATACAGACTGCCTCATTTGTTGTCCACCAAAATGAGCATTACCATGTACTGTATTAACATTACCTGATGAATCATTAACAAACTCACTTTGATTTAATAATAAATGAAAAGCGTCTGAATATGATGTAGCTGGTTTGTAAGTATTATATTCACCTTCAATAGGAACTTCTGCACCGATTTCTTCAGGTCCTTTACCACCAATATATAATTTTTCAGATTGAGTTCTAATTAATGGTTCAGTATCTATACTATTACTTTCATCTGAATAAAATCTTTCAGCGTAATTAAATGTTTTTTCTTGATAATATTTTCCGGTGTTGTTTATTGTAGTTAGTTTAGAAGCAAGTCCACCTTTTATAGTACTTTCTAATACATTTGCTGTGCTTTTCATATAGTAATCAATTAATCTTTTACCAACACCGATAGATTTTTTATCTTCATCTCTTTTTTCATCACCGTCTGGAGCTGTTTCATCACCAACAACACTTGAAAATATATAAGGGTCTTCATTTCTAAATTTCATCATATCTTTTAAAGAGTTGATTCTAAAACCACCATTTGCTGTTTGATAAAAAAAGAAACTATCAGCTACACCACTATTGTAGTCATTACTTTGAGCTTTACTACACAACCAATTTATTGTTTTATGTACAGTCCAATTAGGTATTACTACATGATGTTCCTCTTTTGATTTTTGTCTTCTTTCAAAAAACGGTATTATTGGTTGATATTTAACTTCTGGATTATTTTGTATACCTAAATAGTCTTCTGATATTTTAGCTGCTAAATCTAATACATTACCTTTATAAGCTTGACTTATTCTCATTCTTTTTGCGTCCATTAATTCAGGACTACAAAACTTACAATTAAATACTTGATTATTTTGGTCCAATCTATGAACATCATTTACTTTGTATATTCTAAAAACTTTATCAATTACTTCATCTTCAAAAACAGTTTCGTCTGGTGTTTGTGGTGGTTGACTAAATCTTATTCTTAATGATTCTTGTCCAGAAAATTTTATTTTTTCTAACATACCTGTACCATCATGAAAAGCTATTTCACCTGTTAGAAAATTTTCATAAATACTTTCATGAAGAATTACTTGTTGAAATACATTGATAACATCAAAGGCTTCACCTTCGTTATTAACAATCGTTAATATTTCTAAGTTAAAACTCGTATGGTCTTGAGCTCTTAATGTCATAATTTATTCTCTTAATAATGTTTTAAATTCTTGAATCACTTGGTCTACATAATCGCCTTCAATATATCTTATTAAAAATTTATCTTCATTAAGATTTAATTCATGTCTATAATTAGAGACAGCTGTATTACCTGTTGAATCTGTTGTTTTAAATCCATCAGAATTTAAGTAATGATTAACAGCATCTCTTTCATTTACTACAGATGAAATTGTAAAACTTTTATTTGATTCTTGTCCTGTTATTACACTATTATTTGTAAATGTTCCTGATACACTATTTAGTGTTATTCTATTAAAGGTTGGTTCAACACTTGTAACAAACCCGAACACACTATCTGATTGACTAACTTTTTCTCCTAATAAAAATTTACTAGATACTTCTGTTGTATGATTATATGAAACTATATCAGTTGAGTCTGA
>Ga0098038_1000467_pt1 | contig 18048 bp, 13 predicted proteins | sample 5B_taG_FD_75051 | JGI IMG/M metagenome (GOLD analysis project Ga0098038, IMG submission 75051) | Marine viral communities from the Subarctic Pacific Ocean - 5B_ETSP_OMZ_AT15132_CsCl metaG | ecosystem: Environmental > Aquatic > Marine > Oceanic | place: Pacific Ocean | collected 2015-01-08 | reverse complement strand
CCATTCTACTAAACAATGTGTTGCTGGTTCTAAAAAGTATGAAATTACTGTATTGGCTTGTCCCTTCGTATATGCAGTAATTGTGAAACTTACTTTTTTACTTAAACCTTCATTACCTTGGGATATATTTAAAGAACTAATAGTTGGTGATGGTCTAAATGCTCTTTCATTAATCTGATTAGCACCACTCTTATCTGTTCCATAAATAGAATTACCTTCTTTATCAACTCCTACTCTACCACTTTTATTAGTATCACCATATCTTTGTGCAAATGTTTCAGTATTTCTAACTGATTCAAGTGTTAAAAAATTACCTAATGTAGAAGTAATTTTAATCCAAGGTTGTTTTTCGGACATCAATACATTATTACCAGTTCGAGAAGAAATGGTATTAAAAATCCTCTTATCAATATTTGCTAACTGTGGAAAACCCATTATTATTTATAAAAATCGTTTAATATTTTATTTTTATCTACTGGTATTCTTAATATTGTACCATCTGGCATTGCAAATGGTGCATCGTGAAGATTATTTGCTGTGGCGATAATCCACCAAAGTGAAGAATCACTATAAAACTGATTAGCAAGTGTATCTAACCTATCCCCACCTTGAGTTACGATATAAATATCATTATCTCTTTTTGGTATCTTAGGATAGATTTTAGAACGATAGACTTGTCTACCATCTTTTAATGTTTTTTTCCTATTATTTTGGTATCTACTTGACATAATTAATATCCTCCTCCACTTACTCCTCCACCACTAGATGAAGCTACACCTCTATTTTTTCTTCTTGAATCTTTAATTGCTTTTTCTAATGCAAGTTCATAAGGTGTTGGGTCTGCTGGTATTTGTCCTTCTCCATATAATAATTCAAACTTATCACCATCACTATACACTTCGTAAAATACATAAATATTTTTACCTGTTTGAAAATGAGCTCCTTCATTTTTTACATAGATTGAACCTCTAGTACCAATACTTGTACTTTGTTTTGCAAGATAAGGTAAATCTTGTTCTTTTACTATTTCAACTTTTATTTTACCACCATACTTGACATTCATATCTTGTATTACTCGTGCTTGTTGTCTTGTGATGTTTTGTTTTGTCTCTTCTTCTTTTGCTGCTTGTATTGGTGTTTTTCCTCCTAATGCATCTGCTGCTGCTGATTGTGCCCCTGCATCTTTTGCATCTTCTGCTGCAGTATCTGTTGTAGGTACTGTTTGGTTTGGTACATTTGGATTTAAACTTGTTAATACCTTTGCTGTTGGTTGTTGACCAGTTGTCATTTGAGTAATAGGTTGTTTTCTTATTGATATTTTAACTGATTCTTCTTTATTAATAGTTCCATTTGAATTTACTCTTTCATTTGTACTAAAATTAACCTCTCTATTTTCATTAATCTTATCAACTGCTGCTTTACTAATATCAAAATCATAAACTCTATCTTCATCACCATCTTGTTCGATAAACTTCATAGTTATTGCAACATCAATAAATTTCGGTAAATAACCAACATTTCCATCAGTTTCCCAAACTCCTTCATCAGGTATGGTATATTGTAATGATTCAATAAAGGCAACTCTATTACTATACATTGAACCCAATCTAAATTCAATAATAGGTGGATTTGATAAACCATTTTTTATTGTTGGGTAAGTGTATGTTGTTAATCTTTTTAATCTCTCCCAATTATTAGCAAGTTCAGTTGGAGATGCAGCAGCTACTTTTAATCCAAAAGAAACACTTCTCTCTACACCCTCATAAAGATAGAATTGATAAGGATTACCTAAAAATCTTTGTCCACTCCATGAAGGAGATGTACTTTCAGTTAGACCACTTAAGATTGCTCTAAAAGCGATTGGTTTTGTTGCACCCTTTCTTCTAAACCAAAGTGGAATTAAATCTGCTACAGCATTTTCTTCACCATCAACTTTTATAAATGCTTGATTTTCATCTAATTTATAATTATCTGCTATACTTATTCTATTTAAACCATCAGTAGAACCTATTTGATATAAATTTTCTAAACTACTATTTGTTTTGCCTGTTTCAACTCCTTTTGTTCTTACTCCATTTTGGTAATAAGTTGAGTAGGGTCTATCAATGTTATAAAGTGCTTTAAGTTTTTTTGCTTCTTGTAATGTTTTTGCTTCAAATGCATATTCTGTATTTCCAAATCTTGAAAAATCTCCTCTACCAACTGCGTATGCTGGTGAAACTTTTCTTAAATCGATTTGTTCAACACTTTCATTTCCAAATTTTACAGGTGATTCTTCTTCGTATTCTTCTAAAGTTTTATATCCACCTTCATTTTTATAATCTCTTTCTTCTTTCATGAAAGAAGTATATGGATTTGCATTACTATATTCAATTGTAAATCTACTATTACCAACAGTCAAATCATTTATTGTTTGACCACCTCCAAATAATGCACCTCTTAATTTATCTTTTGCAAAACCTATTCCTTTTCCTAATGCTTGTTTACCAATTGTAGATGGATTTCCACCACCAGTTGATTTTATTAATGCACCTAGACCAGTACCATTTTTACCCATAAAATCATTTGTTACTGGGTCTGCAGAAGTTTTACCACCTTGTTTTTTTTCTCTTAACTCTATAATTTTATCTGATACTTTTGTTGGAATTTGATTTGTAGGTATTCCTAATTTATCATTAACAAAATCTCTTGCTTTGGTTATTGCTCCACCTAATAATCCACCACCTGCTGCACCACCACCAGCATTTTCTTTCATTCTTTCTAAATCAGGTGTACTTCTTAAGGTAATTCTAGTTGCTTCATTTCCATATATAAGTGGATTGTTTACATCTACCAATGATTTTACTCTGATACCTGTTATCTCTTGTTCTACAAGAGTTTCTGTATCAGCTTTAACCTCAGAATAGTTCGTACCATATTTGTACGAATTTGGGTCTCTAAATAATTCTCCTATTGTTCTTCCCATTGGTTACTCCTATTGAATTACTGCGGCTTGTTTTAAATTATTATCTTCATTACCAAAAACTGTTCTTCCTACAACAGTTCCATCCATTTTAATAACATGACCTCTTTTAAGTGTACTATGTATCATCTCTAATTCAGTTAACATTTTTGCATCTAATGATTCACCACCCTCTTCTACTGCACCAGTTTCACTCGTACCACCAACACCTAAAATACTAGCAAGTTTTATAATCGTACCAGAAATAGCTGCGATTCCTGCAAGCATTAATAAACCTGGTAAACCAGCGAATGCAAGATATGCAAGTGCTGCTCCTAAAACATAAAGTGCTCCAGCTAAACCAAACATTGAAAGTGTAAATACAGTTAACATTCCTGCCATTGCAATCATTGTGGTTAATCCTTCCATAAATCCACCTAACATATTGAAACCAATTGCTACTTCTTGAATTGCTTTACCAAGTATGAACATCGCTCCTGCAACAATTACCATTGCTGCAGCTCCTGCAAGTATTGCAAGTGCACCAACTCCACTACTCATAATCGTACCTAATAAAGCGAGTGCTCCAACTAACGCTAACATTGATACAACCGCCATTCCAACTGCACCCCAACTAACTTCCATAAATTGTTGAACTGCTTTACCAAATACAAATAATGCACCAGCAACAATTACTAACGCTCCTGCTCCTGCAAGAAGTTTACCTGGATTTATTTTTGAAATCATACCCGTCAATCCACCTGTCCCTTTAGTAGCAGGACCAGTTGATGGTAACGATGGAGCCATTTTATTAGCTTTAAATCTCATATCAGGCATACCAGATTTTGTAAGAGGTCCTGCTGGTCCACCAATACCTAATTTTTGTCCTAATCCTTTTATTCCACCACCCATCTTTGAGAATAATCCTCCCAACAATGTGGTTCTTTTATTAGCTATTGCAAGTAATCCTAAGAATCCACCAAATGCAGTTAATATACCAGGCATTTGGGTAGCCAAAATATTATTAAGTATTTCATTTTGAGTTGAAAACTCAGCACTACCAAGTGCAGACATATTATTTGCCTTACCTTGGTTTTTAACCATTTTTTGAAGTTGTTCTACTGATACACCTAATAAATCTGCAGTTGCCTTTCTTTGGTAGAAGTTCATTCTGTTAAATTCTGCAATACCACCTATTTGTCTTAAAGTTTCTTCTGTTGCACCTTGTATATCGTTATTAAAAGCTAACTCTCTTGCTTTGTTAAGGTTTATATTCTTTCCTAATAGTGCACTTAATTCTAATTCTTTTGTAATAGAATTTTCAAAATCAAGTAATCCTTCTGCAATACCTGCAATCTCACTCATAGATACACCAAGTTTTGCTGCGAATCCTGCTGCTTCTATAATGTTTTTACCACCTTGTTTACCAAATAAAGCAAATTGTTCAGCATTTGCTGCTAAATCTCCCATTAGTTGGGAAGGTATAATACCATTTTGTTGAGCAAACTCTTGTGTAGCTTTTACTAAATTATTAGCTACATCAATTGAATCACCATTAAGATTACTTAGTTGAAATTGTAATTTTGCAGCTTCTGATTCAGATACTCCAAAGTTACTAGCAATTACATTTGTAGAAGCCTGTACTGCTAAAGATGCATTTTCTATATCACCGAACTCTTTTCCTAATGATTTTAAAGATTCAACATTATTATCAAAAATTAAGCTTAATACAGTTGCATTACCAGCTGCTCCGGTAAGACCTGAACCAACTTGTCCTAACTCCTTATTAGCTTCTGCAAGTTTTCCAGCAAATTTACCAGCACCAATAAATGCAAATCCTAATATACCTGTAACTGACTTAAGTTGGTGTAATATAGTTTGTGCGGTTTCAGATATTCCTTGAAAAGTTTCTTTAACTTGTTTTGCTGCATTGGTTTGTTTTTCTAATATGTTTTTTTCTGTTTCACTTAAGGCAGCAATATTTTTTGATTTTTTAAATTGTGAATCTAAATTATTAAGTAAATCTTTTGATAAAGTTACTTCTTCTCCTAAATCAGATAAAGCTTTATCATACTGTTGTACTTTAGAAGCTATTTGTTCTGTATCTTCTGCATTTAATTCAGCAAGGTCTCTTGATAAACTAAGTAAGTTTTCTACTTGGTCTTTTTGGTCTTTAGTTAAATTATCTGATTGTATTAAACTTGTTAGGGATTTTGTTTGTGCATTTTTAAAACCTTCAAATGAATCACTTATACTACCAATACTTTTTTCAATATCTGCATATTGTTTTTGTTGTGAAATATTAGATTCTTTTAAATCATTTGCTAATTTTCTTATAGCTGCTCTTCTTGATTCTATGGCATGAGTATAATCACGCTCAGATTTTAAGTTCATTTTTATGTACTTATCTTCTTCTTTGCGTAATTGTTTTATTTCTTCTAAAAGTTTTTTAGTTTCTCTTGTTGCCATTAAAGATTAGTTCCTATTTATATTTTTTTAAAATTTTATCTAATTCTTCTTTTTCCTTTTTTATTCGTTCTAAAGAGTTAAGAACTTTAGGTGGAAAACCTCTTTGTTTTGCTTTCTTCAATAATCTATCTGAAGTACCTTTTTGAATGTTATCAAAAAAATCTCCGATAAATCGTGATACCACATTTAATTCGTTTATTTCTTTTTTTGACATGATTTCTCCTATATAGTTTTGTACTACTATAAATATAGGGTAAAAAAAAAGTGAGGATTATTTCCTCACTCTTACATTTGGTCCTTTCGAACCACCTTTTTTATTTATCTTATCGTACTCTTCTTTTTCCTTCTTTTTCGCCTCTACTAACTTTTTGAAATAGAACCTTCTCCAATGAACTGGCATGAAGTAAACCTCACTCCAAGTAAATCCATTACCGAAGTTAACCATTTCCCAAATTTGGTTATGAAGTTGGATTGAGTAATCACTCGGAAGGGTAAAAAAACCCGGCACCTAAAGGTATGTCAAGCGCCTCCGTGTCACCTGTGATATCAGATGTGAAATTAAATTTCAAATCCAAATCTGGAGATATCTGAGCAACATAGTTTCTAAATGCTCTTGTATCTCTTGCTAAAAGGTTATTCTTTACATAATTATTAATGAAACCTCTATCAGTATTTCCATCAACATCTTGTATCATATATCTCAAACGAGTACTTACCTCAGCACCTGCACCATCTTTATCCTTAGATAATCTTTGCATTGCTTGGATTTCTGCCTGAATATCCTTCTCATCTTTATGAGTTAATAACTTGAATTTAATTTTCTTTTTTGCAGTGGGTAAGTCAAATTCATATTTGTTTTCTGAATTTAAAAGAGATTCGTTTACCTCCTTTATTTGTATTTTAGATAAATCTATTGCAACTTTTTGTGCTTCACCAGTAAATGGGTCATTTACCTCAACATCATATTGTGCTCCATATCCTAATATTCTTGTTGCTAACAATATTGCATTTTTATCACCAATAAGAATATCACCAGTTTGTACACCTTCTTGTACTACAACTGATTCAAACAATTTATCTAATACCACCCCCTTTCTTATCAAATTTTGTGAAGCCAGTATATCTTCTTCTTTTGCTGTCATATACTTGATTTCAATCGTACCCTTTGATAATGGGTGTCCTTGTGGGTAAACCTTACCTTTTGAAGGTAGGTCTATAATTTCGGTTGGAAATTCGTAATTTGCCATATAACTAAATTTTAATACTTTTATATAAATATATACTTTTTAAAAAGTTGGAATAAAGACATAAAAAAAGTTCTCACAAAGAGAACTTTTTTCTTCAGAAATATTATTAGTATTAGTATTCTAAAACTGCGTAATCATATGATAGTGTTAAAGTAATATCAACTGGGTCTGTTGCGTTTGCCCAATCTAAATCATTAAACACTGCGTTGTTGATAAATGCACCTTTTAGAGTCCATTGTTCAATTTTATCACCAACAGGTCCTAATAGGTAACATTGGATATCTTTCTTATAGAAATCTGCATATCCATCTCTACCTGTTAGAGATTCGTGTGATGTTCTTACCCAATCCATTACTGCTTGTGCTCCACTTGGAACAATTGGGTCATATAGAGTTATCTCTACATCTTGCCATTCACCTTTACCTTTAAGTTTTCTCTTAATGTTGATGTGGTCAAGAACAACAGTTTCAAACTGAATTGAAGGTCTGTTAGCTGTTTTTATAAGATATGAAGGGATACCATCGATTTCCATGATGAATCTATTCTTCATCTTCGGTTCGAAGTTGGTATAAAACATATCGTTAAATTCTAATACTTCTGCCATTTTTTTCTCCTATTATACTAATAAATATAGTCCTTTTTTATTTTTATTCAATTTATGCCGTAAATGATGCTCCTGTCGGTAAGATGTTGAAATCTAACACGATGAATTCAGCAGTTTTTGTTGGTTGTAAGAAAATCTGTCCAGCCATGATGTTTCTATCGATAACATCTGGTGTGTTATTACTTTCATCCATTACCACTCTAAAAGCATATAAACCTTGTCTTTGTTGTATTCCTTCTAAGTAAGGGTTTACTGTATTCAAGAATCTACCTCTTGTTTGAGAAGTGTTTTGTTCGAATACTAAGTATCTTGAACTAGAAGCAATATACTTCTTAACTTTAATTAATAATCTTCTTACATTAATTCTATCTAATGCAGATGCCTTATCTTGTAAAGTTTTTTGTCCGAAAGCAACGATACCTTCACCTGGGAATTGTGCGATTGGGTTAATCTTTCCTTCATATAAAGTATCTCTTTCAGCATGTGTTAATCTGTTTAATACAGAAACTGCTCCAACAATTCCACCTCTATTTAATCCAGCAGGTGCAAACCATTCTGCTGCGATAGCATCATTTGCTGCGTATATTCCTGGCATCAATACTGATGGTGGAACAGTAGTTAATTTATTCGTGTTTCTATCAATTGTTTTAACCCAAGGATAGTAAGTACCAACATAGTTAGAATCTACTGCCTCACCTTGTGTAATTGCCTGAGCGATAGTATCTTCTCCATCTGTTACATCCCCAATAAAGAATGCATCTTCTCTCGCTTCTACCATATCAGTTACTTTATCAAATACATAAGAATGTAATCTTCTAACAACACCAGGTACAGATACTAAGTTGATATCAAAATCATCTGGATTAGATACTGCGTTAATTGCTTTTACATAAGCTACTGAACCACTTGCTGTTGAAGTTGATAAATCAAATCCTTGTGAGTTTCCAGCACCCCAATCAGAATCACCATATTTAGCATCTTTTCTAGTTGGTGTTACACCATCGAATCCACCTTGGAAACCAACGATAAACTGTCTCTTGTTAACATCTGCTGCGTTTGAACCTGTAAGTGAATATCCAAATGCTTTTGTTCCACCTTGGATAGTTACAGTTCCATCAAATGCAAATACTGTATTTGCACCAACAGTAGCTGATGAAGGAATTGGTGATAGATAATTTGCGTTGTCAATTTTTACAACTGCAGTATCTACATCAATACCACTATATAAGTTTGATTTAGAAGCTGTATTTTCATCTGAACCTGTGTTAAATATAACTGCAGGTACCATGTTTTCACTTCCTTCACTACCAACATAGATTGGGTTAGTATATTTTCCATGTCCGAATGGTCCAGCCGTGATTGGGAATGAACCTTCTTCTACACATTCTACTCTAATAAATTTAGAATAGTTTGGATAATCACCATTCATTGTTTGTTTACCATTTGAATCAATAGTAACATTCATATCACCAATTACTTTTTTGATATAGTTTGGTGAAGCTGGGTCTAAGTTAACATTATTAAATGTTTCTAAGACGTTTGGTCTTTTATTTGTGTCTGAGTATTTTCTAACACCAACAGAGAATGTTGCATAATCTGTAGCGTTTGATGAACCAGCTGCTTTAACATTGAAAATGATTATTTTATATTCTTGGTTATAATTAGAACCATCACCTAAAGTATGGAATCTAAATAAGTCATGTCTTTCACCAGAAATCAACTGTGATTTAATATAAGGAGTTGTTGCGTGTTGAATATCAGTTGTGAAAGCCTGGTCTGCTAATGTAATTACAGATGCAGATTCTATATTTGAATCTTGTTCTGATGCAAAGTTTTCAAAATAATTATATGCATAAACATTTTTCGAACCTCTTGGGTCACCACCAAATACATCAGAGATATCATTTCCTGCTGATGGGTTAGTTGATGCCGAGATTGCACTTGAACCACTAATTGTTATAGTGAACTCTGATTTATCTGGTCCTAACGCTTCAAGAGTGGTACCATCATTTGATGTACCGTCTCCATTATGTGTTCCAAATAAAGATGCTACAATTTTTTCTCCTGCACTTGAACCACTCACTACAATTGCTTGAGGTCCTGTCTCTGTATAACCACCTACATTACCAACACGAACAATAGTTACTGTTCCTGCTTCTCTAAGGTAGTTTTGTACGGTATATCCTGTATAGTATTCTCCATTAGGTACACCAAATAAATCTTCAAATTCTGATTGTGTATTTACAACGGTTGGTACGAAAGCAGGTCCCTTATGGAAAGGTCCAATTACGGCTGCTCCTATTTCACCAATTCCTTGTGCTAAGAAAGAAAGGTCATTTTCTCTCGTAAATACACCAGGTGATACAATTTTTTCTGCCATTTTTATTACTCCTTGTTAATTTTTGTATATTAATACTCTTATATAAGTATAAATAACTTTTTCCAAAGATTATTTTTTATCCTCGGAAGAGTTTGTTTTTTCTTCTTTTTCTTGTGGAATGAATGTATTTGTGTTTGGGTCGTAGTTTCCATCACCATATTTTTCATTCAATCCATTAAAAATATCTTGTTCTAATTTAACAAGATTTGAATGTTTCTCAATTAGTTCTTTTTCCATATTGTCAATCTCAGATAATCTTCTTTGTTTTTCAATTTGTACTTGTCCTAATTTTGTAAATACACCAGCAACATCTGTTCTCAACTGGTTTATTTGTGAAACTTCTTCTTCTGTAAACTTAATTTCGTTTGCCATTTTGATATATTTTAGTTAACTATTTGTATATATAAATATATAGTTTTTTTCAAAACATAAATTATGAAACTGTAAATGTTAGTGTTGAACTATAATTACTCAACAATCCATTTGTGCCATATTGTCTAACTCTCGCATATCGTGTACCTGTTCCTATATCAAAGGAACCAGCATCAGTAGTTGTAACGAGTGTTGTTTCAGACCATTGTGTTTGACTTATAAGTGGTGAACTAAAATTAGAATTATCATCTATTTGTACATCAAATACATCATTTGAACCATCACCATCCCATGAAAGAGTTAATGTACCATTAGTCCATGCAAGGTTTGTTGGTGCATTTGGTGCAGTTTCATCTGTATGTGTATTACCACCTTTATTGTGTGTGATATATCCATTAACTAGATAAGTATCATCTTGTTCAACATCGATAGAAACAATCTCAACTGTTTTTTCAACAACTTCAATTGAATCAACATTAATTTCAGTAATTGTACCAGAGATATCTCTGATTAATTTATCATTAGTATTAATGTTAAACATTTCTTTAAATCTATATTCACCATCATTTCCATCTTTCACTAACATAGGGTGTTCTGATGTTGCAGTAACTTCCCCATCATTAATATCATAATATTTGTTAGCAAATGAATATGTAATACCAACAAGTGTTACATCTTTACCAGTTGTACCTAGAGTATCAGATGACCATTCTAAGAAGTTTGATTCATCAATACCTAAACCTGTGATTGCGTATCCTTGTAGTAAATCCCCTTCTTCTAAATCTCCAACTTCTACAATAGTTCCATCTGCAAGTGTTACTGGTGAATCAATAGTTAAACATAACGCTGCTGAGTTTCCATCATAAGAATCTACTGAATATACAGTTTTAGTTCTTGCACTATTATAATTTGTTGCATGGTCATTATATGTATCTGCATATGTTACAGAAAGTGTATGTGATTGTGCACCCAAAAGTGAAGTTTGTGAACTAGCACCTTGTGGATTCATAGCTCCAATCGAAATATCATTCTGATAATCAGCATTTGTTTCAAGTTCTAAAAAACCTGCCGTATCTCCTGCTGAATTAAATGCTGGTGATACTGCCCATGTGAAATTTCCTGCTTTTCCTTTTAGAATAGAAAACTTATTTCCTTCACCACTAAAACCTAATGTATATGTTTCAGTTGTAGATTCAACTGCATAAGTAAAACCTGTGATTGAACCTACTGAATCAATACCATAACCAGACATTGAAACAATTGTTCCAGCACTCGCATTAAGTGCATTTAGTGATATACCACTACCAGTATCAGTAGTTCTTACTGCTGTACCTAGATTTTTTAAACTGAGTGTATCACCTGATGAAATTGTTGCCATATATGAATTCCTATATATTATAAATATTAAGCAAATCTCTTACCCATTCTTCTTTCTTTGTGAAATTGTCTATCATAAATGATTTAATCGTTTTAAACCATTTTTCTTTTTCCTCATAAGAAGTTTTACTTAACCGTATATAAATATCCTTAAAATCTTTTTTAGATGATGCTCTGTATGGATAATCTAATTCTTTACACCACGATTCATGAATAATTGGTATTTTTCCATAATCAACTGCTTCAAATATTCCATAACCAAAAGGTTCATCATTAAAACATGAATGAGAGATTCCCCAGTCCATATTATAAAATTTATCCTTAAACTCAGATTTGTAATGATATAATTTTGATTTAGAAGTATCTACCTTAACACCTTGTTTCCAAATCACATTAAATTCCTTTGAGTTTGTGAATATGTACGATGGTATTTCGTCAACATATCTTGGATTTTTTCTACCCTCACATCTAGCTGCAAATCCTAAAGTATTTGATTTACTTAGAGGTAGGTTTTTTTTAAATTCATAAAAATTTCTAATATTTTTATTTTGATATTGTATATCATATAAACCTACCCATATAGAATGTGTTGCAAGTTGATTGATTCTTTTTTCCCAACTAGAATCTAAATAAGGATGCCAAACAAAACTAGAATCATCTCCCATCTGAGATTTAATAATATGATTTACTGAATTATGTAAAACATTAGAATGAATTTTATCTTTATTATCTTCTAATACTTTCATTGGGGTATAATGACCATGTAAAATATTTATTCTTCTTGCATTTTTACAAAGATTTTCTGCAAACTTTACATCATCACCATGCCAATGAGCTTCTATTGGAAATTTATATTCTTCGTGACCTGGTGGTTTATTTCTATGAATTAAAAGTATTGGTTTTATTTTAAGATGTGGTGCTACTAATTCCAACCATAGATTAACCCATGTATCAGTTCCAGCGTTTACCCATGGTCCTCCGCCAGTTGTATAATAAACATCATACATATTTTATTTTTTTACGATTATTATTCCTGCAAAAGTTGTAGAAAAATCAACAGTTACTCTATTTGATGAATTTGTTGTTATAGAATTAGGTAGTTCTTGTTTTGAAGTTGCAGTATTCCATGCTTGAACAATTGGATATTGTTCACCTAAGTTGTGGTCTACTGTATATGAAGATGCACCAGTCACAGTTTCTTTATGTGTTGTTAAATCTGTTATTTGAGATGAACCACTAACAACTCCATTTGTTGAACCAATTGAACCAATGACTCTACCGAATGAACCAGTAGCTGTAAGTGTAAAAGAACCAGTTGTTATAGAATCAGTAGTAACTATTTGTTGAATAGTTGATGAACCATCATTCTTTTCAAAGAATATTCTACCATCGTATGTATTAATCGCTAATTCACCTAATTGCAAATTAGATGTTGAAGGTGCTTTACCCTCTACTGAAGTTCTTTTTAGTTTAATTAATTGTGCCATATATATGACTTTTTCTTTTAAATTATATAATTTTACCTATAAATACAAACCTTTATATAAAGATATATATGTATCTATCAATTTATTTTGAAAACAATTACCTTATTTAAGATACTTTGTTTTCTAACTCTTCTATTCTTTGAATTAATTCTTTATTAGATTCGATAAGAAGAGCTACAATTTTTTCGTATTTAACTGCTTTGAAACCATTATCTCTTGTTTCAACTATTTCAGGTAATACTTTTTCAATTTCTTGTGCGATAACACCAATATCGTGGTTACCTTTAAATATTTCATGTTTATCATTCCAATCAAAAGTATATCCACCTATTTGTTTGATTTTTTCATTTGGATTCTGAATTGGAATAATATTATCTTTATATCTTTCATCCGAAGATGCGAATGCTACAACATCTCCTCCAGCATTAAGTGCCCCACTTAAACCAATACCACCTGTAACTTTTAGTGCTCCAGTCGTTTTGGATGTTGAAGCGGTTGAATTAGAAATAGTAACCGCAGCTGAGAATGTCTTAGCTCCACTAAATGTTTGTGTTCCACTTAGGTGTGCGGTATCTGAATCTAAATTAGCAGATGGAAGAACACCAGTAACATCAGTTGTTAAATCAATTTGATTTCTTGTTATTGTTTGTCCACTAATTGTTATATAATCATATGAACCACCAAGAGATACATCAGTTGAATTATCAGTTCCAGCAGCATCTACTCCTATCGTACTTCTTACTTCCGCTGCTGTAATACCAGAAACTAAAGCTGGTGTACCAGAATTATCTTTAATTGCTGGTGCAACATAGTTTGTTGTAGAAGTAACATCAATTTGAGATGAACCACTTACAACACCAGTTCCACCAAATAAAGTTTGGTCACTAATACTACCACCTAAAGAAACAGATGTTCCACTTATAGTAATAGCACTATTTGCTAATTTACCATTTGCAATTGAACCAGCCAACTGAGCGTTTGTAATAGTACCAGTTAAATTAGAAGTTGCGTAACCAGTTGCATCTTGTAAATCAAATGCTGGTGTTGCATCAGTATCACCTAGTGAGAAACTAATACCACCAATACTAATACTTGAATTTGCTAATTTAGAATTTGCTATTGAACCTGCTAGTTGTGAATTTGCTATATTTGTTATTTGTGATGAACCAGAAACTACTCCACCTATTAATTCAGCAGAGATAGTGTCTCCACTAAGAATCATATTAACTTCACTTGTATCAGATACTGCAAGATTTGTATCATCTGATATATCTATTTGACCAAGTGTAATTTCTTGACCTGATAAAGATAAATAGTTATATGATGAATCATCTAATGTTACATTAGTTGAGTTATCTGTACCTGCTGCATCAACACCTAATGTTGTTCTTGCGTTTGATGCTGCTGCATCATCAATAAGTGATTTACCAAATGCTGATATTGTTGTGTTTGCTGGTAAAGAAAATGTTTTTATATCTGAATCTACATTACCAACTGTTAAAATTTCGTTTTCTGAATCTTTTGCTCCTGCTTTCCAATAGTCATTGGAAGTATCCCAAAGTAATGAACCACTATTTGTTGTTCCTACTGCATCTCTTACATAAATACCACCATTTGCTCCAGCAGAACCATTTAGTTCTATAATATTATCACCAATTTGTAATACTGAAGATGAAATGAATGATGTTTCACCATTTACTGTCAAATCACCAGATAATGTTAAATTAGCAAATTGTACATTATTAGTTGTTTGAACATCTTGGTTCATGGCGTAAAGTTCGTTATCACCTTGACCAGTATTTACTTTGGTAGCATTTACTACACTATTAAATGTAGCCTCACCCGCTTCGGACATATCTAAAAGTAAAGCATCTATGGTTCCACCACCATCTTGTCCTCTAAATATTATATCTTCATTATTAGCTTCTGATTTAATAATAAAATCTGAAGAATCTCTTTTAAATCTACCAAATGCAGTTCCACCATCTTTTAATACAATATCAGTACCATCTACATCTATATTTAAATCACCACCTATATCTAAGGTTAAATCACCACTATCTGAAATTGTAGAACCATTTATATTAATATCATCTACTGTTAATGTAGTAAGAGTACCTAAAGATGTAATGTTTGGTTGAGCTGCTGTTGTAAGTGTTACATCTGCTACTTGTGCAGAACCTGATACTACACCTCCAATCAATTCGGCTGAAAGTGTATCTCCACTTAAAATCATATTTACTTCTGAAGTATCAGAAACAGCTAAGTTAGTATTACTTGAAATATCAATTGAAGATAAAGTTGCTACTGAACCTAATCCTAATGTTGTTCTTGCAGTACTTGCATCAGAATCATCTATTAAAGATAAACCAAATGTACTAAACGAACCTGTAAATGAATTAAGTGAATCGTTTTTGTAATCTGAATCTACATTTAAAGTTCTTGTTGATGCGATTGTACCACCACCATTTAAACCAGTACCAGCGGTTATTGATACTGAAGAGTGGTCTATGTGTTCGTTTGCAACGAAACCAATTGTTGAATCATGTGATACTTGTGCTGAACCAGTCACTACTCCCACTCCACCAAATAAGGCTTCATCGGTTATAGAACCACCAAGAGATACAGATGTTCCACCAATTGTTATTGCTGAATTTGCTAATTTACCATTTGCAATTGAACCAGCTAATTGTGCATTTGTTATTGTACCACTTAAATTAGAAGTTGCATATCCTGTCGAATCTGATAAATCAAAAGCAGGAGTAGCATCAGTATCTCCTAGTGAAAAACTAATTCCACCTATACTAATACTTGAGTTTGCTAATTTATTGTTTGCTATTGAACCAGCTAATTGGGAATTAGCTATATTGGTTATTTGTGCTGAACCAGTTACTACACCAGTACCACCAAATAAAGTTTCATCTGTTATTGCACCACCAAGGGAAACTGAAGTTCCACTAATAGTAATTGCTGAATTTGCTAACTTACCATTTGCAATAGAACCATCTAACATCGCATTGGTTACACCACCTGCTTTAACTCTAACTGTATCTGAATTTATCTCAAGAGATGAATCATCAACATTAACTGCTAAAGAAACTGTACCAGTTGTACCTCCACCAGTTAAACCATCACCTGCAGTTACACCTGCAATATCTCCTGAACCAGATTGAATACCAGTTCCACCAACTACCTCTTCTAATAAAGCCGTGTTATTTATTGTACCACCTAATGTTACTGCAGTACCACCTATTGTTATTGTTTTATTTGAACCTAATGCAGAACCATCAATCTGTGCCGAACCAGTTACTACTCCTACTCCTCCGAATAGAGTTTCATCAGTAATAGAACCACCCAATGAAACAGATGTTCCACTAATTGTGATTGCTGAGTTAGAAAGTTTTGAATTAGCAATGGAACCTGCTAATTGAGCGTTTGTTATTGTACCACTTAAATTAGAAGTAGCATAATTAGTTGCATCTGATAAATCAAATGCTGGTGTTGAATCCGAACCACCTAAATCTACTGATACACCACCAAAACTAACACTATCATTTGCAAGTTTTGCATTAGCGATTGAACCAGCTAATTGTGAATTTGTAATCCCACTTATTTGGGATGAACCTGATACTACACCTCCAATCAATTCTGCTGAAAGTGTATCACCAGTCAATATCATATTTACCTCAGAAGTATCTGATACTGCTAGGTTTGTATTTGTAGATATATCAACAGTTGTTAAATATGATGAAGTTGCTGCGTTTAATGAAGTATTTTTAAATGCGTTTCCTATTGTAGCTGAACCCCCTGCAGCTATTGTAATATCTCCACTTACATTTCCAAATATACTATCTTCTAAATTTGAAAAAGTTATTTTCTTTTCTGTTCCTGCATCACTAAAAAGGAAATTATCTCCTTGTGCTACTGAAGCACCTCCTAATGCATCTAATGCATCAAGATTAAATGAAGAGGCTGCGATACCAGTTAAATTTGAACCATCTCCAGAGAATGAACCAGTAAATGAACCAGATGCATTAACTGCTGGTTGTACATTCTGATTGACACCACTTGAGTTTAAAGTTAGTGTTTCAAGAGTACCATTTACAACTTGTAATGTTATAAGATTACCATTTTCATCTGATGGGAACCTTAAGGAACCTGATACTATGGGGTTATGTATAATCATTTTTCGTTTTTCCTTTTATCTTTATATAAATATAAATATTTTTTTATCTAACAACAACTAAAAAGTTTCTCCATCAACTTGAGATATAACTGTGGCTGCTGCAGTACCAGTCACATCTCCACTTAGTGATACTTGTGCAGAACCACTAAACACTCCTAATTCATTAACTTCATTTACAACAAGGTCATCTAAATTAGTAATCTGATTTGCATCTACTGAACCACTTACAATGTGTCCACCTTTTGCAACAACTATAAAACCACTATCATTTGTTGATAAAACTACTTGTGCAACATTTGGACTGGTTAAGTTTACTTCTGATGGTATAATCATACTATCACTTGAATCATAAACTGATACCATTATATTTTTACTATTAAAATTGTGAGTTACATTTATTGTATCGGTATTTGAAAATGATGCAGTAACAGTTGCATTTTCAGATATTTCTGCTGTAATATTAGAAAGACCAGAACCATCACCTTTAAAAGCACTTGCAGTTATTGAACCAGTTATATTTAAAGAACCACTTAAGGTACCTGAATGGTCAAGTGTTACAAATTCTTTTATGTTATCACCAACTGCTGAACCTGATTTTCTAAGAAATACTTTCCCATCATTAACATTTATTGCTAACTCGCCAGTAGTAATATCAGATGTAGTGGGTTTTGAGCCTTGAGTAGTGCTGCGTCTTAACCTAATAATCTGTGCCATAATTTTTGTTTCCTATTTTTTATTCTTAAGTTGTTCTACTTCGTGAGATAATTCCTTAATACCTTCGATTAATAGAGAAACAAGTTTTTCATATTTGACAGATTTGTACCCATCTTCTCTTGTCTGTACTAACTCAGGTAAAACTTGTTCTATTTCTTGTGCGATAACTCCGTAGTCCTTACCACTATAAATATTTTGTTTTTCCTCGTTCCATACAAAACTATTACCAGATATTGAATTAATTTTGGCTAATGGGTTTGTTATTGGTTTT
>Ga0098038_1000463_pt1 | contig 18114 bp, 29 predicted proteins | sample 5B_taG_FD_75051 | JGI IMG/M metagenome (GOLD analysis project Ga0098038, IMG submission 75051) | Marine viral communities from the Subarctic Pacific Ocean - 5B_ETSP_OMZ_AT15132_CsCl metaG | ecosystem: Environmental > Aquatic > Marine > Oceanic | place: Pacific Ocean | collected 2015-01-08 | reverse complement strand
GATAGGCTCTATTATTCAAGAAGTAGGAATAGTAGTAGCATCAACCGAAGTAGCTAAACTCTTAGCTGCTACATTAACCGACAACGACTCAGACGAGGAAGATAAAAAAAAAGAACAAGTAGCATGAACCCTGTAAGCATCAACTGGGCAGACTATGTAAAAATCTGCATAGGTATGATGAATATGAGACCTACTGACTTTTGGAACTTATCACCTCGTGAGATGTATCTAGCTTTAAAAGGATTTAAACAATTTCATGGTAATCAAGAAAAAGAAGAACCTATGACCAAAGATAGGCTAGATGAAATGATGGAGTTATACCCTGATGGCTAACACTATTGATAAGTTAATAATTCAAATAGAAGCTGATACTAAACAGCTTAAAAAAGAATTAAAACAAATAGAAGGTAAGATTAGGACTACAGGTGCTGCTGGTGGTGCAGCTTTTGGTGCTATGGGTGGTGCTTCAGGTGCTTTAGCTGGTAGCTTAAAGAAATTAGCTGGACCAGCAGCAATTGGTGCAGTTGCTTTAGGTTTTGTAAAGTTAGGAAAATTCTCTGCATCAGCAGGTATGGAGTTTGAAGATTTAAAAGATTCTTTAGATACTGTATTTGGTTCTGTTGAAGCAGGTGACAAACAATTTGACAGAATATTAAGATTTGCACAAACCACACCATTTCAAATTGATACTGTAACCAAAGCATTTATATCACTTGGCTCAGTTGGTATAGAACCTACATCAAGAATGATGCAAGTGTTTGCTGATACAGCATCAGTTGCAGTAGATCAAAGAGGTGCTTTTGAAGCACTTATAAGAGTTGTACAAAGGGCAGAAGCAGGTGCTTTAGGATTACAAGAATTAAATATGTTAGCTGATAGAGGTATTGATGTATTTAAAGGATTGAAAGATGAACTAGGATTATCAAGATTAGAACTTACAGATTTTGGTCAAACAGCAGGTGGTGCAAAAATTATTGTTGAATCACTTACAAATGTTTTAGAAAAACAATTTGGTGGTGCAATGGTGAATAAAATGGATAATTTATCCACTGCTATTTCTAATATGCAAATTGCATTTAAATCATTGGGTAATGAAATATTTGAAAGTGGTGTAGGAGACTTTTTCAGATTTTTTGTTGATCAAGCTGCAAGTGCTGCAAATGCTGTCGCAGTTTCATTGGCTGCCATTAGAGGTGAAGGATTAGGAATATCATTAGCTGCACCTACTCTCACAGGTGATATGACATTTGAAGAAATGCAGAATGAAAGAGCAGCTACTGCAAGAAAAAATATTCAAGCTATCACAACAGAATTAGCAAAATTTGGAATAACAAGTGATGGAGTAAATGATATACAAGAAAAGTTAATTTTAGCTTTAGGTGAAGCTGGTGGTGCAGGAATGACTATTGTTGGTAAATTTAAAATAGCTATCGGTGTTTTAAAACAGTTTGGTATTACAGAAGAAGAATCAGCAGCAATTGTTGCTTCACTTAATGATGAACTCATAAATCAAAAGACAAACTTAGAAAACGCAACAAAATCAAGAAAAGAATTAACGACGGAAGAAAAAGCAGCAATGCTTATAGCAGGTAAAAATGTTCGTGCTTTTGGTTTATTAGAAAAATCAATTTTAGAAGCTAAAGGTGATACTGAATTATTTACCCATGCTCAAACACAGCTAAATGAAATATTTGAAGCAAATAGCAGTTTTTTGAAAGATAACTTTATAATGAATGCAGAAGAATTAGGTAAAGCATTTGAAAAGTTAGAAGCAGAATCAAATAAACTTTCCACAGTTTTAGATGATGAATTAAGATTAATCGTCGTACAAACATCACACGCCTTTGCAACTGACTTCGTGAATGCATTAATGAACAGTGAAAGTGCCTTAGAAAGTTTTAAAAACTTTGCTCAAAATATGGTTGCACAAATACTTTCAACATTTTTACAATTAAAAGTCATAAATCCAATATTAAATAATATTTTTGGTGCTGGTACATTTTCTACTGGTGGTGGTGGATCAGGTGGTGGTTCATCAGGTGGTGGTATAGGATTAACTAGGGCAGGTGGTGGCACTGTTCAAAGAGGTATGCCAACACTTGTTGGTGAAAGAGGTGCAGAGATATTTGTACCACATAGTGCTGGAACTATTATGAATAATATGAATAGTAAAAATGCTATGGGTGGTGGTACTACTGTTATAAATCAATCAATTAATTTTGCTACTGGTGTTGTACCTACTGTCAGAGCAGAAGTTATGAAAATGATGCCACAGATAGCTGATGTTACAAAAGGTGCAGTAGCAGAATCGGCAATGCGTGGTGGTAATTTTAGGAGAGCATTACAAGGTGGCTAAACTAATCACAATGCCCACAACACCAAACTTTATAAGAAGCAACTTTTCGCTTATAAGAACAGTAGGAACGACTGTATCGCCTTTTACAGGTAAAACAAAAACACAAGAGTTTGATGGTGTAAGTTGGAACGCAGAAGTATCACTACCACCTATGCGTAGAGATGTGGCTTTGAATTGGCAATCTTTTCTTTTAGAACTTAACGGACCAGTAAACACATTTAAGTTTACTGATCCTGATGCACTATCTAACTTAGGTACATATTCCACAGCTTTTCTGACTAGTGAATTAAGAACTAATAACACAAGTGTAACCCTTTCATTTAATAGTAATGGAACACTCACAGCAGGTGCTTCTACATTTAGTAGTACAAAGGTTGGAGACTTTATTGTTATAACAGGTGCAACAAACGAAGAAAACAATGGTACTTTCAAAGTAACAACAGTTACAAGCAACACAGTAATTGTCACTGATGGTAGCTTCACAACAGAAAGTTCTACTGCTAGTTGCAAAGTACGAACTAATGTAAAAGGTGCTACAGGTTTATGTTTGAGAGCATCAGCAAGTGGTGCTAGTGGAACTATTAAAAAAGGAGACTATCTTCAGATACAATCATCTGCAAGTAGTACAGGAACACCTGCACAGCTTGTGATGGTTACAGAAGATGCTACAGCTACAACAGATAGCGGTAATGATTTTTATGCAGTTAAAACAGAACCTAAATTAAGGTCTGATTTAGCTAGTGGTCATTATGTTGTATTTACAAACCCTAAAGGTAATTTTAGATTAACCTCTAATGAGGTAAGTTGGTCAGCAGATAGAATATCAAACTATGGTATAAGCTTTTCGTGTACTGAGGTAATTTAGATGGCTACAAGACAGGGATTAGATAGTTCTATTGTCAATCGTCTAGGTGCAGATGAACAAGCCATGTTCCTTGCAATAAAAGCAGAATTTGATTCAGGCACAGTAAGACTATGGACTGGTATTGATGATCTAACTATAAGCAGTGAATCTTATACTGGTGCTGGTGAGTTATTAAGTATTGGTAATATAGAGGAAAGTACTGATTTAAAATCAGCAGGTTTAATTGTAGGTATATCAGGTATGGACACTACAGTACTTAATCTTGCACTCACAGAAAACTATCAAAATAGATTTATCACTTTATTTCTTGGTTATCTTATGGGTGGAACTAACGAAGTAGCTGGAACACTTGTTTTATTTAAAGGCAGAATGACAACACTTTCTGTAACAGATACACCACAAGGATCTAACATTACAATAAATGCTGAGAATAGATTAATTGACTTAGATAGACCTTCTAATTTTAGATACACCAAAGAATCACAAAACTTTTTACATTCAGGTGACACAGGCTTCAACAGAGTAGCTTCTTTACAAGATAAAGAAATAGTATGGGGTAAACAATCAGGTACAGTAGGTGGTGGTGGTGGTAGTGGCGGTGCTGGTGGTGGAGAACGAGGTGGAAGAATACCACCAACAGAACACAAATGAAAAAAGTTATAGATTGGGAAATTAAATTTAATATGTTTATAGATACACATAAAAATAAACCTTTTTCTTGGGGTTCTTGGGATTGTTGTAAATTTTCAAATGCACTTATTAAAGAAATAACAGAAGAAGATTTAATACCCAAATCTTTAAAATGGAAAGATGAAAAAACCGCTATGATAGCAATAAAAAAATATGGTGGTGATTTATTAAACAGTATTAAAAAAGCTTGTATGACAAAAAAAGTAAATCAAATAAATCCAGCATTTATGAGTAAAGGTGATTTAGTTGTATATAAAGAAGAATCACAACTAGTGGGTGTATGTGATGGTATGTACATATTAACACCAACAGATGATTGCATAGGTGTAAAAACAAATGTAGATGTGCTTGGAGTGTGGCGTATAGATGGCTAAACAAATTAAAGCAGCAGTTATAGCTGCATTAGTAGTGTTTGTCGTAGCAGCAACAGGTGGTGCAGCTATAGGTTCATTAGGTACTTTTGCTATTGGTACTGCATCAACTATGGCATTAATGACATTTGGAACAACACTTCTAGGTGGTCTTATTGGAAAAATGACATCTAAAGGAATTGATGCTAGTGCTGGTAATTTTGGGACTAAGTTCGCAACAAGAGAAGCCATTGCAGCAAGACAATTAATATACGGACAAGCAAGAGTGGGTGGCACTATTGTTCACATGGAAACATCAGGAACTGATAACTTTTTACTGCACATGGTTATAGCAATAGCTGGTCACGAAATAGAAGAATTAACTAAGGTTAGACTAAATGATAACGATTTAACAACCACAACTAGCACAATAAACGGATCAACTGTACACACAGTTACAAATTCTGATTATACAAACACAGAAAACGATAATAATTTTGGTAGTGGTAGATTAATTAGATTTACAGTACAAGATGGAAGTCAAACTGCTGTAGATGGATTTATGAATGCACAGCTGTCCTCTATGGGTACTAATGATAAATTTTTAGGTGTGGCTTATGTGTATATGCAAATGGTGTTTGATGCTGAAGCTTTTGGTGGTGGAATTCCAGCTACATCATTTTTAGTAAAAGGTAAAAAATGTTTTGACCCTAGAACTAATAATACTGTGTTTACACAAAATCCAGTGTTACATATTAGAGATTACCTAACAAACACAGAGTATGGAATAAGAGCAACCTCTTCTGAAATTAATGACACTACAAATGCAGGTGGTTTTGCAAGTGCTGCTAATACTTGTGACCAAAATGTTACTTTAGCAGATGGTTCATCTACAGAAACAAGATATACAGCAAATGGATTTACAAATTTTAGTGCTGATGGTAATGGAGTCATAGAAAGTCTTTTAAGTGCGATGGCAGGAAAAATGTCGTATGTTAATGGTAAATTCAATGTGTTTGCAGGTGCAACACAAACACCCTCTTTAACAGTAACAGATGATGACTTATTAGATGCTGTGCAAGTACAAACAAATCCTAATGCTGGTAATTTATATAACTCTGTGAAACCTATATATGTAGACTCAACTCAAAACTATGTGGCAGCAGATGCACAAGTATATCAAGACACTACATTTTTAAATGCTGATACTCCAACTGGTGAATCAACAGCTAATTATAAAAAACAAATGGAAGTGCAATTGCCTTTTACTGTTACTAACACAATGGCTCAAAGATTAGGAAGAATTGCGTTAAAAAGTCAAAGACAAACAACATCAATAACTTTATTAACAAGTCTTAAATTTATGAGATTACAACCTAATGATTGGGTTTATGTAACAAACACTAGATTAGATTATTCACAAAAAGTGTTTGAAGTTATATCTACTAATATGGAAGTTATTTCAGATGATGATGTTCCTATTTTAGCAACTAGATTAGAACTCAAAGAAGTAGCATCAAGCGTGTTTGATTTTGCAACAAATGATTACACAACAGGACAATCAGAAGGAAGTGATGTAGGAACTGGTGATTACAGTGTGACTGCACCAACAAATCTCTCTCTAGCACAACAGAACGCAATTGACGGCACGACCAGTAAGGTAGACATACTCGTTAACTGGACAAACAACGCTAGTGATAAAGTAACGCTAACAGAAATCACTTATAAACTAAGTACTGATAGCAACTACACCTCTGATTTCACAGCAGGTAAAGGAGTTAATAAGGCATCTATTCCTAATGTAGTGGTTGGTAGCACCTACAATGTAAAGATAAGACATATAGATGTAAATGGTGTGGCAAGTTCTTATACTAGTGCAGTAAATATTACAATTGCTGCAGCTTCAACTGCACCATCAACACCTACAAACCTATCAGCATCATCAAGTAAAGGTCAAATACTTGTTTCTTGGACTAACCCTAATAATACCGACTTAAGGGCAGTAAAGGTATACAGAAAAACAGTAGACTCAACACCCACAAATGATGATGACTTGGTAGACACTCTTACAGGTGAGCCTAACGCAGTAACAACAACAGTCTTTGGAGATCAAGACGGACTTACAGCAGGAACTACTTACTTCTTTTGGGTAAGGGCAATAAACCATTCAGGGCAACACTCAAGTTTTAGCAGTTCTGTGAGTGGTAATTTTGCTGCAGCAGGTGTTGCTGATGGTTCTATCACAACTCTTAAACTTGCAGCAGAAGCAGTCACTAACGCAAAAATAGCTGTAGATGCTATACAGGGTGATGTTATTGCAGCAGGAGCAATAACAGAAGCTAAACTTGGAACTGATGCCGTTACTTCAGCTAAGATTGCAGACAATGCAGTAACATCAGCAAGAATAGCTGCAGATGCTATCACTACTGCAAAGATTGCAGATGATGCTGTAACGAATGCACTTATAGCAACAGATGCAGTTAATCAAGACTCTATTGCAGCAAACGCAGTTACAGCAACGCAGATAGTTGCAGGAACTATTACTGCTAGTGAGATTGCATCAAACGCTATAACAACAGCAAAGATTGCAACTGGTGCAATAACAGCAGGTAAAATAGGAGCAGGAGAAATAACTGCAACGCAGATAGCTTCTGATACTATCACAGCTAATCAAATAGCTTCTGATGCAATTACAGCAAATGAACTAGCAGCAAACTCTGTGACCGCAGCAAAAATAACAGCTAACACAATTACAGCTTCAGAGATTGCAGCCAACACCCTTACAGCGACTGAAATTGCAGCAGGTGCAATAGCAACAGATCAATTGGCAGCAGATGCAGTAACGGCAGCGAAGATAGTGGGTGGAACTATTACAGCCACAGAGATAGCATCTAATACTATTACTGGTGATAGAATTAATGTTGACACTTTAGATGTAAAACATTTTGCCGATGTAAGTGCAGATATAATTAATCAAACAAGTGGTACAGTTCCTTTAGCTGTTTACAGTAGTGCAAGTCAATTTGATGGTAGCTTTCCTGGTGACCAACAAAATAATACTGAAACAACTTTTTTACCTATTACAGTAAATAATGTAAGGAATGGTGCAACATATCAAGTTTTATATAGTGCTGTTTTAGGTGATACAAGACAAGGTAAAATACAATATTGCTTTGATTCTAGTTTTTCAAGTAATGTGACAACTTTATCACCAGTTGTTTCTAGTGATGCAGGAACATTTAGAACCTATGTATTTATGTGGCAAGGAACTATTAGTGGTCTATCAAGCAGTCAAGAAACTGTTTTTTGGAGAATTAATTGGATTGGTGGCACACACAACAGTTCATATCAAAGTATGTATGTCTATATGGATAATACAACATGATTGATTATACAATTTACAACACTAGCACAGGCTTAATACACACTACTGGTACAAGTGGTTGTGATAGCGTAAATGATATAGTTTTGAATAGTGGCGATAGTATTATTGAAGGTATTTACAAACAAGATGCATACAAGATTATTAGTGGCACTCCACAAGCATATACACCTAACTTCTTAAATAGACTTAGAAAAAAAAGAGATTATCTTCTACAACAATGTGATTGGACACAAGGTAATGATAGTCCTTTATCAACTTCAAAAAAAACAGAATGGGTAACTTATAGACAAGCTTTAAGGGACTTACCTGCTAACAATTCTAGTGCAACCAGTTTTAATGATGTAACATTTCCAACAGAACCAACATAACAGGAGTAAATTATGGATAATATGGGTAGTGGTCGTTTTGGTGGCGACATGGATAGAAACGAAGTAGAAATGGACTTAAACAAGTTCATGGCTATGATTCAAGAAATAGGTGAACTAAAAGATAAGATCAGAGAACTAGAAGATGTAACAAATGTTAATCCACATCAAAAATGGATCCATTTAGCACAAGCTGTAGACTCATGGCGTATTTTTCCAAGAGCATTCTTAACTGTTTATATAATTCTACTTTATACAACTGTTATGTGGTTTATGGGTTTAGATGAACCAAGCTTTGAACAATCAGGTCTTATATCGGTAGTTGTCGGTGCAGGTGCAGCATGGTTTGGTTTATATGCTGGTACTTCAGGAGCATCTAAGAGTTTTAAAGGCGAAGGCAGTAGCGAATAATGGAAGCATTTGACCTTATAGAAAAGGTCGGACTACCCATAGCTAGTGGTTTAGTTATGGGTTATTTTATATTTCTTATAATGAAACAAATGATGACTGGTCTGGTCAATAAAATAAAAACAGTAGAAGGAATAGCCAAGATGCTTATCACAAGAGCATCAATAATGAATAACGATATGATTCGCATTGATACAAGTGTATCTAGTGCTTTAAATTTAGCACCTGACCTAGATAGAATAGCAAGAGCAGAAAACTTTGTAGAAGATGGGAAGATAGATGCAAGGCGTGATTGATGGACATTGTTCTTTTAATAGAAAAGTTTGGATTTACAACAGTTATGGTAGTTGGTCTTGGTTATTTTGTTTACTATGTTTGGATCACAATTACTAAAACTGTTGAACCTGCAGTATCAGAAATGCAAAAGACAATAATAAGACTAACTGACCAACTTCGCCTATTAGACCAAGATATGATACGATTACAACAGAAAGTTAATACAATCTTAGAACTAAAGGAGAGTGAAACTTATGGAAAAGAAGAAAAGAGGAAGACCAAAAAAAATTGACATAAATAAAAAACAAGAAAGCGATGTTATTTATAAAGTTGTAGCTGTAATTGGTGTTATGTTGTTTGTAGGTATATTTGCTCAGAACCTTTGGTCAGACACTATTACATTTAAGTTTAAATCACCTTCTTTTAGTGGTATTAACACAAGTTCACATTTTTTGACAATAGAAAATCAAGAGTTCAATCGCAGACAAAAAATTAAAGATGAAATAAAATCTGCTGTAGAAGAAGCAGAAAGAGACAAAGAAAACTCTACAGTACAAAGATTCATTCGTAACTTTGAATCAAGAGTATATGCAGAATTAAGCAGACAGCTTATCGCTAATTTATTTGGTGAAACGCCACAAGACAGTGGAACTATATCATTAGAGGGTAATACAATAGAATACTCATCTGATGGCACATATTTAACACTTAAAATAACTGAAGCTGATGGCACGATTACCAATATTACAATTCCTATCGGTTCTTTTACTTTCTAGTTGTTCTATATTTGATCAGTTTGAAGATACATACGAGCAAAGATTTAAAGCAAATGATGTAGTAAGAATTGATGAACTGCATTCTAAAGAACTAGCAAATGTAAAAAAACCTGTAGTACAACCAATAGTAGCTGTATATCCTTCAGCTTTTACAGATCAAACAGGGCAAAGAAAAAGCAATAGTGAGTTTGCTTTATTTTCTACTGCTGTAACACAAGCACCCTATACACTGCTAATAAGATCATTGAAACACGCAAGTAATGGTGAGTTCTTTAGAGTTGTTGAAAGAGTAGGTTTAGATAACCTTACAAAAGAAAGACAGCTTATAAGGTCAGCAAGAGAACAATTTGCAAAAGAGGGCGAAGAAAAGAATGTACCACCCCTGCTATTTGCTGGTGTCTTGTTAGAAGGTGCTGTTATAAGTTATGATAGTAACTTGTCAACTGGTGGAGTTGGTGCTAGGTATCTAGGAATAGGTACAAGTATGCAATACAGAGAAGACAATATAACAGTTAGTCTTCGTATGGTATCAGTTGCAACAGGCGAGATACTTATAGAAGTGTTAAGCCAAAAAACCATATTTAGTTATGGAAAGTCAGAAGATGTTTTTAGATTCATAGAAATGGGTACAGAACTTGTTGAAGTGGAATTAGGTAATTCACGCAACGAGTCAACAACGATTGCTCTGATGAAAGCTATTGAAGGAGCAGTTTTAGAACTAATAAATATCGGTTACGATAGGAGTTTTTGGAAACATGAAGAACTTAAAATTGATGAGCCTGTTTGCGATGATGATGACTGTATCGCAATTCGTGGCTAGTGCAGACAACGAAATATACTTAGATCAAAGTGGAACAACACTTAATTTAGATATTGAACAGTTAGGTATCTCAAACATTATAGGTGGACTTAATTCAACAGCAGGTAATCTTAATGCTTTTGATATTGATGGTACTACTATGACCATTGATATTAATATGATTGGTAATACTAATAAATTCTTAGGTGATATTTGGGCAGATAGCTTTACTGGTTTTTATGAATTCACTGGTAATAGTAATACCTTTACCATACAAGTTGATCCAAGTAATACTTTTGGTGCTGACAGTTCAAATCAAAATATAGCTGTAACAGGTTCAAGTAATACCTTTACATTAAATCAAGGCACAACTGCATTAGCAGGAACTTTAGATTTAGATTGGATTATTCAAGGATCAAATAACACTGTAACCTCAAACATCAATATTGATGGTGCAACAAACTACATGGACATAGATGGGTCTGATAATACAGTTAATTACACTGGCACAGGTGTCTCAGCATCAGCAGGTGGATATTTTTGGTTAGATCACACAGGTGGACAAAGAACATTTAATATTCAACAACTGAGTACACAAGACAATGACTGGCTTAAAGTTATTAGTATTGGTGGCAACGCTGCTTCCACTGTTTGTATTATCCAAAACGATCAAGGAACAAGCACAAGCTGTTGATATAGGGGATATTTCTGAACTTAATGGTTCAGCACAAATAGTAAGAGACAAGCCTTACGATGCTAATTTAGAATTTGCTATACAAAGCAATGATGAAGCTATTACCACAAATGGTAGAATGGCTATCACTTTTTTAGATGAATCCACAGTAAAACTTACTGAACACTCACAACTAATAATAGATGAATACATCTATGACCCTGACCCTAGTAAATCTAAAATGGCACTTACCTTTGGATTAGGCACAGCAAGATTTATAACAGGTAATCTAAATAGAATAGATAAACAAAATATAAAGCTACAAACTCCAACAGCAAACATAGCAATTCGTGGAACAGATTTTACAGCTACAGTTGATGAATTAGGAAGATCACTGATAATTCTTTTGCCTGATGCTTTTGGTTTATCTAGTGGAGAGATAGAGGTAGTGACAGCTATGGGAAGTGTCATACTAAATAAACCTTTTGAAGCAACAACTGTCAATGTGTTTGAATCAAAGCCAAGCAATCCAGTAATTTTAGATTTAACATTAGACATAATTGACAATATGTTGATTGTTACACCACCAAAAAAAGAAATAACTTTAACAGAAGAATCTTCGCAAAACTCTATGGAAAATATACTTGATTTTAATGACCTTGATTTAGATTATCTTGATGAAGACTTTCTTGGAGAAGATGAATTAGAATTTACAGAATTAGATATAAACTACCTAGACACTAACTTTCTTGAAGATTTATTAAATGTATTAGACTCACTTGCAATAAGTGATGATGAAGATGTACTTGTTGACACTGGTGGCATAGATATTAAAGGAACTAAAATAGGACAAGATACAGAAACACAGATCACAACATTGATTGCAGGAGATGTTATTAGCGTAAGAAGAAGTGTAAATGATTCTGTTAGGTTAGACTTAAATGGCAATGATGCTTATACTCTTATAATCATACAAGATGGTGTTTCTAATGTTGTTAAGATTAATGGTGGTGGAGATTCAGTTATAACGATAACGCAGAGTGAATAATGAAAAGAATTTTATTACCTTTAATTTTAGTATTATCACTCCCACTTATATTTCAAAGCACACCAACTGAAATAATAAAGCTAAAAACTTTTGATACTTTTGTAAAACAATATGAGCCTTCTGGTAATTTTGTGATATTAAACATAACTGAAGAAGATGTAGAGCGTGAAGGTGGTTATCCATTACCTAGAAAAAGATTAGCTGATATACAAATGGAGATTATTGGTAAAGGTGCTTTAGGAATTGGCTGGGTAATATCTTTTCCACAAGCTGATAGAATGGGTGGTGATGAAGATTTTGGAAGGTCTTTAGGATATGCACCCTCTGTTATAGCTATGTTTGAAGATGGCAAAGGAAAATATCCAAAATCTACTGGTACAGTTATCAAAGGTAATGATATTGGTGGTATAGTATCTTTGGGAGTTAAGGAAAACCTGAACGCCTTATCAGAAAATACATTACAGGGTTTAGCCATTGCTCCCACCGAAATTGACCAACTAGTCAGAAGAATACCATTACTTGTAAGAACACCTGACAATAATTGGATTCCTAGTTTTGGTACACAAATATACAAATCTTTATTTAATGTAAAGACTTACATTATAAAAACTAATGATAATGGTATAGAAGAAATATCAATTAGAGGAATACCGCCAGTTAAAACAGATAGTCTAGGTCGTAAGTGGATCAGTTGGGTTGATACACCTCAAACTAATTTAGAAGAAATGAATGTAAATGGTAAATTTGTATTTATTGGAGTTACTGCAAATGGCGTGATGCCACAAATAGCTACACCAGTTGGATTGCTTGAACCACATAAAATACAGACAGCATTAGCAGAATCTATATTGATACAAGATAGTCCTTTTATACCTGATTACGCATTAGCTGTTGAAATAGCTTTATTTTTAGTCTCAGTAAGCCTTATATGGCTTGTGTTGATACGATTAGGCATAACATGGGGAATCATACTAGGATTAGGTGTAATGGCTTCTACAGGCTCTCTTGGTTACTATTTAATACAAAAAAGTTTGCTTATTGATGTCACATGGACACTAATATCTCAGTTTATTGCAGGATCAACAGCTTTTTACCTCAGATTTAGAGAGCAATACAAGTTAAGACAACAAATTAAAAAACAATTTGAGCATTATTTAGACCCAAGACAGGTAAAAAAACTACAAGATAATCCTGAATTGCTAAAATTAGGTGGTGAAAAGCGATATTGTACTTATTTGTTCACTGATGTTCGTGGTTTTACAGCGTTATCAGAAAAATTAGATCCTGAAGCAATAACATATATTATGAATATGGCTTTAACTGCACAACAAGAAGCTGTGCAAAAACATGGAGGTATGGTTGACAAGTACATAGGCGATGCAATGATGGCTATATTCAATGCACCATTAGATTTAAAAAAACATGAAGAAAAAGCTGTGCTTTGTGCTTTAGATATTAAGAAAAATATGCTTGAAGTTAACACAGCATTAGCTTTAAAAGGCATTGATCCTGTATTTATTGGTATAGGTGTTAACACAGGTTACGCAACAGTAGGAAACTGTGGATCAAAAACAAGATTTGATTACACAGCAATAGGAGATGCTGTAAATGTAGCTGCAAGGCTTGAATCAGGTACAAAAAATGCAGGTGTTGATCTTTTAATTGGTGAAACAACAGCAAATGCATTAGAATTTGATTTAATACCATTAGAACCAATAGAAGCTAAAGGTAAAAAAGACAAGTTACAGGTGTACACATGGAAATAAAAGCAATAATTGACTGGATTATTAGTTTTTTTAGAAAACGCTACAAAATTACAGTATCTTTTAACAAAGAATATGGTGACTCAGATGATAAAATCTATATATCAAAGAAAATACTTATACAAAAAGAAAAACATTTAAAATTTCGTGATTCAAATGATAGACTGATAGAATATAGAAGTGCATCAGGACTTAATTACATAATAGAGGACGAATAATGCAACAAGTTTTTTTTGGTATCATTTTATTCTTAGGTTTTACTTCATATTACTTATATCAACAAAATCAAACATTACAAGCAAACAATTTAGCATTAGAAGGTGCTGTAGCAACACAAGAAGAAGCAATAAATTCAATAAAAGCTGATTTTGAACTACAAAGTCAACAAATGAAAGAGCTATCTTTTAAAAGCCAACAAGCACAAAGAGAATTGAATAGATATACACAGTTTATACAAAATTACGAACTATCTGCAAAAATACTGGCAGACCCAGTAGAAATGCAAAGGAAGATAAATAATGGAACTAAGCATATTATGGAAAACATTGAACAGATCAGCAGTGATGTTGATAATCTTGATGATGGTGTCCAATTGCAGTCTGATACCAACTAGAGAAATAGAAGTATCAGCAAAGCCTTTAGATAGGAAAATAGTACAACCTATTATGCCTAGAGAAATTGATTTACAAGAACCAATGTGGATTGTAGTCACACCTGATAACTATAAAGAACAATTAGCCTTTATAGAAGAACAAGAGGGTGAGTTAGTTTTTTTAGCTATGACAATTCCTGATTACGAAGTCATGTCCTACAATATGCAAGAAATCAAGCGTTATATAACAGAACTTAAAGATGTTGTTGTTTACTACAGAAAGGTAACTATTGACAAAGAAGCAGAATAATCTGCTAGAATTAGTACTTCTAAATTTAAAAGGAGGTTTTTATGTTTGGAATGATTGGGGAATGGTTAGGAATAATCACAGGGGTTGTTTGTGCAGCTTCAATAGTATGTGCATTAACTCCTACACCTAAAGATGATGCAATGATTGGAAAGTTATATAAAATACTTGAATTATGTGCATTAAATATTGGAAAGGCTAAACAGTAGTTATGTCTGACAGCGTTACACCATTTGTCTATAATGCAATACTAGACAGGGTAGTAGATGGAGACACCATAGATGTAGTGCTGGATTTAGGTTTTGATGTCAAACTACATAAGCAAAGAGTAAGACTTGCAGGTATTGATACTCCTGAATCAAGAACAAGAAACCTTAAAGAAAAAGCTTTAGGTCTTAAAGCAAAAGAAAGATTAATAGAACTTTGTGCTGGTAAATTTAAAATACAATCATTAGGTAAAGGCAAATATGGAAGAATCTTGGGCGTTCCGTTTACAGAAGATAGTAAAAGCATTTGTCAAATTCTTATTGATGAAGGACACGCAGTTGAATATTGGGGTGGTACTAAAACAGCTAAAGTCAGAAATGACGGAACTTGGGGAGAATAATATGGAAATATCACAAGAAGGTATAAGCTTAATAAAGAAGTTTGAAGGTTGCAGATACGAAAGTTACAAATGTGCTGCTGGTGTATGGACAATTGGTTGGGGTTCAACTAAAGGGGTATCAGAAGGTATGGTTATCACACACGAAAGAGCAGAAGCATTGTTAATAGAAGATTTAGAAGTTTACGAAGAAGAAGTTAACAAAGCTGTTAATGTAGATATAGATCAATGTATGTTTGATGCACTTGTTTCTTGGACTTTTAATTTAGGTGGTGCAAATCTAAATTCATCAACAATGCTAAAAGTTCTTAACTCAAAAGATTATGATGGCGTACCTGAACAAATTAAAAGATGGAATAAAGCTGGTGGTGTAGTAAACGAAGGTCTTATAAGAAGAAGGGAAGCTGAAGCTTTACTTTTTCAAGGCAAAGATTGGAGTCATGTTTAATTCAAGATATGAACCAATGGTTTACTTTGCATTTGCAATCATTACTTTATATTTAATAACACAATGGCTTTAAGTAAAACACAAACCAAAAGATTAGGTGGCATACTGAATATTATGTTTGGTGACTCAATACCTAGTGATCACTTAACAGAATTGATCACACAGGGTTACATCAAGCTTGATGGAAATGACTATAACCTTACAGATAAAGGTTTGGACGAAAAAAACCGACTTTGTACTTTAGCAGGATTGAACATTATGTATCAATCGGAGAAGAGCAAAGACTAATAAATTTATTTGGTCAATACATTATCAATCCTTGCTCTTGGAGGATTTAGTAGATTATAGTGATACCAGCACTTTTAATTTGACTTCTGTTTTTTTTCTTTAAGCTTATTTAATTCTACATTTAATAAAAACAAAGTATCTTGTTTAGACTTCAAATAATGTTTTGCTTTTTCGTATTCTTTTGTTGCTTCTGCAATTTGTTGTTTTAACATATTAATTGACAAACACTTTGTCCTCAAATTTTTTATATCCCCACATTTTTTGAAATTTAGACTCAGCTTCATAAATTGATAACTTTGGTTCTTTGTAGCATTCTCTTTCCATTGTATTAGCACAATACCATCTATGAAAATTGTTTATGTAGCTATCTTTATCGTTATATACAAAATCTTCTAAATTCATATTTACTCCCATCATTTATATATTTCCTTATCTATATTAGCATTTTTTGTTCCATGTAGAACACTTTGCTTAGCTTCTCTATATTCATCTTCAGCTACCTGTTTGTTAAACTCTGCTCTTTCAAGTCTTTCTTCAGGTGTTAATGTATCAGGTTCGTTCTCCCATTTGTCATGCATTTCTCTAAATAATTTACTCATTTTATGCTCCTAATATTTGTACTGTTTCTTTTACTTTATGACCATCTTTTACAAGTTTTCTTTTCTTGTGATCAAAGAATCGTTGGTCTGATGTTTGCAAGACTTTGAACCAAAACTTGCTTTTGGTTAGATATACATATAGTTCGTATCTCATTATGCTACCTCTTTGTTTGCTGCAATCAACCAATTTCTAGCAATATATAAATTTTTTGCACCATATTGAATATATGTGTTGAGAGTTTTATTAAGTGTATTATTAGATATATAACCTAATCCTGCTTTATAGTTTTCTTCACATTCTGTTTCTTCATTGGCTATATCACAGTATCTCCTTGCTTCACTTTCTAATTCTTTATCACTGTAGTCAGTATAAAAATTAATATTTGGTCTGAAACCTAGTGCATATTTATGTGCATCAGATACAGCTTGTAAAAGTTCTTCTCTTTCAGTTATTTGATTTTTCAATTTATTCTCCTTCAATTTATTTAACATATGAGTATTATATACCAATTTGGAATAATATATCAATACTTTTTGGAATATTTTACTATTTATTTTAAAAGGGTAAATCACTTTCATCTTGATCCCATTCTGCTGATTTCTTATCCCATAGTTGTTTTGCATATTCTTGAGCTGCTGTTTCTTTAAATCCATATTTAGCTAGAAACTTGATCTCGTTTCCAAACTTTGTATGAAGTTGTGCATGATGAAACATACATAATGGTATTACTTGGTCATCACCAGCTTTAAGACCCCAACCTCTTTTACCATCACTTGGTTTTAAAAGATGATGAACTTGTATTGGTCCTTTGCAACTCATAAATCCTGCTCTTGTAATAAAACAAGGTAAGGTTGATACATATATAAGATGTTCTTTATTTACAATTCTTTTAGACATTTATATTGTGCGAAATGTTGCGTTTTGATGATATACATTTCTTTGTGGTATTTTTTTATTAGTTTTATTATATTGAGGTAGATAAGCATTGATAAGCTTTTTTTCCCAGTATTTTCTTCTGTTCTCTTTACAGTATAAAATTCTGAAACAATCAAAGTCTTTATCTGACTTTTGGTGTGTGCATATTCTTTGATATGGATTAATGCTTTCGCCTACATAAACTACAACATTTTTTCTGTATAAAATATAAACACCTGATTTAAATATTTCTTGAGTTTTAAACTTTCTTCTATGTGAAAAAGAATTTGAAAATAAAGTAATAATTTCTTTAGGAGTATAGTTATTTTTTGTAATAATTATATTGCCACTACTTTGTACATTACTATCCCATGAGTTAACTACATTCATTGTGCCTGTTGCAGTTTTAAAATCATCAAAAGCAATACATGAAGTACCTGTTGCAATATTACTTGTAAAAAAGTCTCTCTTACCAGTACTTAATGCATTTTTGATTTCGTCAATATGTTTTCTTTTTTTTGTCATTTAAAATGGCAATCCATCATCTACTTCATCACTTGGAAAGTAAGACTCACTTGTTGATTCTTCTTTTTTAACAGAATCAGT
>Ga0098038_1000462_pt1 | contig 18146 bp, 12 predicted proteins | sample 5B_taG_FD_75051 | JGI IMG/M metagenome (GOLD analysis project Ga0098038, IMG submission 75051) | Marine viral communities from the Subarctic Pacific Ocean - 5B_ETSP_OMZ_AT15132_CsCl metaG | ecosystem: Environmental > Aquatic > Marine > Oceanic | place: Pacific Ocean | collected 2015-01-08 | reverse complement strand
CAGACACCCATTCATTGCTATTGCTTGAATCAACATAAGCAATCCCCCCTAGTTTTAGAGCTTCATTTTCAGACCCATAAGCCGCTAATTCGGCTGATGGTCCACCTTCTAAATACCCTGTCAGAGACTCAACATTATCCGAAGTACTGTGCAGTCCGTAATTTTCTTCACTTAAATCTCCGTCTATATTACTTGATCCTCTTATAGAAAATAAATTATACTTACCTATATTACGTCCTGTAGCAGGATCATTATGTGTTACCAATACTCCTTTGGGCAATCCTCCTTGTACTCCTCCCCAAAACATTCTTACAATTACTGCTCCTGTAGATCCTGCACTTATAGTAAAGTCAGCATTATATATTCCCTTTCCTCCTGACCATAAATTTTTAACTCCAAAAGGAGTATTAAGTCCTCCTGAATTTAACTGTCCTTGCACATTCGTTTGTTCTATTATTCCATACTCATTAACATAAAATAGCCTTAAATTTCCTGCCGCAAGATATGTATACCAACCCTGATCGGCTTTATCTGCTCCATTAACGTCATTAAAAACTAAGTCCCAACGATTAGGAACTCCTCCCCAAAAGGTTGCTGCAGGAGTACCTGAGCTTTGCGTTCCAACTGCCCCCGGAACATTATATATTACATTAGTAGATGGGTCTCCTCCCATTGCACCCGCCTGATCGCTATACGCTTGAGAACAAGGAATAGCGTTTTCTTCTAAAGATTTAGCGCACTCTATATATAATTGAACACCACCATCACAACCTAAGTTTTCTACCTGCAAGATAGCTTTATCTATATTATATGAAGCTTTAGGAATAACACATGTATACCATCCTCGGAATCTTTGACCGTCTCCCGGAACCCCTACACATGCAGGGTCAACAGGACCTATTTGTGTTTGATACGGAGCTCCTGCCACCACTTGAATATCTCTAGTAGCAGGACTATTAGTAACCCATTGAATATTATTATAACTAGAGAGTCTATAGCTAGGTAGTCCTGCTGCTGTTACTGTTCCGGCAGTTCCGTTAATATACTCAGCATTATTAGGAATCTGAGGATAAGCTAAAGCACAAGCTGCGGCAGGGTCTGACCATGTTTGACACGCACTACCCACCCAAACCGCATCAGCCGAATTACTTTCGGGCATAGGATTGGAAAGAGTTTTTTTAACCGCACCTCCATTATCTCCTCCTAATCCGGGATTCACAAGAGCCATGGCTTTATTATTAGGAATACCTCCTATCATGGCACTAGTATAAGTTCCTGAGCAAGTAAAATTATTAACACCAAGCACCAAATCCCCCGCGGTTTCAGCAAATGCATACAATCCCATAGGCGGTGAATAACCATTAGCAGGAGTAGTGGCAGGAGATGAGGTGTATTGATAAATAACACGACATATTATCGCTCCTGTGCTTTCAGGGCCTGTGCCCGTATCTAACCACATTTGATAAGTTCCTTTAAATTGCCCGGGAGCACCGCCCGAAAAACTACCGTTTTTAGTGTTTATTACTTCACCCGAATCTCCACATCCGGAATAACAATCAGGCGTTTGTACCGGATTCCCTAAAACAGCATTTGATCCTGTTACTGTTAAAAATCTTGTAACAAAACCATCTGAATAGTATCCTTGTGCAGCTACCGTGGTTAAAGTAGAATTAGTAAATACGCACGTAGCTAAGGATAAATTTCCTGCATCTAAATAAAAGTCTTGTAATGATCCTGCCATAATATATTATTTTTTAAGTACAACTACTACATGGTGCACATCCTAACGCATTTCCACAACACTCTATTGATATAATTGGAACAGGCTGTACGGTTAATGATATATCTACTATATTTTGCGGATCCGTCAACATCACAGGATATGTGCTAGAACACGCGTATGTAACCGCAAGCACACTAGGGGGAGAGTTTGCGGGAGCAACATGAGTCTCAATTCCTGTAGGGGTAGTCACAGTATAGGTGTATGCACCTGCGCTATTTTGAGATATAAATTTATAACAAACAAAATTTCCCGCCCCACATGGATCATCTACAGAATAACATTCACATGCCGCTTCTCCTAAGCCAACTGCTCCTGCTGCGGTACTTTGACACATTAATTCTTCAGTTGAATTAGTAGCATCTACTACAATGTATAAATTTTCCATTGTAACTCCCGGTGTAGGAACAGTAAAAGTTCCTAGATATACTTCTTCTCCTGTTATAGCGGGATCGTTTTGTGTGGGAACTCCCCCTTGAGCAGGTAGGTTTTCTGAAATTAAATTAGTGCCTACAGTTAGGCCCATAACACCCGAATTAGTATTACCTGCATTTCTACACTCTGCAAGTAGTAATTTAGCGTCTGTAGCCGTTTTAGCGTAGGTGGTATTGGTTCGTAAAAACATTACTTTATTTCTGTCTATATTCCAATAATATGAATTATCCCACCACGTATTTTCTGTGTTGCTTGGGAATTGCATTTTAAATGAAAACGTAGCACCATCAGGAGGTCCTGTCACCCCTTGTCCTAAATTCATAAAATCAACATCATTCCATCCATTGTCTTTGTCAGATAAAGGAAATTCATTATAGTGATATTGTTGAGTAAAAGCCGTAATATCTTCTCCTACTACCCCTATATCTGCACCAAACTCTACTACCTGCTGACCCGTTAATGAACCATTTCCATTTGCACCATCTGACCACACCCACTGATAAGTTCCTGCGGAACGAACTGCAGTAGTGGTATTAATATTATTTACTCCTTGCTCTACTATTTGATTTGAACTTGTCTTAGAATTAAACCAAACTACAATAACATTAATAGCTGTTTCCGAAGCACATGCCGTTTCTATAGAAACATTACCCGGCGTAGTTGCTGAAGGCGTTATGGTTAAATATGAGACACTACTACCATTAGCTCCTAAGCTAGTTTGTTTAACAAAGGACAAGGTAGCAGAAGTTCCCGAACCCACTAATGTTGGTCCTGCTACTACAGTATTATTATATGTTAATGAAACGGTGTAAGCAATATCATTAGCAGCCACCATAAAATTAACAGTTCCAATAGTAGGTCCTAAATCAACTCCCTGCTGTATAATAGATGCAGACTCAGTAGTAAAATTTAAAGTTGTACCACAATCTTCTATAGGAATCCCTGTGTTAACATTATTGTCTCCCGGGCCTGATGCAGAATCACAAGGGTCAGGTAGAAGGTCTCTAAAAATAGGTTGGTCATTAAGAGATACTATGTATTCATTCATGTAAGGATCGTATCCTCCAAGTTTTTGTGTAGAAGAATTTATAGTGCTTGGGTCAGTAGCAGTGGTAGTGGCTGCACTTTTTCCTAAAAAACTATCTCTAAACCATGAGCTCATACCAATGTCTGATATAATGTTTAGCTCTTCATTTTGAGCTGAAGACCCCCTTAATCTGATTACAGCTCCTCGTTTAGAATCAGTAAAAAATTTATCATACCCATAAACAACAAAACTTTCAGGATTATTACTTATACCGTATTCTTCTATACGAGCAATTTGAGTTCCTAAAACTTCAGGAACAGAAGCAATAGTTCCTCCACCTGTAGAGTCACTTATTAAGTTCTTACCCGCTAATACATAAGATATTTTATCTTCTTGTAAAACCAATATATCTCCCTTTCTTCCACTTAATACCTCAATAGCCCCAAACGAATCTTCTAATGGTTTAAAATTTAATAAGCCTAAATTAAACTCATTTAACTTATTAATATTACTTTCATCATTTATAACTCCACTATAGGTAAGGTCAGCAAACCTGTGAGCTTCTTTGTATTCTTGAGTTGTTGTAGAGGTAACCCTATTTCCAAGCTTTAAAGATTTAGAAACAATAGAGTCTTTAATTTTATAGCTTTCAACTCCGTTTCCAAAACAAAAACAATTAAAAAAACTAAGCTCAACATAACCATCCGTTCCGGGACTACCCGGCACTTGGTTTTGATCTCCCGGACTATTTCCACTATTATGACCCCCCGTGGTAGAATCTATAGTGTATGTTTTAGAATCCTCATACCAAATATTAGGTAAGGCATCACTAGGGGTGGTTTCAAAAACCATTATATCTTCCTCAAAAGATATGTCAAAAACTGCTGTGACTTTACTAGCTGTAGCTAATGTGCCCCCTGACTCTCCTCCCTGTATAACTAAAGAAATTTCTCCGGTACTAGAATTTGTATGCCATCTAAAATAAAAATCACATGGTTCACAAGTTGTCGTTACATCCGAAAAAGCATCAGAAGCCCCTCCCGTATTTATAGGTGGATCAATCATTATGGTATTAATACCATTAGGACATCCTGTTCCGGAAAGGTCTCCAAGATTTAAAGAGGCTCCAATATTATTAGAGTTCCAAAAATCAATTATATCACTATACTCTGTATTTGCTTTCCACTCTCGATTATAAGAATAAATAATTCGTTCCCCTACAGAACCCCCTCTTCTTTCAAATCTAAAACTTATTTTAACTGTAGTTCCGGGAGGAATACTAAAGGGAGCGTACTGAGCTACTGCTGCTGTTCCTGAGCCACTAATAGAGGTCGGAGTTCCACTTAATCCTTTATATACTAAAACAGGGCAGCCCTCGGTAGCCGATTCGGTCTGAGTAATGTTTACTATTGGGCTTGATCCTACCTGAACCAACGAAGGGTAAGGAGGATTACTGTTAGAGTTTAATGTAAAGTTAGGGTTTTTAATCTGCATATACACTCCTGCAGGTACAGCCAAGTATTGAGGATTTGTTCCCGTTCCTTGCAATTCGCCATCAGGCATGTTTACCGTTTCACCTTCAGAGTTTGTAGCGCTACTTAAAGTAACACTACTGTCAGTGGCATCTAGAGAGCCTATAAAATCAACATTTATAGGAGCAATAAAATTAGCGGGTTTAGCTTCTTTGCTTGCAACTATACAATACTCGCATGTGCTTACAGGGCCGGCCGCATCTTTTTTAACAACCAATTCATCTCCTACTTCAATTTTAGTAGCATTTTCTCCCGCAAGTAAAAACCACGCTGAACCATCTTTAGAGTCGACATAAGATCTAGTAGAAAAAATACTAACATAATCCTCTTGGTCAGGCTTGATGTAAAACTTATAATGTGTAGCCCATGAAGGAGCAAATTGACCGGGAGGAATTTTTACAGTAATCTGATTTACTAAGTCTGACATGGAGCAGGTAGTGGAAACAGTATTATTAGGACTTTGTAGAGGTGTTGTAGATCGTCCATACTCATCCATGTAAGCCATTCCAATTTCATATCCCCTGTTGCTATGCAAACTTCGATTAGCCTTAGATGCTTCTATTCTTACAATAGGATTTTTAAATCTCATAAACACCCCTAAGCATGGGTCAAAATCTGAGGGATTAGAAACATTTTGAATATACATAACCGGATTAATCTTTATATTAATCTTATCATTACTACCCGGTGTCATATAAACACTTAGAGCTTCTGTTTCTCCCGTATTTACGGGGTCGGCAATAGTGGGCAAAGACAAGCCCTCTCCCCCTACATATTTAGTAAAAAATTTAGGGGTCATCCCCGGGCATCCGGCTAGATTTGAGTCATAAAAGTCATAACTCGCCTGCATATTCCCATAAAGGAGATCGGTTAGTTTATTAGGAGGGCTTTGTATAGACTCAGTAGCTCCCAAAACGGTAGAAATAAGTCCTGAAGCTGCTGTAGTTCCTGCGGGCCCGCCAAGGGCATTTAAAAAATGAAAGTTAGTTCCCGGATCATTTAATAATTCTTCAGCAGTTGCGTAGTTTTTTAAAAGGGTATAAGAAAATGTTATAGGCCTAGACTGTTGTGGCCAACCAAAATAAGAACATGTAGGCCAACCTAATACTGAAGAGGGATCATATATAAGACTATTTGAAGGACTGCTATCATCTCGCCAATATGGACCCCCTGCTTGCAGAGTTTCAACATCTACCCACATATAATCAAAGCTTATAGTTATAACCGAACCTGCATTTAAGGGTACTTCTGAAAAATCCATCTCTAAAATAGAGTTGTTTATTTTTATATTAGAAGTCCCCGGCTGAGGGCGTGGTGCTAAACCAAATACATAAGTATTGTACTCTCCCTGAAATAAAGTGGTAGCAACAGGAAGGCTATTAGCGGAAGAAGAATTTAATACAGCCTCAAACTGAGGTTTAACTAAATTGTTATTTTTGTCTACCAAATTGTAACCCTCTATATAATTTCCATAAACCAATCTATTGCCCATAAAAGTTTGAGCTTTTGCAAATCGAGGAACATTATCATAGAGTCTTAAAATTTCATCACTTTCTAAAATGGTATAAATCTTACTATTGTCAAAAGAAATAGTCTGAGTTGAGTTGTTGGGTACAGCCGTTGCCCCTGAACCTTTGTCAAGTTTTTCTAAGACTCGAATCACGGGGTCATCAGATTCTTTAAATAACACCTCTACCTGTTTAACCAAACTACTACCCGAGCTAAAACTTACATTAACCTGATTATAATAATTGGTCATTCCATCGTTTAATAAACTATCAGGAGCAAGGAAAAAATCTTTAGGAACAAAAGCAGGTTCAGTAAAAGGAGAAGTAGCCGAATATTCGCCGTCTGCATATTTAAATCTTGTAGCAAAGCAAATGAATCTTTCTTCTAAATAATTTTTTTGAGTTGCCTCTCCCGTGCTTCCACTACTAAAAGTAAGAGTGGGGCAGTTAAATGGAGGTTTTTTTATAACTGAAATTTCTTCATTAGTAAAATTATCAGCACTTAATGAACATGGAGGACCTACAGTTACCGTAGGAGGAGCATAAGAAGCTGTAACATTTATTTTTCTAGGAGCATTGTAATTGTCAGTAAAAAACAACAAATCACCCACCTTATTAATACCATTGATGCGCTGTCTAGGATTGAAGTTTAAGGTAGTTAATCTCTGCGTAGAACACGCCACACCATCCCATACACTTACAACATGCTGCTCAAGTGCATTTGTTTTAGTATTATAAGATACAATTAAATCTAATCTTTGTGTGTTGTTTAAAACATTATAAACATTTCCCGCCGTAAAAGCCAAAGCCCCCTTGGTTTTGATTTCGGTAGTACTCACAGTAGAAATAAAAGCTTGAAGTCCGGTAGTGACATTTAACAGGATATCTCCTGTTTGTATACCATCTGCTACAAAATCTGCTCCTGTGTCTACTAAAAAGGCACCCGTAGCTGCAGCATTTCCTGACGTAATCAAACTTGTAGGAGAGCCTGCAGGTGCAGCCCCGGACCATTTAGGATCATGTACAAACCAATAAATAGTTTCCGTAGGCTCATCAGAATAAGCTCCAACACAAACAGATAAAGGACCTATCTGCGCAGAACAATCTAACCCTGTTTCGGGATACGCAATAGTCGTTAATTTAGTATTACCTTTAGTGAGCTCTACCGAACCTATTTCTGACAATTCAGTAGATCCTAAGCGAACATTAAGAGCATCTATATATTCTCCATTACGAATAAGTCTTTCATCAGTAGACTTATTCATTATACCTTTAGCAAAATTTCTTTGAAGCTTAGTCATTACTATTTAATCCACTTATCTCGTCCACGCAGATTCATTAATAATCTTCCCGGATGTATATTACTGATTCTAATTTTTGCATTTCTTAACAATGCTGATTTTTCTTTTCTTGTTCTATTTACTATATACTCAGGTGTTCCATATTTTGAAGAAAGTATAGCGTATCTAATATAAGAATATATAAAGTCTTCAAATAATTTATTTACAGAAATTTTACTATCATTCCCTTGTTCCATTCCATCAGACACATATTCTAATACACACTCTTCACCGGCCATAGACGAGTCAAAGTTTATTACACCCGCTTTCTGATCTATACGAAAAGTGGGATTAGAGTTTGCTGTTTCTGTGTTTAAACCAAATCTAGCCCCTATATTATAATCAAAATACCACAGGCCATCGCAACAATATCCTAGAGTATTATCAAAAGGACTGTTTGCATTTAAGTATAAAGTTTTCTGATGTCCCGTAATTCTATCGTGGTCTAAACCTGAGAACTCAGGACTTAATGCATTTCCAAATTGGTCAAATAAAATCTTAGCATTATTATCTTGTAAATAAGCCATTGCACTATTTACTTGAATGTTTTCAGTTAAAGGTCTGAGTACTCCATTTTTATACAAAGAAACCCTAACCCAATTAACATAATCCGAAGGAAGAATGAATCTTAACACAGGATCAATAGTTAATTGTAAAACTTTAATCTCTTTAAACGCGTCATAGTTAAGTTCCTGTATAGCTCGTTTAGCATGAAACAAAACCTTGTATCTTTCTTCATTATTAATAATAGCATGGTTGTCATTAAACATGAGCATAAAATTATTAACAATATCTACCAATGGAACATATTGATACGACCCCCAATTTTCATCAATAGGATTGTTACCGTTGTTTTCATAATATTTATATTGTGATATATATCCCATTATTTTTCACTTTGCGATTCTAAAGACGATTGTGCTATACCAAAATCCACTACCTCTTTTTCTCTTATTTGTACTCCTGCGTATTGCAGTATTTTGTTTATTAACTCAGGCATATGGTCTTGAGGAACTTCAAAGTCCTGATATTCTGCTGAGGAAGCATCAAACAAAGGAGTTCCTGCTACATTTACATATGTCCATTTGGGTGTTTTAGGGTATCTTATATATTGGCAAGATACCGCTCCCTTTTGATTAATGGTAGAGGGATATACCGTGGCTACATTATTGTCCAACACGTAAGCAGGAAACTGTGTTGTAGGGGCTGTAAGATTAGAGCTTGTAAGATTAAATATTTTATTTTGAGAAACCTTTTCAACCTGCGTTATATTGGTTGCATCATATATTTTATAATTTTGAGTATTAGCCATTATGTCTGCACTTAAAGACAAAGTGGTGGCACTATCTACGGCAGTTACATAAGCGGTTAGCAGAGGGGCTGCAGGAGCTCCTGCGGGGCTTGTGTTAACTACAATACTTCCAATTGACGGAACAGGAGTAATAGTAGAAGCAGTGAAACCACCTGCTGCATCAATTAATTTAAAACCTTGCGTAGCGGTTGCCGTTCCACTAAATAATTGTGTAGGGTAGTAATAAAGCTTATCAATAAAATAATAATCTCCCGGAAGATTATAAAGGTTTGCAGTATCTAGCGTTGCCGTAGGTTGGTCTAAAACTTGATTTGAAGAAAAAATAGAAATGTCTTCATCAATTCCTTTTTTAATATCCGCGTATCCTGTTCCGGATTGTCGAACATTTTCTTTATTTATTTGATAATTATACGAATAAAAGAAATCCTCAAACACATCTAACTGTGCCTGTTTAGCGTAAAGATTAAAGTCGCCCGGAGCAACATAACCATAATTGTTTTTATTTAATACAGATAGAACTGCACTATATACTTCATTAATCATAAAACAAAGATACTAAAAAAAGTGTTATGTAAATTATTTTAAGGACACGCAACCGTAGGGGGTGTACATACAGATACAGTACTCAAAGCTACAGGATGTCCGGTAGAATTAAAAATACCCGGAAACGTAGTGGGTATATTTAAAGTTGTCTCTTGACTATTTAATAATTTTATTATTTGTTGCGTCATATAATCTACAATAGTTTCATCTGCAACTTTTAAATTAGAATCTAATGTAAGCCTCACAACAGTATTGGTGTTATAAAATATACTAACCTTGTCTGTTCCTGCAAGAGTAACAGTAAGTATATCGCTAGCACTAACTAAATAGCTAGTTCCCATTGTGGTTGCTGTAGCTATTGTTTTAAATACTAAATATTTATTATTATAATTCATATAGCAAAGATAATAAAAAAAGGGGACTAGTGTCCCCTTTCTTTCTCTGAGTGTCAATAATACTAATTAAGCATTAACAACATTGGTTGGAGTTAAAGTTAGCGTTAAATCATAAACAGGATTTGTCCATGATGTTGCTAACGCTGCTTTAATCGCAGCTTGTATCTCTACTTGAATGTTAAAGTTTGTTTGAGCCGCCGTAGTAATAGTAGTAGCCGTACCATCCATATAACTAACAACAGTTGTTGTTGCAGTTGCTGTTGCTGCTCTAACGGTTTTAACACCTTCTATTGCAACCAATTGGTTTCCTTCAAAATTAGTGTCCGCAGTACCTTTGATATTTAAAAATTTTTGCATAATAAAAAAAATTACAAAATTTTGTGAGACTATTCTCGGTACAAAGATACAACTTTTTTAAGACTTAGACTTTAAGGTTTTTTCTAAAAGTTTAAGAGACTCAATACCTTCATCACTGCGTAAAAACTCCGCTACCATTGCTAAAGGATCTTCTCCTGCAGGTATGGTAACCATTCTACTTTTATTCTTTTCAAGATTAAAATGAATACTTTGTTTTTTACTCTGCAATAATCCTGCATCAAAAAACTCCTGTACTGTAGATTGTAATTTAATCTGAGGGTCTTTAATGATATTTAAAAAATCATGTGGATAGTTTCTAGCATAGACCAACATATCTCTTTTTAACTCTGCAGTAGTAAGTTTCGAAACATCTCCAAGTAGAACTCTTCCTATCGTTTCTAATTGCTCAATATCCATCTTTTTAGCCTCAATTAAAGCATCTACTTCTACGGAAAGAATTTCCATATCTTTTTTAGCATCTTTTTCTTTGTTTATTTCTACAAATCTAGTTCCGTTTAATGGGTGTATGGATAAAAACTTTTGTAGTGTTTGATTGGTTTTGCTAACATTTAAAAACCCGTCTTCAAATACGATAGGCTCTAAAATAACATTGCCATCTTGCTCATCTTCAAAAATTGATTTTTGATTTCGTGAATAACGTAAAGCTCTATTTTCTCCCGTTTCTTCATCAAACCACAATAAAGGAAATCTTTTTGTGTGTCTTGTAGGTAGCATATAAGATAAGGGCGCTACATCATCTTTTAGTTTATAACTTTTGTTTACAAACTTTTCTTTTGTTATTGTTCTCATTTCTAATTTAATTTAATATAATTTATAAAAAAAAGATAGGGGGCATTTCTGCCCCCATCTTTATCAAATACTAATCCTTGAATAAGAAGAAGTTATTTGCACCAAGTGTACAAACAGCTCTTTCTGACAAGAAATGTACTTCCATCGCATCTAATGAAGAAGTTCTTGCTCCTCCCGCTGAACCTGTAATCCACGTTTTGTATCGTCTATCTTCACTTTGTGAAGCACGGTATCTAACATGTAAGAAAGGTCTCTTAGCGTTCTTACCAAGAATTTGGTCATAAACAGATGTAGAACCCGCAGGTACTAATAATCCATTCACTCTACCTGAGCCTGCAATTGAAGGCAAGTTGCCTCGCATAGTAGGGTCATTAAGATATTTCCAATCTGACTTATAAAAATCATATCCTCTTCGGAATCCTGTAAAACCTAGGTTTAGTGCCATCTCTTCGTCATTGTCAAACAATCCGTAAGAAGTACCACCACCACCGTAAGAGTTTTGTGAAGCTAACATGTCATCGATATCAAAACCGAAGTCTCTGTTTACAAACACAACATTCTCTTCAATAGCACCTTGGTTATCTAGTCGTGAAATAATTGCATCCCAATCTGCTAACGCAACCGGGTTTCCACCACCCCAAACATTTCCTCTTGCATTTACTGTGTAGAAAATACCATCAGATCCACTTTTGTCAGCAACACCTGCTCCTACACCCGGAACAAGTCCTTGTAAAAAGTCAGATGCACCTGAAGCTGCTTCTGCCGGCACTGCTTCAATCATAGCTGTTTCAAGATAATCGTCAAAACGTAATCTTGTTTCATGCTGTGATTTTAGATACCATAAGTATCCTGTTGCACCATCTTCAGTAGTTACTTCAATCCATCCTATTTGAGCCATATCAGAACCTGATACTGCATATTTATCTTTTATGATAATTGGTTTATTATCAAAGATTTCATCATCTGCCTCTAAAGAACCTTCCATGCCGGTTTTTCCTTTCATAAACTCAGAACCATAAATAAATACAGTTACATCGGAATTTCCTACAAGTGTTGTAGCAGCCGCTGAACCTGCCGCCTCATAATAAGCTACATTAAATTGGTTAGCTGCTAAACCTGCTGCTACACCTACTCCCGTAACAACCGCTTTATTAGAGCCTGCACCATTATTCCAAACAACCATAATAGTTTGATTAACTCTAACAGCTATAGTACCCGTTCCCGGAACTAAAGCATCATTAACTTGGAATGTTTGAATTGCTTGGCCTGCGGGATTAACCGCTGCACCACATTGAGTATATTTTGTATGTAACCTTCCTTGTTCAGCCCATTTAATAAGGTCTGAATTAGAAGGCATTTCTGCACCTACTAATCTCAAAAACGAAGAGATTGTTCGGTTTCCATATCTTTCAAATTCTTTTTCATACGTATCTGGTAAATATTGTTGCATCCACGTAAAGTCAGCACTTGAAAGATAATTGCTATCTAACGCAACTTGTTCCGCACTTGGCTGTAATGCAAAGCCCGGAGTTGCTAAAACTGATCCTGCCATAATTTTGTTATTTTAAATGTTATAATTATTACTTTCTTTTTAAACTTTTTATTTTTAATCCTCTCCCTGAATCACTAGGATTCACAGAACGAATCTTCATCCCCCCTTTCGATGCTACTTCAGGAGCTTTACGTTCAGACATATTTATATTTTTTGTCTTACGCAATACCTCTTCGGTTGCATGAGATTGACCTTGCTCATAAAAGAACGAGGCAAATTTCTGAGGATTCATCGCAATGGCTAAAGCCTTGTGGTATCCTGCAGCATCTTTAATATACCCATCTTCCCCTATATATTTATTTAAAAAATTATAAGGACTTGATTGGTCTTTTTTAAGAGCTGCAACATCACCCGGAGAATAAGTTATTTTTTGGTCGTTTACATTAAATTCAAAACCTTTGAACTCACTCCCAAAGACTTCATTGGTTTTATTAGTAAACCAATCGCGTCGTTTAGCATTTTCTCTTTCCGTGTTTTTAGCGTCTTGCAAAGATTGATCGTAAGCTTTTAGTTTTTCTAATTCAACTTCAGGAACAGAAGTTCCACTTGACTCAAGTGGTTCTTTGTAGTATTCCTTTTGTTTATTAAAATACTTTTTTGCTTCCGCAATCTTTTTCTTTTTTGCTAATTTTATTTTTCTTACTTCAGATTCATCGTTTAAATCATCATGGTGATATTCAGTCATTAAGTCTTGAATATCTTCAGGGTCTAAACCTTCTTCTGTTGCAGTCAAATATTGTTTTAGCAATTCATCAGGACTAAGGTCATTGAAGTTTGTGTTTAATTTTACATAATCCTCAAAACTTCGTCCTGTTTCTTTTCTATACTTTAAATAAGCAGATACGTCTTCAGGTAGTGGCTCACTCTCTTTTCTCTCGGCAAACAATTCATCTACTGAATTTATCTCCTTATTGTATCTATTTTTAATATGTGAAAGAACATCTTCATCGGTTAACTCTCTAGGAGTTTCTTCCGCTTTAACTTCCTCTTGTTTTTCTTCTACACTTGGAGCTTCTTCCTTTTTAGCTTCTACTGTCGCTTCCTCGGTAGTATTTTCTTGTGTTTTAGATAGGTTAACTTTACTTAACCCACCGTCTGAGGCTTCTTCTTGTTGTGCCTCATGTTTTTGTAGTAGCTCTTGCTCTACTTCTGCTTGTGATTTTTCAGGCGTACTAGACACCTCTCTTACTTTTATTTCCATTAGATTATATTTTTATACAAAGTTAATAAATTTTTTAATACAAATTTAGACATATTTATTAGTCACCTTTCCCGCCTTAGTATTAGCCACAACGGTTTTGTATTTGCCATATTTTTTCTTTTTCTGAGCGGTGGCAGCTCTTTCCGCTTTAGTCATAGAGTTAGCTTTAGCCAAGGGCAAACAACGGTCAGGATTCTTTTTATTTTTACTTGTACCACATTCTCCAAGTATAGAACCATCCGTTCCTATACGAACCCATTTTTGCTTTAACCATTTTTTTAATTCACTCATTTCTTTTTAGTAGAAGTTAACTTTCTCAACATACCATCTATTTTATTAGCTTGAGCTTTATGCATAGCTGAAGCTTTTTTTAATTCTTGAGAAATAGTTTTTAATTTTTTCTTGTCTATCATAATTATTTTTTTTTAGAATTTTTAGCATAGTTAGGGTCTTTACAATATTTACTTGCCGCCAAGTTTGCATACGCACTTGGGTAAGTATCAAAAGTTCTTTTGGCCCACGCAATTCCTTCAGGGCATATTTTATTTCCTTTTCTTTTTGTTTTTAATTTTGCCATATTTATCGTGGTGAAAATTGAGATAAATCAAAACCATCTAAGCTATCTTCATTGGACTCAAAGTTTTGCGCCGGCAATCCTCTTTGTCTTTGCTCTATTAGTTTACTTTGTTGAGTATTTTGTTGATCTATACGTTCTGCTTTAGCGTCTTCTCTTTGCGTTTCTCTTCCCTGTAGAGCTATTTCGGATGTATCTCTCAATTTAAGGTTATACATAAACTCTTGCTCCATTAATTGAGCTTTAAGAGCAGCTTCTCTTTGCATCTTCTCTATGTCAAAAGCAATCTCTGCCTGCTTAATTTGCATCTTAGATTGTCCTTCTGCTTGTATTTTTTGCATCGCTATTTGTGCAGCCAACTGCTGAGACTGTTGATTTATTTGAGCTTGTTGTTGTTGCTTCATCATATCATTCTGCATATCTTGACGCTGCTTTTGTTTTCTTTTAAGTTTCAAAAGCTGATTAGCAAGTTTTAAATTTCTCAACTCTCTAATATCTAAAGCATCTTCTAAGTTAATATCTTGCTTACTTAATGCCATTTGAATATTTTGTTCTAGTTGAGCTTTTTCTTCTTCATCCGGTGCAACTTCAATAAATATGCCAAAATCATATATATATAAATCCTTACTATCTTCTAAAATAGACACATTGTATTTTCCAATTTGATTAATAAAATTATCTTTAAAATCAGAAAATTGTAAAATATCTCCCACCCTATATGATAAAGCTTCTGCTAAACTTCTATACATATATAAACTACCATCCAAAATATGTCTTGTGGCAGTATTAGAATTTAAAGCAGCTAGCTTTTGAACTCCCACTAAAGCATCCGGATCAGGCTTAGAACCATCTCTAGCTTCATTTAATCCCGTAACACTACGAATCATGTTTAGATAATGATTATAGTTACCTATTAACATTTGAGTTTTGCTCGCACCTGAATTAGAATTTAATTCTCTTATAGGAACTTTGCCATGGTTATACTCACCATCTTGTGTAAAACTTCTACCTATTACACTACCGGTTTGAAAATACAATCTTAAAGCATCTTCAGGATTATAAGCATTGCCCGTTCCTAAGTCCACTTCATTAAGTCCGTCAGCATCAATATAAACACCATCAGGAACAACACGCGAAATAACTTGTTGTAATTTTAAATGAGTCATTTGAATAAGGTCGGCAAATGGAATCATTCTTCTAACTAAAGATTCTATTACACCTTTGTACATTCTAGGAGCTACAGCTACATAATTAGGGATTGCATATTGATTAGCTGATTTTGGCCTAACCATATTTTCAGCAAGCTCCCACTTTAATATAATGTTTGTTCCCATTACCATTACTCCGTTATACCACACATCAATAGTTTTCTCAATTTTTTCAAACCTTCCCTCTTCCATCATTTCTGTTGGAGGATTAAATTGGTCATCTTTTTCAATCATCTTAGTATTACCTGACTCAGTAATCTTTTTTTTGTAAACTATCTTTTGTGTTGTTTTGTAATTAAAGTACATTAAAGTAGCAGTATCTCTATAAAATATATTATTCTCGTAATATTGAGCTGTATTATAATAATCATACCAAGTTTGACTGTATTGAGATATTTCTTTTAAATCTTCTTTAGTTAAACTAGGATCTATTTTCATTAACTCTACAATAGGAAGGGTTTTAATTTCTCCCCAATAAAAGCAATCTTTAAAATGTGGGTCTTCAGTATAGCTATAAACAATATTAGCAGGATCTACATACTCAACCTTAACTCCTGCGCCGGGTAAAAATTCATGTTTAGCTACTCCAATACCCAATACAGTTAAATCATAATCAAATCTTTTTCTTAAATCAATGTATTTGTTGTTATCAAATAATGTATCAATAGCCTCTTCTTGAGCAATTTCTATTGCAGGCTTATAATTAATTTGCATGTATAAAGCTAACTCTTCGTCGCTTTCAGGTAGTTCATTAGGATCCATTGAATAAGGATTAAACCCTCCACGCTTTTGAATGACATCTAGCATAGGTTTAGCGGCCATTTGCCCTTCAATCATTTCTTGATACTTACTTCTCTTAGATTGAGACAAAGCATCTTGAGCATAAGCGTTGACTTTAAACAAACGGTCAGACATACCATTAACCACAATGTCTACAAACTTAGGTAATATAGGAACAGGAGTCCAATCCAAGTTTAGATAAGATAAATCTCCATCTACCGCAAGTTCATTCTTGTATTTTTTAATAGACTGCTCTCCACGGGCATACAACCTTAATCTATTATACTCCCCCCATTGATTATAAAATCTGCATTGATTTCCGTCTTTACGAAACCATTCGTACTGTATAGCTTGACCTATTTGTAAGCCAAACTCAGGTGTTGCCTTTTCAGCATCTGACACAAATTGACTTGGAAACCCTTGAGAAATGATATTTATTTTTACATCTTTCATTTTTTCAATTCACTTATTAATCCCCGATTATTATATCTAGCAAAGTTAACACTTATTTTTGATTGTTTTTTTTCGGCTACATATAAATGTTTTTGATTAGCCATAATAGCTAAACCCGAACTAATCGTTGCATCATGTTTTGTTCTATTACTTATGTCAAACCTTGCCCAATCCTCTAGTGTCCTTGTAAACATCATTGTACCCATCAAATCACTAGAACGATGTGTTTCACTTAAATCTAATCCCACATATTTTTCTATATATGATTCTACCGCTGAAGCATGCGCTTGTTTAATGTCTTCCGAAGAATTAGGAATACCTCCAATTTCTTTTTCCGTTTTAGAAAGTTTAGTGTAATGTTTGTCCGGCCTATTCATACAGAAACCTCTGTATCCTCTATTTTTAAAATGATACAACAAACGAGGCTTATTATTCTCTACTAATATGGGCATACCGTAAAACACACACGCCATCAAAACTTCTTCAAAAAATATTTCTGCTGTTTGAGGTCGGGCAACATACTCTAAAAAAAATTCATTTGTAGGAGCTTCATCCATATGAAACTTAGTCATCCCATGCAATGCTCCATTAGAACCCCCTCCTCCAACTGTGCCGGATATATCATACGAGTCACAACCAAATGAACCTAAGTGGTCATTTAAAGGATAATACACTCCTCGCTTATCTACATAACGATTTTGAAGACGCTTAGGCGGTGTCCACGAAACTAAAAACCTACCCCTTATATTGGGTGTCCATATAACCTCTGTGTCTTTTATTCCATTTTTCCACGAAAAAGAACCACGTGTTAAATAATGCTCAGGTATTAAAGAATCATTATAATCTATTTGTTGATATATTTTAGTTAAATTAAAAAGTGAAGCTTTACTTTCATCTCTAAAAGCATGAGACTCTGTTCTAGGAAATTGACGATAAAATTCATTTAAAGCATCAGCATCATTCTTTAATGAGGTAACCTCATCTTCCCAATAGTCAACCGCTCCCTTATTAATCAATTCACCATCTACCCCCTTTACAGGTTTCTCGGGTGTTTTAAATACAGGCATACCATAAACATCTATAAACCCTTCCATGTTCCATTCCATAGGAATAAACAAAGAATACATTCCGCTTTTGGTTTGACCATTGGCATTTCTAGTAGAAACATTTGAATCTTCAAATAATTTTTTATAATTCCCACCTCCCTTTGAAAGCGCGTTAGAGGTAGACCCCATCATGCATTTACCAATAATTTTACTACCTAAACGTAAACATGTTTTGGTTACTCTCCAATTGTTTAAAATATTATTTGGTTTAATCCATTTACCGCTTTCATCAT
>Ga0098038_1000460_pt1 | contig 18156 bp, 29 predicted proteins | sample 5B_taG_FD_75051 | JGI IMG/M metagenome (GOLD analysis project Ga0098038, IMG submission 75051) | Marine viral communities from the Subarctic Pacific Ocean - 5B_ETSP_OMZ_AT15132_CsCl metaG | ecosystem: Environmental > Aquatic > Marine > Oceanic | place: Pacific Ocean | collected 2015-01-08 | reverse complement strand
TGATTTAGTTCCTGCTATGGAAAAGTTTGTTTTAGAGGGTGGTAGTATGGCTGATGTAATGGAAGTAGTAGATATTAGACAGGCAGCAGCATTTGAAACTTTACTTATGAGTGCTGATGGCCTTATAGACTTTAGAAATGAGTTAAAGAACGCTAAAGGAGAGGGGTATAGAATGGCTCAAATGGTTGGAGATACGCTACAAGGGTCTTTTTTAAGGTTAAAATCTGCAGCACAAGGTATGAGTATCGCTTTAATGGATAACTTTGGAGATGCCTTAAAAGAAACTATTAATAAAATGGCTAATTGGCTGAATAGATTAGCAGAAAATGAGGATGGAATTAAAAAAGCAATCAAACAAGTAAAACTTTTCACTAAAGGATTGTTAGCATTCTTTATAGGTTTAAAAACTACTAGGCTTTTAATGAAATTATTTGCTGCAGATGTAGCAGCAACAGGTGTTGCTATGACAGTAACAAGGGGGGCTACTGTTGCATTTGCAGCAGCATTAAGAGGGTTAAGGGCTGCTATTGTATCTACAGGAGTAGGGGCTTTGGTTATAATTCTAGGAGAACTTGCTGCTAAATTTATGTTCGCTGCTAGTGAGGAGGAAAAATTGGCTGCTATTACTGATGAATACGGAAGGTCTATACAAGGGATAATAGACAAAGAAAAAACTCTTAAAAAAATAAAAGATGAGTCTGAAAAGACAGATGAGAAAAAGTTTGTAATCATAGGGGGGCTAATTAAAAAATATAAAAATGAAAATACAACTCTTGAGCAACAAGAAAAAATATTAAAAAAACTAAATAAAATCAGTTCAAAGTTTTTTGGTGGCTTTCAAAAAGGTGTTACAGGCTATAAAGATTTAGAGGATGCAGCAGCAGACTATAAAAAAGAATTAGTAGAAATAGCAAAAGTACAAGCAATGGCAGATGCTTTAGCAGGTGTTAATGTAGAGGTAACCGAGATAGAGTCGCAACTAGAAAGTACTATAAATGTATTAGCAAAAGCACACGGATTAAATGATGCAGTAAAAGCACAAATAAAAAAGGACTTTTTTAGTTGGGATTTAGGAGAATCTTGGCAGGGATTAAGCCAAGGTTTTTTAAATATGTTTGATTCAGGTAAACAAGGAAAAGCAAGAAAAGCAATTACTGATGCTAATGATAAAATTGCTTTATTGAGGCAAGAATTACTTGAAGCAAAAGACCTTAAAGAAACTCTTGAGAAAAATTTAGACGGTATAGATTTAGAGAATATGCTTGGGCTTGATGGTTCTGATTCTACAAGTGGTAATGGTTCAGGACAAGACGCTATTGATTGGGCTACTGAACTTCAGAAAAAACTTAATGAAATAAAAGCAAAGCAAGATTCAGGAGAGTATGGTGTTGGAGAGGCTGCAATAAAAATAATAGAGGCTCAAATGAGCATTAAAAGACAGGAATTTGAAACTTTAAAGAAAAGCGAGAAAAATGGCAAAAGAGGGGTGGCACTTCAGGGTAAATATTTAGATGACAAACTAAAACTTACCAAGTTAAAGATGGGCGAAAGTATGGTAGAACATCAAGAGTCTTATGCTGTAGAACTTACACAGTTGCAACAACAGTTAATTAAAAAAGAAATTACAGAAACAGAATTTAATCAAAAGTCTTTAGAGGCTAGAATAAAATTCCTAGATGCCGAGCATAATCAAATGCTAAAGGCTATAGGAGATAGAAAAGAATTAACCAACGAGGAAACAACTGCTATACAGCAAAACAGAAAAGACAGAAATAGTACTGAACTTAATCTAATAAAAACTCAAACATCCGAAAAAGAAAGGCTTTTAAAGCAAGAATTTGATAAACAGGTTTTAGATTTAGAGAACGAAAGAGCAACAACAATGATGAGTGATGCTGTATTTAAAACTAATATGCTTATACTTGAGGCTCAATACTTAAATAAAAAGAAAGACCTATACGCAGATAATGCTTTAGAGTTGATTGATATAAATAATTTGATATTAAAAAACTCTATTAAAGTTAATCAAACTCAAAAAGATATGCTTAATGAACAGGTTTCTGCCTTGGGTGGTGTAGGTAGTGCAATGAGTAGTTTAGCAGGAGAAAACGAAAGGTTTAACGCTATTAAAGAAGCAGGAAATAAAATATCTGCTATTGCAAATACTATACAAGCAATAACAACATTACAAACAAATTTACAAACTATTGCAGAGGGTAAGTTGGCTATAGCAAATTTAATTACAGCAAAATCTGAAGTTGCTAAAGGGGCAGCAAGTCAAACTAAAATACCATTTCCTTTTAATATAATTGCAGTAATTGGAACTCTAGCATTACTTGGAAAGATTATGGGGGTATTTGAAAAAGGTGGTATTGTAGATGAATTTGGTAAAGGTGGTGTAATCAAAAAGTTTGCAGATGGTGGAATGGTTAAAGGAAAATCACACGCACAAGGTGGAGAAAAGTTTGCTGTAGGTGGTAGAGTGGTAGAATTAGAAGGAGGAGAGGCTGTAATAAATAAAAGAAGTACAGCAATGTATAGAAGTCAATTATCTGCTATGAATGAAGCAGGTGGTGGTGTTAAATTTGCAGATGGAGGATTGCTTAATAGCCCTCAATTTGCTAATCAGCAGTTTTCATCAGGTATGAAAAATACAGGAGGTATGCAAAAAGTATATGTGGTAGAATCAGATATAACGAGCAGCCAAAGAACAGTAAATGTGTTAGAATCACAGGCAACACTATAAAATAAATTTATAATTAAAAAAATCAACATATGTTTGTTAGTAAAAAAGTAAAGAAAGATAGGTTAGATACTTGTAAAAAGTGCGACTTTTACAGAAACTTATTAATGTTAAAAAGCCCTAAATGGACTTTGGGAGCAAGATGTGGAAAGTGTAGTTGCTTCCTAGATGCTAAAACAAACTTAACTAAAGAGTTTTTTGGCGAGTGTCCTATAGGTAAATGGAAAGAGTAATAACTAAACTTTATATATATGGATTATAATTCAATAATCAAAGACTATTCTGATGAGAAAAAGGATAGAGTCGTAGAATTGGCTAATCAAAATATTATTTCAATGAGGGGTAATTTATATCACAACAATGCTTTAAATTATTTTTTTCAGTTGTGGCACGAACATTTTCCACAACAAAAACAATCTAAACAATGTAATGGGTGTAGAAAAGCAGTTTGTAAATTCTTTCACAATGTAGCCGACCATATTGTTGCTGAAAGAAAAGTTCCTGAATTGGTAGAGGAGGTTAAAAGTGTTAAAACAAAAAAACCTAAACAAAAAAAGAAATCTAGTGTCAAGACAAAATAAAGCAGATATAGTTTACGAATATATTAAGGTAGCCGAAAAAGAAATACTTAAAAGGTGGCACGAACCAACTATTGTAGACATTTTAAGACACTTAACTGAAAGAGGAATAGTAGACCCTAAAAGATTGAGAAATTATATGATAATATATGATTTTGATACTATGTTGAGGTTTAATGAAGGTAACAGAACACACACTTTTATGGACTTATCTATTAAATATGATATTTCAGAAAGACAGGCTCAAAGCATAGTTTACAAGGAGAGAAACAAAGAAAAAGCAACCTTTAATATAACTTACTAAAGTTTTTTCCTAAAACTTCGTAAAATTCTTATAAGTAAAAGATATTTTTGCTTTTATGGAGAAAAAATGGTACAACATTAATGGAAAGGCATCAGAAGGAATTGTTGATGTCTATATCTTTGATGAGATAGGGGCTTATGGTTTAAATGCTCAATCTTTCATAGAGGAAATAAAAGCATACAAAAAACGACCTATGAACATTCATATTAATTGTGTGGGTGGGGATGTTTTTGACGGTATGGCTATTTACAATATAATTAAGAAAAGAACTGCCGAAACAACTGTATATATTGAAGGTATAGCAGCAAGTATGGGTAGTGTTATTGCTTTGGCTGCTGATAATGTAGTTATGGCTGAAAACTCTTTATTTATGATTCACAACGCTTGGGGTGGAGCAATGGGAGAGTCAAAAGAATTAAAAAAGACAGCAAGATTATTAGAAAAGATTAGTAATGAGATTGCTGACATTTATATAAAAAAGACAAAACTGCCTTATGACAGGGTAAAAGAAATGATGGATGAGGAAACTTGGTTAAATGCTGATGAGGCATTAGAACTAGGTTTTATTGATTCTATCTCGGATGCTATTAAAGTGGCAGCCAAATATGATGTTTCCAAGTTTAAAAATATAACAAACGAGGAAATTGCAACTAAATTGAGTATAAACCTAAAAAGTAAAAAAATGACTGATGAGTTAAAAACTTGGTTCAATGGAAAGATTGAGGATATTATCGCTAGAGTAAAGAGTGATAATACTGATTCTGATGTTGAAACTAAATCGGAAGTTGAAGTAACGATTGCAGATGAGGCTGACATTTTAAATAAATTTGTTGATTTTGAAGCAAAAGTAACTGAACTGAATGGGTCTATCGCTGAATTGGAAGGAGAAAAAACAACTCTAACCGAGGAAGTTGAAAGACTTAACGCTTTATTAAGTAAAGCAGATGCAAAGGGAACTGAAATCTCTACAGAAGGCGACCCTGCAGTAGTAGAAAACAAAGTAGAGGACAAAGATGCTGCATTTTGGAATGAGATGTTAGCAAAAATTAACATATAATAATAATTTAAAAAAATAGAAAAATGGCAAATGTAGCACTAGACGGAATGGGAGCAGGGTACCAAGGTACTTATGCTTCAAAGATTCTTTTAGAACCAATGTTTCACGCTGATAATATCAATGGTAATTATACTATATATCCATCTGTGAAATATAAGCAAAATATAGTAATGGCTCCATCTTTAAAGAGTATTACTGCAATCAATGAGGGTTGTGGAGCAAACGCAGGTTGCGACCCTGCAGGTTTTACAGTTGAAAAGAAAACAATTACTGTAGAAAATGTTTCGGTAAAGCAAGAACAATGTTGGGCAGAGTTTAAAGACCAAGTAATTGTAGAGTCTTACAAGAATGGTATTAATATGCCTGATATGTCAGGAACTCAATTAGCAGATGTTATCATCAACAGAGTAAGAAATGGTGTGATGAGTGATATGAGTAGAAATATATGGGCAGGAATGGCATCAGGAGCAGGAATACCTGCAAATGCAGATTGTACTTATACTTCTATGGGAGAAGGTCTTTGGGATAAATTAGCAGGAGTAGCAGGTTTCGCTGACGGAGGAAAGTTACAAAGAGTAGATGGTTCAGGAGCAGCAGCAGATTACAATACTGTTCAAGGAACTATCTCTATTACAGACGCAACAGCAGTATTAGAAAAAGCATTTTCATCTGCTCCTTCAGCACTTCAACAAGTTGAAGCAGGTAGAAAAAGAATGTTCGTTACTCCAAACATTTATAATGCTTGGTATTCTAACTTAACAGCAACTGCTGTAGCAGGTTCTGTTGATTATGGACATTCAGAAGCACAAACAGGGAAAGGTAGATTATTCTTTAGAGGTATTGAGTTAGTTCCTATGTATGTATGGGATGATGCTTTAACTGCAAGAACAGGAGCAGATTTACCTGCTATCTTTACTGTAGTTGACCAAGCAGGAGGAGGTTTCCAAGCAGCAAATGGAGTTATCTATACAGCAATAGACAACTTATTCATTGGAACAGATGTTAATGCACCTGAAAATGAGTTAAAAATGTTCTATGATGATGTAACAGAAAAAATGTATGTTCGTTCTTACTTCACTATGGGCTTCCAATATGGTTGGGACTCTTTGATTTACGGAACTTGCCTTACATCATAATTAATTATTAACCTTAAAAAAATAGAATAAAATGGCAATAGATTCAGGATTATTAGTAGATTGTGGCGACTTAAACGCAGTAGGAGGGATAAGACAGATATTACTTACAGATTTAGATAATATCGCAACTGTAGACCCTTCAGTATTAAACGCTACTCATACTTTAACAGAACTTACAGTAACTAACCCTTGGGCTAGATTTGAGTTCAAAAATGAAACTGCTGCTTTAACAATAACAGGAACAAAAGAAGGAGGAAGTACTGCTTACGAGTGTGCATTATCTTTCTATATCCCTGATATTGATGGAGCAAGATTTCACGAACTTACAAATTTAGAAAGTGCTTGTCCTGTTGCATTAGTTGAATTAAATTCAGGCAAGATGTTGGTTGTTGGTTACTCTTATAAATATGAGAATAAATCAGCATCATCAACTCCTTGGACAAGAAATCAAACTTATGCAAACCTTACTTCAATAGAAGGAGGTTCAGGAGCAGCGTATGCAGATGACAATGGAGTAACTGTAACATTAACAGCTAGACAATTTGAATTACCTCTTGAATATGTAGGGGCAATTACAGTTGTAGCAGGAGATGTAACAGCGACTACATCGTAATTAGTTTTAAGATAAAGCAGGGGGTTATTAACACTCCCTGCTAATATCTTTTATATGTGTGATTGTAATAATAGTAAAAATGTGGTAGATTTACCACATCTTAAAATATATACAAATATGGCAACTTATAAAGCAAAAAAACATTTAGAAGGAACTTCTACTACTTTTTATGGGGGCGATTATGTTAATTGGTCGTTAGCGACTCAAGAAAAATTGGCTTACTTATATGAGGAGAAGGGAATGACAGATTTAATTACGAAAACATCATCTAATGAAAAAAGCGACAACAAAGTCAGCAAAAAAAGTAGCGACAACAAGAAAGACTCAAAAGAGGAATAATACTTTTGAGTTTGGGGTATTTGATTTATCAGTTCCTCCTAGTATAAAAGAAACAAAAAACATTAAAAACCTCCCAAACGAGTGGGTTCCTTTTGGTGATGACAATTTGTTTCCTCAATATCTAGCAGAACTTAAAAGAAAATCATCTACTCATAGGAGTGTTTTGGCTCAAAAAACCGTATTCACAAGTGGAGCAAAATTTGTTTGTGAGGATGAGAACTTAAGAAAGTTTATAGAGGATGTAAATGCTGACCACGAATCCTTAAGAGATGTTTTCAAAAAATTAGCAGATGATTATTACACTTTTGGTAACGCTTATATGGAGTGCGTTATATATGATGGAGGTGTAAATATTTATCATTTAGATGCAACAACAGTTAGAATGAGTAAATCTAAAAAAGAGGTTTATGTAAATTCTGATTGGTGTAAGTATTGGAATAACGAAACAAAAATAAAAAGACTGCCTATTTACCCTAGGGTAGCACACAATAAATTCGTAATGCACTTTAAAGATTACGAGCCTACATTTAATTTTTATGGACTTCCTGATTATGTAGCAGCACTAGAGCATATCTGTGTTGATTATGAGATAGGAAAATGGAATCATACTAAATTTTTAAATGGGTTTCAGCCTTCTGCTATTGTAGAAATTAATGGAGATATGGGAGAAAAAGAGGCTCAAAAAATGGTTAGAGAGGCTCAAAAGAAATTTGTAGGAGAGGGTAATAATGGAAAGATATTATTTATAGTAAAGAATGGGGACACTTCTCCTGCCAATGTTCAGGTTATAAAAGATGACCAAGAGGGGAGTTGGATAGATTTACAAAAAATAACTGACCAAAATATTATAACTGCTAACAGATGGCAGCCATCACTTTCAGGTATTGTAAGTTCAGGTAAAATGAATAATACAGGTAGTGAAATTAGAATTGCTTATGACTTAGTAATGACAACAGTAATTAGAGATACTTCTGAATTATTGTTAAACGGAATAAGAACGGTTCTTTACAATGAAATGGGCTATGACCCTAAAGATTTAAAAATACATTATGAGCCACCTATCTCTTATGCGAATGATGTAGATATTAGAGAGGTATTAACTATAAATGAACAACGAGCATTAATAGATGAGGATTTACCAATGCTAGATGATGGAGATATGTTTGTAGCAGATAGAGAAATTATAGTTACGCAAAGAGATGATGATGGAGATGGAGAGATAGAGGAGGAAAAATCGGTAACACTAGAACAATAGATAATGGCAAACACTAAACAATATATTACATTAGTATCTGCAGGAGAGGTAATTGACAAGACATTTACTAATAAAAACACAGACCCTGTTCTTGTTTCTGAAAATACTATTGTTTTAGCAGAACTTGCTCATATAAGACCTTTGTTGGGGGAAAAATTTTACGCAGAGTTAAAAGAGGAACACGACACAGGAACCTTAACTGTTAAGAATCAAGAGTTTATGACATATTATTTAGAGGATTGTCTTTCTTGGTTTGTTAGGTTTGAGGTTGTTAATGATATTATGAGCAACATAACATCTAGTGGGGTTGTGCATAATCTTGATGAGTTTTCAAGGATTATAAATCAAGAAACATATAACGCTTTCAAGCAAGACACATATAGAAAGGCTGAAATATTTGCAGGAGATATGATGGAGTATTTAAACTCAAAAGATGAGGATGGTAATTATCCAACATTTGAAAACAACAAGCCTAATAGTATGAATGACACATATAAAAATCACGGAATGATATTCTATGATAGTATATATGGGTATGATGGTGTTGATGGTTGTTTCAGTTGTGGGACAAACTATAATAATGGTAGGTGTAATTGTAATTGTAATGATTGTTAAAATATAAATATGGCTGCAAACGAACATAAAAACTTATTAGACCCTAACAGGCATTATCCTCTAGGATATGAATTTGCTGAAAACAATATGGTTCCAAGCAAAAAAACAGGAGTATCATATGATGATAAAACAGGTAATTACGGTTGGGTTTACCCATTACAAACATTTGTTTTAAGGTTAGATGATGTTTTGGCTACAAACAATAATATTGATTATATTAGAATGCCTTATAACTTTAGATTAACAGAGGTAAGGGCTAGTGTTCAGTTTTCAGGGGCTTTAGTTACTGTAGACATACAAGAGTCAGGAGTTTCAATACTTTCTACTCTTTTAACAATAGATTCAGGAGAGAAAACATCAACAACTGCTGCGACTCCTGTTGTAATATCAGACTATGAATTAGGAGATGATAATGAGGTGGTTGTTAATTTAACAATAGGAGAAGGGGAAGCCCCAAGAGATTTAAAAATATATTTAATAGGTTATAGACAAGTGAGTTAAAAATGAAAAGCAATATGAAAGATACAACAGAAGTGCTAATTGCAAATGGAGGGGTTTTAGGGTTGAGTTTAGCAGAGTGCAATGAAATACTCCTGTTTATATCTACAACTCTTGCTATATGCTTCACAATTTACAAGTTTTACAAATTATCAAAAAAGAAATAAAAAATGGCAAATACAATACAACAAACAAGCCTTAATGTTAGTATAAACGAGCAAATAACAATAAATGGAGTAACCTATGGGAACAACATAACAAAATCATTTGCAGATAATGGTAAGGTAGACCAAAGAGTAATGCAAATTAATAGCACTAAACTAACATCAGTTTTTGAATATCACGACGCACTTCCTGATGTAGCAGGTTCAGGTGTTAAAAGTGAGTTTGCTTATTTTAGGATAACAAATACAGATAGTTCAGTTGGTGTAACGCTTCAATTTTTTGTTAGTGGAGCAAAGAACGGATTCTTTTATTTACCTGCAGGATGTAGTTTTGTGTTAATGAGTAACGATATGGACTTCTTGTGTGAAGGAGAGGATTTTTCTTTAGGAGATTTGGTTGCTGTTAAGGCTAAAACAGACGGAGGTAAAGATGTTGTTTCCTCATATATAGAGTATGTTGCTGTGTTTAAAGGTGGGGCAGACCCTGCAGGAGATGGGGAGGCTCCAGAGGAGGCTTAATCTATGGCAAAATTAACTTTTGTATTTCGTGAGAAAAAGAATAAAAAGCGTAAAGGTGTTCATTCTAAAAATGCTTCAAAATCTCAAAATGGCTATAAAAAAAAGTATAGAGGGCAAGGAAGGTCATAGTGATTATTACTATGATTTTGACAGGAATAAAGATGTTCCTAGAGAAATAAAATATTTTGACTTATCTGAATTTGATAGTCCTGATGATAGTAATTCAGGGCAAAATATGGATTTAGATTTTGTAAGAAAACTAGATTACGCCAGAGAAATAGCAGGTGTTCCTTTTAAAATAACATCAGGCTACAGGACTCCAAGACATAATACTGCTGTTGGGGGCTCTATAACCTCATCACATATGAATATACCTTGCAATGCTTGTGATATTGCAATTCCTGATAGCGTTACTAGATATAAAGTGATTGATTCGCTATTAAAAGTAGGTATAAATCGCATTGGTATTGGAAAAAATTTCATACATTGCGACACAGATAAAAACAAAAGCCAAGATTTAATTTGGCACTATTATTAATTAAAATTTTATAAAATGAAAAAGTTTTTAGAACAATTCCTAATTGGACAAATGGTAAAGTCAAAGAAGTTTTGGTACACAGTTATTGCTGTTATAGTAACATTCCTTCACGAAACATTTGGATTAGACCCTGTACAAACAGAGTCAATATTATACTCTATAATGGCACTTGTGTTAGGTCAAGGTATTGCTGACACAGTAAAAACCAAAAAATAAACCTTGTTGTTTAAAATAAATTATTACTTTTGTAATTCCTTTCTTGATTGTGTTTTCAGAATGGATAGTTAGTAGTTAAGGGTAGATGGTTAATAACTTTCTACCCTTTCTCTTTACAAGGGTATTTTTTTAATAAATTTGAATATGAAAAAATACGGAAGGAGGTTAAGGCTGTCTATTGATGAGGAAAATTTAATCTATAAGCATAGAGCAAATTCAATAGAGAATTTCAACGACAATACAGCTTTAGATATGCATCTTGTAGAGAGGGGTATTAATAAAAAAGATGTTGTATCTGTAAAGCATTGGCAGTCAGCTAGTGGAGAGCTAAGGTTTTCAATAGTAACTAAAGAGGATTGTGGTTTAGATGAAAATCAAATATTTGATAATGTAAATAAATTTATAGAAGGTTATTCTCCTGAATATAAAAAAATAAAAAGGGAAAAAGGAACTCATCTTTTAGTTATAAACCCTGCCGATATACATATAGGTAAATATGCTAGTGAATTAGAAACAGGAGAGGCTTATGACTGTGAAACTGCTGTTATGAGGGTCTTAGAGGGTGTTCAGGGTCTTATAGATAAATCTACAGGTTTTGACATAGATAAAATTTTATTTTGTATTGGAAATGATGTTTTGCATATAGATAATGTTTATAATACTACTACAAAAGGAACTCATCAAGATACTGACGGAAAGTGGTGGGAACACTACGAGATAGCTTTAATGTTATATGTTAAAGTTATAGAGATGTTAAGGGAAATATCCCCTGTAGATGTTTTGCACTCAATGAGTAATCACGATTATCAAAGCGGTTTTCATTTAGCACACACATTAAAATCTTGGTTCAGAAAAGCAGATGATGTAAAGTTTGATATTAGCGTATCTCATAGAAAATATTATCAGTATGGTAAAAACCTTATTGGATTAGAACACGGAGATGGAGCAAAAATGGATAAACTTCCTTTATTAATGGCTCAAGAAAGACCTAAAATGTGGAGCGAAACTAAATTTAGATATTGGTATCTACATCACATTCATCACAAAGTAAAACATAAATGGCTAGATGCCAAAGATTTTATTGGTGTTACTGTAGAATATATGAGAAGCCCTTCTGCTTCTGATAGTTGGCACTCAAGAAAAGGTTTTACAGGAGCTCCTAAAGCTTGTGAGGCTTTTTTGCACGACAAAGAAAGTGGTCAAGTTGCTAGACTAACACACTATTTTTAAAACAAACCCTTAAATAACCCTTAACATAGGGTATTCTATACTCTTAAAGATAAATATAAAGATATAGTTAAAGTTAAATACTAGGTTAAATTAAAAACAAATTACATATTTTTTAGAAAAAACTTACTAAATATTTTGGTAGTTTAAAAAATTGTTGTATCTTTGCATAGAATTTCAGACAGACTAACTAACTAAAAGAAAACACTAAATTATGAATTACGATAATTGGAAATTAAGCAACCCTATTGATGATGGACACGGAACAAGTATGGTAAGTTCTTGTTGTGGAGATGAAATTATGTACGAAGTTCCTACTTGTACGGAATGTGGCTCCTTTGAGATAGGAGAAAAATGGGCAGGAGATGAAGGATGGACTATCTGTGATAATTGTAGAGCGATAGAGCAGGGTTATGATTATTTAGATATATGTTCTAAATGCGAATGTGAATGTAATGAGATAGAGGATTACGAATATGAGCAAATACAAAAAGAAAACTACGAGGAAAGTATGAGAGACGAATACTAATTATTAACTAAACTATTTTAAAATGACAAAAACACAAACGAGTGATATTCTACAACACTTAAAAGATGGTAGAAAATTAACACAAAAAGAAGCTATTAATGAGTATGGAGCATATAGACTTTCAGGCATTATACACAGATTAAGAAAACAAGGACACGACATAACATCTATACCAACAGAAGTTCCAACTAGATATAAAAAATCAAATGGAGGAATTAAGATGGCTACTATAGTTAATTATAGGTTAAATGATATTAAAAATAAAAAAGGCTTTGACTCTAGGCTTAAAACTTTTATAGAGTCAATTATAAACTAATTATTAATTAAATTTTTTAAAAATGAAAAAAGTTGAAAACACTACAGCAGTAAAAGAAACTAAAGAGGATGCTTTAAAAAGATTATTCTTAGCACACAATTTAGTAAAAGAGGATGTTTACAAAGACAAAAGAGGTTTTGTAATCATAACAAGAACAGGAATAGATAAGATTGTTTCTAGTATGAATATACAGGTTGTATACGAGCCTATAACAATGACTCAAGAGTGGGTGGTTATAAGAGCTACTGCTAGTATAAGAACAGGAACAGGAGAGCACGACTTTAGAAATATGATGAGTTTTGGAGAAGCATCAGACTCTAATTTAATGGGTGGTGGTAAAAAGTTTCCTGTTGCTATGGCAGAAAAAAGAGCAATGAGTAGAGTTGTTTTAAAGATAGCAGGATTCTACGAGCAAGGAGTATTTGGTCAAGATGAAATTGTAGACTAATGAGTGATTGGATGGATGAGGTTCTTGATGGAAAACCACTAGAAGCAGAGTGGTGGAAGGTAGGATATATTGAGAACCTCTTACCATACACTTCAATTACGCAAAGAGAAAAAGAAGAAATTTACAATAAACTTACAAGTCTTACTGATATAGAGGCTGATGAATTAATACCATACTTAAAGGAAAACGAAATACATTTAGACCCAAAGCATCAATATGAAGCAATGAGAAAAAATGGAATGTTTAATTAAAATATAATAAAATGAAAAATGATTATGATAAAGTAAGAACTTCAAGAAATGAACTTGAAGCAATATTAAGAATAAGAGGAATATCAAAACAAAGATTTGGTAGGGTTTTAAATATAAAAGGCTCTACTATTGAAAAATACTTAGACAATCCTTACCACTTAAGGTACTACCAAATGCAAAGACTTGCAAATTTTCTAAACATAGATGTTAAAGATGTTATAGACATAATAGAAGTAGACTTAAAAGATGAAATGATTGTAGTTGAAGGAGAGGATAACTTTAAGGGTGTTGAGTCTCTAAGCGGATATACAGCAACCCCTAAAGACTATGTAAATGGATAGATATAAATTAGAATTTACAAGAGAGAGGGATGAAAAAATTAAAGCTGAAATAAGTGAAAGATATAATTTAGCTTGGTCTGTTATAGAAGGGAAAAGCAGGATAAGAAAAGTTGTAGACGCAAGAAGGCTTTATAGTGGATTGTTAAGATATGTTTTTAAATTAACATATAACGATATAGGATATATTTTAAAAAAGAATCACGCAACTATAATTCACAATATACAACAACACGATATATTTGTAGATATTTTAAAGTCTTATAAAAAAAACTATAAAGAAATAGAAACCTCTTTGTTTAATGATGATAACTACTATATTCACGAGGTAAAAGAAGTAGAAAGAAAAATGGATGAACTGTCTGTAAGATTGACAAATTTAATAAAAATGAAAAACGAGTATAAATTAAAAATAAATAAAAATGTCAGATAAAAATTATGTAGCAAGTAGTATTAAAAAAGTAACTACGCAGTATGGAGAATTGTTTAATGCAAGTTTTAAGTTAGATGATTTGCAAAAAATATCTAAAAGAGGTTGGGTAAATATTACAATAGCAGAAAGGAGAGAGCCTTCTGAAAAAGGGGCTACTCACTACGCTTATGAGAATACTTATGAGCCCCCAAAAGAAGTAACAGCAGATGCTAAAACATCTAAAGATGATGATGATTTACCATTTTAAATAGCATAGGTTGTGGGAGGGTTAGTAATTCTAATTAATAACCGAGCAGTTATACTTTGTGTGTGATTACAATTCCCTCTCACTTCCTTTTTTATTAACTTAAATTAACTATATGGAAACTTATATTCCTTTAAACAGTATTAACTCTGACCTAGACAGAAAAACATTAAGAAAAAGACTTGATAAAGTCAAAACAGAAAACGCTAGACTTTCAGAGTATAATATTGATTTAAAACTACAACTTATAGAATTAAGAGAAAAACTAAATAATATTAAAAAAACTACTAAATAATTTGGTAGATTCAAATATTATTCGTATCTTTGTATAGAATTTAAGGGTTATATAACTCTTTAATTCAACTAACTAACTACTAACTAAAAGAAAACGCTAATGACTAAAAAGGAATTACTTATTGATTTATTATCAGTACAAACCACAAGTGGTAATGAATTTAATATGATAGCACATATATTTAACTTTTGCAGACAGAATGTGCCTGAAGCAGATGTAAAAGTAAAAGACAATAATATTTATATAACAAAAGGGGAATCAGACATATACCCTTGTGTTGTGGCTCACACAGATACAGTACACGACATACACAACTTTTTCAAAGTATTTGATGATGATGGTTGCTTGTTTGCATTTAATGCAGAAACAGGTAAGCAGGTAGGTGTAGGTGGAGACGATAAGGTAGGTATATGGTTGGCACTAGAGATGCTAATGAAGTTTGATAAAATCAAGTGTGCCTTCTTTCATTCTGAGGAGATAGGCTGTGTAGGTAGTAGAGCAGCAGATATGGATTGGTTTAAAGATGTAGGATATTGTTTACAGGGAGATAGAAGGGGTAATAAAGATTTTGTAAATAATATATCAGGTAAATTATTCAGCAAGAGGTTTAGTAAGGCTATTGCTCCTATACTTTCACATCACGGATATGCAGAAACATCAGGGGCTATTACAGATGTAGGTCAATTAGCAGAGAATGGTGTTGGTGTTTGTGTTGCGAATATGAGTTGTGGTTACTATTCTCCACATTCTGACGAGGAAGTTGTAGAGTTTGAACACGCTGATAATTGCAGACAAATGTTAGAAAAGATTATATCTGAGTTAGGCTGTAATAAGTTTGAGTATAGTTTTACCCATAGTTATAATAACTATAATTACAACAGTAAGTGGGGAGATTGGAGTGGAGCAAACGAGAGCTTTTGGTATGGAGAGGATGTTGAGGTTATAGATGATGTTGAGGGAAATGAGTCTTGTTATTACTGTGGTTGCAAAACACTAAAAGAAAGCTCTTTTAAAGGCTATAAGTTTTGTCCTGATTGTAATAGCGACATACTGTCAGCAGAGGATTACGAGGCTTTTGTGGATGACGAGGACTATGAGGATATATCAGATAGTTATGATGGCTCTACAAAGCACAAGCAGATAGTAAACCAATACCTAATTCAACATAATAAAAATAAATAGATATGGATAAAATAGACTTTATGAAAATGTTTCTTAAAATGGGAACATTAGCAAATCAAGATGACAAACAGGCACTAGCGTTCCAAGAGAGAATAGTGTTTGCTACAGAGGGAGTTGTAAAGCCTAGCGATTGGGATGAGCTGCCTTTTAATGAGAGAAAAAAAAGAATGAATCAACTACTAAAACAGATATAATATGGCAAAGAGATTTACAGACACAGACAAATGGAAAAAAGGTTTTATAAGAAACCTACCTGCAAAGTTTAAACTATTATGGTTATACATATTAGATGATTGTAACCACGCAGGAATATGGGACACAGACTTTGAGGTTGCTTCAATTAGAATAGGAAGTAAGATAAGCGAGAAAGAAGCTTGTAAGGTGTTCGCAGAGCAGATAAAGATATTTGATAAGGGGAATAAATGGTTTATACCAAAGTTTATTGACTTTCAATATGGAACGCTTAACGAAAACTCAAGACCTCATCAGGCAGTAATTAAACTGCTAGACAAATATGATGTATATAATATAGATGGCATTAGTCCTGTAGATGTTGCAGGGTTTGAAGGAGAAATTAAAAACCCTGTAAAAGTTAAAAGGTTTAAAAAGCCTGATTATCACGAGGTTGCCGACTATTGCATTGAGAGAAAAGAGCAGGGTAACAATGTAGACCCTCGTAAGTTTGTTGATTTTTATGAGAGTAATGGTTGGAAAGTAGGTAAGAACCCTATGAAAGATTGGAAGGCTGCAGTTAGGAATTGGGAAAGAAATGCTCCTAAAGATAAAACGAATAGAAAGATATTAGACAATAAAGATTATACAACATTTTAATATGAGAACACTACAAGAAACATTAAAGAACGCAACTCACATAAAGGTAAGGGGTTATAAACGATATAGTTTTGGAACTTATGAGGAGTGCTTAGAACTATTTAAAGAGGCTTTTTTGTTAGTAGACAAAACAATTACAGAGTATAAGCATTTGCCTGAATATGATACTATTGCACATTGGTTGTCTGACACAAAAGGTAAAGGATTGTTTTTAATTGGTAATTGTGGTAGAGGTAAGTCAGTTATTCTTACAGGGGTTTTGCCTTTAATATTCAATGCAAGAATAGGTAAAATGTTAAAACCTATAGCTGCAAGAAAATTACATACTGTTAAAGAGTTTGTATCTCCATATATAGTTATAGATGATATAGGTACTGAGGAGATAGTAAATGATTATGGAACTAAGATAGACGCAGTAGAGAACGCTATATTTGAGGCTGAGGATGATTTAAAGCTACTTTTATTAACTTCTAACCTTGACGCTAGTGCTATTAAACAAAGGTACGGAGAAAGGATATATGATAGAATTAAAAGGCTTTGCCTAGTTGTGTTCTTTAAAGGGGAAAGTTTAAGAAAATGAGGATATTAACAGCGATATGGTTAATAATTATTATAATATGTATATTAGAAGCCATTTTTTGCACTAAATTTGCAGATGATGAAATTGAATAAAAGATATTTTTTATCTTTGACAACTAAAGAAAAATTAAAAATGCTTGACTCTTTATTAAAAAATGATTTTCATTCTTATCTACTTGTAGCAAAATGTTTTGCAGATGCTCCTGTATATAAAGGGGGGCTTTCTACAGGTTTGATAAATCAAGAGTTAGACAAAAGTTTAAAGAGGCATTATTTTATTAAAAAAAGAAAATTAAAAATATGATTATTTGTGTTGATTTTTATAGGCTTGTGTTTAATTTTAGAAATAAAACCTATTAAAAGATTTTTAAAAGGTAAAGACCCTGACCAAAAACTTATGGAGAATATTGAAAAGCAAGAAAAAAAAGAAAAGCATATAACAAGAACAGGAGGTTTGCATAGTGATTATAAATATAAAAAAAATGAAAGACAATAGAGTCCCACACTACTACATTGGTAACAATGGCTATGAAGCGAGAAAGGTTGTTTCAGGATTTGATTTGTCTTATAATATAGGTACTGCTGTTACCTATTTACTAAGAGCAGAAAAGAAACACGCAAAACCTACAGAGTGCATTAAAAAAGCAATAGCACATTTAGAGTTTGAGTTAGAAAAAATAGACGAGCTAAAAAATAAATAATATGAGTTATTTAACACATTTGAAAAGAAATAATCATTGCGATTCCTGTAGGTGGATTGTTAAATTTGACTCAAAAAAATTAATTAGAGAGGTTAAGTTGGTGTATAATCCTGATGAGTATAGCAGGGATAACGCAAAAAGGTATGGTAACAAAGCTAGAAAGCTTCACGATAGACAAGAATTGATAAATGTTATGGAGTTAGATAG
>Ga0098038_1000454_pt1 | contig 18172 bp, 6 predicted proteins | sample 5B_taG_FD_75051 | JGI IMG/M metagenome (GOLD analysis project Ga0098038, IMG submission 75051) | Marine viral communities from the Subarctic Pacific Ocean - 5B_ETSP_OMZ_AT15132_CsCl metaG | ecosystem: Environmental > Aquatic > Marine > Oceanic | place: Pacific Ocean | collected 2015-01-08 | reverse complement strand
TGGAGGCGGTTCTGTAACTGCTACATACCAAATAAATACGGGTAGCGAAATAGAAACAGCTACAGATGGCTGGAGCGCTGGTGGTTGGAGTGGTGGTACGTGGAGTAACGGTTTAACAACAGAGTCTGCCATACGCCTGTGGAGCCAAGCTAATTTTGGTGAAGATTTAATTTTATCTCCTCGTGGTGGCCCTCTGTACTATTGGTCTGGTGCTAATTTACTTACTACCCGTGCAGTAGAACTAGCCACTAGAGACACGGTCACAGCCATACACAATGCAGATACTTCGGGCGGAGCAAGCACCACGCTAACCGTAGATAACCAAGTCGGCATAATACAAGTTGGCATGTTCGTGACGGCGGCATCAGGCATTAGTTCTATAACACGTGTGGTCACAGTAACCGACCAAGACAACCTTGTAATAAGCCCCGCCGCCGCTATAAACAATGACGTAAATCTTACATTTACCTATGACCTACCCACTAAAGTAAACAGGGTACTAGTTTCAGACATTAGTCGGTTCGTGTTTTGCTTTGGTACAACAGCTTACCTAGACGACACTAACACAATGGATCCGCTGTTATTGCGGTGGTCTGACCAAGAAAACGCTACGCAGTGGAGTCCGTCTGAGCTTAACCTGTCTGGTAGCCTGCGTTTGTCTAGGGGTGGCGAGATAATTACCGCTATACAGGCACGACAAGAGATACTTGTGTGGACTGACGCCGCGCTATACAACTTACAGTTCTTAGGTACTGACGGCTGGGGCGCACAGTTAGTTGGTGAGAACGTGTCTATAGCAAGCCCCAATGCCGTAGCTTATGCTAATGGTATAGCGTTTTGGATGGGGCAAGACAAATTCTATAGCTACGACGGTAACGTAAAACCTATAGTGTGCACGTTAGACAGGCACGTATTTGGCGACTTAAACAGAACGCAAGCACAACAAATTGTAGCTGGTACTAATGAAGCCTATAACGAGGTTTGGTGGTTCTACCCTACGGAAAACTCTACTGAAAATGATAGGTACATAGTGTATAACTACTTGGAAAACCTATGGTATCACGGCACAAATATAAAACGTACAGCTTGGGAAGATTCAGGAATTCGTGACTACCCCATAGCGGCTACTAGCACTAAAAACCTTGTTAACCATGAATATGGTGTAGACGACAACGAAACAAGCACCCCTGCCGCTGTAGTTGCGTCAATTACGTCCGCCGAATTTGACCTACAGGATGGCCACCAATTTGCATTTGTGTGGCGTATGTTGCCTGATATTACGTTTGACGGGTCTACTGAAGGCGGCCCCTCCGCTACGTTTACACTAAACCCACTAAAAAGCTCGGGTGCTGGGTTTAACGACCCACTATCAGAAGGTGGCTCAAATACGGGCACTACCACGCAGTTAATAGCCCCCACCAGCACAACTATAGAAACGTATACCACACAGATACCGTTACGCCTACGTGGTAGACAAATGTCGTTTAAAATAGAGTCTAGTGGCACAGGAGTAAAATGGCAGTTGGGATACCCACGTATTGACATGCGCCCTGACGGGAGGCGTTAATGGCTAGCAAGATAAAGTTTAAAGCTCCGGCGTTGCCCATACCTCCACAGCAATACAACCAAAGCCTATTTCAACGGACTTTCAGTGTCCTACGCCTGTATTTTAACCAGATAGACAATCAGTTCCGTGAGAACTTAAACAACATAACCATTGACGGTACGTGCGATATAACAGGAAATACCACCGTAGGTGGCACGCTAACTGTCGCTGGGGCTACTACGCTCAATGGCGCTACCACAGTAAACAATGATTTGTTAGAAGTTGTTAGCACAGACGCGAGTGCAGACAGCGACCCAACTTTATCTTTATATCGTAATTCAGCAAGCCCAGCAGTTGGCGACGATGTAGGAAAAATTAAGTTTTATGGTAATAACGATGCTGGCACAGCCGAAAAGATAGAGTATGCAGGTATATATGCTGAAATAGACGATGAGACTGATGGCACAGAAGATGGCGAGTTAAACTTCTATGCTATAGCTGGTGGAGTTATGGAAGACCCCGTAATGCGTTTAGACAAAAACGGCCTTGAGCTACTCGCTAATAATGACCTTATCTTTGGGTTAAACTCTAATATTCAGTTTGAGGGAACCTCCTCAAATTCAAATGATACGACTCTTTTTTGCGTAGACCCCACACAAGACAATACCGTTTTAATGCCAAATAACAGCGGTGTACTAGAAATAGGCGCTTTAGGTTCAGGCGCGGTCGTAACAGGCACTTCTATTGCACATGCTGTCTTTACTAACTATAGAGGCCAAAAGGTCGTGTTCACAGGGTCTAGCAACTGCACTATACAGCTACCAGACGTTGCCGCAGGTGATGTGGGCGCTACATGGACTGTGTGCAATGCTGGCTCTGCTAACGTCATATTTGACCTAAACGGCAGTGGTTCGGCACAAACCCTTAAAATACTCACTGGCGCGGCAGTTACCACCGTAGGCACAGATGACCCACATATAGTTCCCGGAGGTGTAGCTAGTTTAGTGTGTACAGCGGCAGATAATTACATATTATTTGGCTCTGGCGTGGTGGATAACTAATGGCTTGCGCTGGTGTAATAGCGTCAGCAGGGGCGCAAATACAGTTTGCACTATTTACTGTAGGTTCTTTTACGTCAGGTAAAAGTACTATATTTGGCTACGCGCCAGCTTCTAGTGCAGGTGCTATGAACCCGACTTCGTTTGGTATTGCTAATGGTCAAGTACACGCAGTGTTTTTCCTTGACGACCAAGGCTCTACTATTAGGCTAGGTCTTACTGACACTGGTGGAGGAGATGCCGCACCAAACTCAGCGTTGTCTTTTAACAGATTAATCATAGACGATTTAGTGCTTAATAGGTCTGATGCTAGTTATTTTGATGGTAGTGGTTATGTACAATGGACATTTACTACGTCAGACGATGCAATAAGTTCTAATAACGGTAATACCATATTCGCGCAATTGAGAGCAGACTAATGGCTTATACTTGTCAATGGCTAAATGATTATCCTGAAGCAGACTTTGATCGTTGTTTTGGCGAATGCAAAGATAAGATAGATGCGGGTGGCACTTTAATATATCCAGATGATGTGACTACTGACGAACAAAAACTAGCGTGGATAAAAGCCCAAATAAAACATCTGTCATATGCTGATGGGTATAAAATCATAGGTTATTACGATGATGACTTACTATATGCCATGTGGTTTGGTCTAAAAATAGGCACACAATGGACAGACAAATTCCAACTATTTGGTCGCAATAAAGCAGGTTCTAGGTCATACTTGTACGATAAAGACAACTGGGCGCAGATCATAAATGCGTTTATTAAGGCGGATGGTATGACAACTATACTGGCGAACCCAATAAGTAGAGGCGGAGCGGACGTATATTGCGATACAATACCCACATTACGCGATGACCAATCTTTGACCAGAGAAAGCACGGTCACTGCTCCTGACGAACACACTTACGCACAAAACTTAATTACACTGTAGGGCATTATGGAATTAGTAGACAGTAACGTACAAAGACTACACGAAGTTGAAATAATGGAGGGGCTTAAACTAGCCACACTCCAAAACACATCAATTTTTTCTGGCCCGTATGCCGACCCAAAAACAAAAAACATACAGGTTAAAAACACTATTTTTTCTATATTTAGAAACCCAAAAAATAAAAAGAGTTATGAGCAATTTATGGGGTTCATGTACAACATGGATACTGTAGATAATTTAAGCAATAATATTGTAGAGCTTATAAAATTTTTACAAACTAATAAAGCTAAACTTGGTGTTATTAGGTATCTTGATGACAAGTACACAACCGCTTTTGAAAAAGCTAATAAAGTACTTGTGCGTCATGATTCGGGTTTAGCTATAGGTAAACAAAAAGGCGCAGATCAATTTTTTGCTATGGTAGAAATAGGTAAAAAGCCTATTGGTGTTGAAGAGGAAGTAGCCTAGTGGGGTGGAATCCGTTTACAGACAGTTGGGGATTTGGCACTGGCGGTTGGAAAGGGCTTGAGGATGCCTTGTTCCATGGTGGTTTAGAAGACAAATTTAAAAGTCTTCTACGTTCTTTAGACGAGGAAATATTTCAACCGCTTTACGACTGGCAAAAAGAGTTTGTTAATGGGTTGCTTGACGACCCAATGAATATTATATACGCGGCGCTTATGCTTGCAGGCGTACCGCCGCATATAGTAATGCTTGGAAAAACAGCTAATGACCAGATAATGCACGAACTGGGTTTTCAAGGCTATGAAAACTATGACTGGAAAGACGGATTAAAAAACTCCGCTAAAGCGTGGGTTACTGGCAAAGTGTCCGGTGCTATTAACACGCAACTAACCGAGTACGCCAATTTAATACCCACAGATAATTTATTCTATGAAAGTTTTGTATTGGAAGGTGCGATTGAAGGTTTTTCTGCCGCAGGCGGCGCATTAGTCGTAGGTGACAGCGCGACCGATGCGTTCTTAGACCCCTTTTTAGAAACTACTACTCAAGGTCTTGTGGGTTACGCCATGGGACAAGTAGGTAAAGTAACTGGGTTTTCGTTTGAGGATGTGCAGAACAACATGCTACAAGAACTACCCGATATAGCTAAAGATACCATAGCTGGAGCAATAGAAGCCGAATTGCGCGGTAAAGAAGTAACGTCCGAAATACTTACTCAAGTAATCGCTGAAGCTACCATATCTACAAAAGCTGTAGCTAGGGTAATGGAAAACATGTTACCTGCTGAGTTTCAAGCCTTAACAGATGACAACAAGTACAGCACACAAGCGCTAGCTGTACTTACCGGAGGCATACAAAATGCCGTTAGCTCCGCATTGTCTGGCGGTACTGGTAAACAAGCGGCAGACCAATTACTAGCGTCTCTTGACCAGCTAGGCCAGCAAGACCTAGCTAGTTTTTTTGAAGAGACGGGTGTAGGCCAATTAGTCACTCGGGGAATTGAAAATGGTGTGGCTTGGTTAGACCAACAAGTAGCTAGTGGAATAGACTTCGTTGGAGATACGTTAGACGCAGGGCTTGCTAAAGTTCGCGGGGCGTGGAGTGCGCACCAAACCGCGTTAAATAATTTAGGTGCTCTTACAGACGTAAATTCTCAATTGTTAAGTGGTTTGGAACAAAAAACCGAGCAAGCGGCAATTGTAGAAGAAGCATACCAAAGCCGACAAGAGCTTGTGGAAGCATACAATACGCGTTTTGGGGAAGTAGACGAATTACGCCTTAAAGAAGGCGAAGTTTTAGGTTGGGAAAACGATGGTGAGTTTGTAGCTTTTAGTACGCCAGAAGAACAATTAGAAGTAAACCAATCAAATTTCAGTGCTTTTTATAACTCCGGGCATTTTTATGCCGATAACGGTGACTTAAAATATGTTCCGGGTTTACGGGCTTACAAAAAAAGTGCGTTTACACAAGAAGATGTAGATGAGTTTTATGAACGCACGGGCGCTCTACCTAGTTTTAGCGTAGGCGATGTAAAATTTAGAGAATACGTTAAAGATGTTACTAGAGATGAGTTTGGCAATATTACATCTATAGGTAACGACCCCAAATTAGGTAATTACATAGGGTATGACAACGGTATTCCAAGTTCCCCCATCGGCGAACAAATAAATACTAGGTCAGCTTTAATAGCTAATGGCGTAATGCCTAGTAAAGATGAAGACGGTGATACTAGACCACTTTCTGATTTTGACCCCGCTAGAGAAAATGTATTTTCGGCTATCATGGCTGGGTTGGCTGTTGTATCTCAGAAAAATGACGCTCGAAACCCAAGGTTTCTAGGTGGGTACGAATGGGTAGGCCCTACGGAGCAAGTATATAACCCTTTTAAATATATTAACCCTAACTACGATAGTACACGGGGTGCGTATTTAACTATTGCCGAAGGCTTCGATACTGCTCAGAGGTTTGGTTCCCAAGCCACGTATAAGCCGGGAGTAGACTATACAGCGTATGAACAAAGAAACAATGTTTTAAACCCATTTGGGGTGATGGAAGGGATTTCAATAACTAGCCAAGGTTTTGGTGAAACTACTACTGTACAAAGCATTATAGATGGTGGAATCACCGACCAAATAAACACAACTTTACAGCGTTTGCAGGGTAATGCTGAGGTAGCAATAACTAATTATGATGCGGCGGAAAATAACTTTACTGTATGGCTAGCGGATTGGAGAGCTAACACTGGTATAACTGAACAACTAGAAACTGAATTTGAAACTTTGTTTGCCGAAGTGGAGCGTACACGAGATGATTTAGGTTTTGATGCCGACAACTTCTATAGCGACTTTGATGAACAATTTGCCAGTATAAATAGTATTGTAGCCAGTGCTATGGATTCAGAGTTTGACACCGACTGGTACACTAATGCTTACGGTTACCTATTTGACAACAACCCCCTAAAAGCGGCTGAACATTACATAACAGTAGGTTCAAAACAAAGACTTTTTACGCACCAAAACCAATACGACCGTGCGGAGGCTACCGGACAAATTAGAGGTATTGCGCAAGCAGGTATTGTAGATGCAAATGGCAATGCTCCAGCAATATATGAAAGGCAAGCGTTACTTACTCCCGTAAACCAAGCAAAAAACACTGCGGCGATGGCGTTTTGGACTAATATATCACCCGATATAGGTACTTATTCTAAAGACGGCCTCTATGGTTTTGACCAACAAACAATAGCTAACAATAAAATTTCAGCAGATTCAAGGCTAGTTTTTGTGTCAGTAGATGATTTTAGTGGGCAAGGTGTTGGTCAAAATCAAACTGGCCTCGTATCAGGCGGTATACCGTACAACTTTATAGGCATGGAAGGTCAGTCATTTGATTTGTTTTCTGACGAACATTTTAGTCAGTCTGTTGGTTACGAAACCTCACTAACCTTTAAAGCAATGCCCGGATGGGATCAGTTCATAGAAGACGTATCCGGCACGAATGCTGTTTTTTCTTTTAGTATGTTTGACGCGGACTTAAACACCCTTGAGTTACAACAACGCAAAGATATATTAACAGCGATAGATGGTTTGGAGTATGCCCCCTATGCAGGGTACGACACTCTTTATTATACAACGAATTATGACAATAGTAATAAAAAAACGCTAGATACGTCTGCCGCTATAGCTCAAATAGATGACATATTAAGTTTTAACGAGTCTTATGACGCAGGATTATCACCTTCGTCAATAAGTGACACAAGTAGCCTTGGCCTAAACGATGCCGTTGTACAACAAGGCGTTACAGCGTTAGATATTTTAGAAGGCAATGCAATACAAACGTATAACTTTGCAGAAAGAAGATACGAATGGGTATTTGATCAATCTACGTTAGACGGTGACGATCCTGTCGGCATGTGGACTAACGACGGTAACATGGAAATGAGGGCTGGTAATACGTTAGAACAATTAATGTTGACGGATACCAATGCTTATCTTGACACTATTAACGAACTGTACAAAGAAAGCAGTGTCCTTAACCAAAATCCGGTTGATGGTGAACAAAGAACAATAGAAGAAATAATTGTATACGCAGACAAACCGTTTGTAACGTACATAACCAATGAAGATATACGCAACTTAGCGGCGGAACGGGCGGCTAAACTAGAAGAAATAAACAATAACGCCGCGTTAACTACCGAACAAAAAACAGAAGAAGTTAGATACACAAATGATACTTACGCCACCGTTTTAAATGGAGGCGCTAACATAATAAATCAATGGCAGGGTTTTACCGCTTATTTTCCTAACCTTAAAAATCAAATTCTTGATGCAATAGGCTTAAAACAAAATGGGGATCCGGGCAACACCACAGACGAGAACGGTAACCCTTTAGATCCGTCCCACAAAGATTACCGCGCCCCTGTAGCCGCTGACCCAAACTATGTTCCCGGCAGTTACGCATACGAGTTAGACGCACGGCGCTTGCGAATAGCTGAGGCTAGAGAAAGATTAGCCTTATCTATGACTTCAGACGAGCTACTAGCCTCGCGTACTACTTGGGACAACTACCTTCAAAACTTTGATGGTTATGTAAGAGATGCTGACGGTAATGTAGTTCTAAACCCCGACCGCGTTGACGGTAGGATGGACTTTTATATACCTACTGAGTTTTTAACAGGTAGAGAATTAGCAAAAGCTGAAGCAACCAACCAAATGATAGCCGTGTTTGGTGGAATAAAAAATGCGCCGCGTTCATTCCTTTATGACATGATACTCCAAGAATCTATTGAGTCTGCGCCGAGTATAGCGGCAATGGCGGCGGTTAGTGTGGGGGCTGGTCTTTTAATTAGTGGCCCCGTCGGTTGGGTGTTAGCGGGAGGTACTGCCGGTGTTGCTGGCGCTAAATATATTTACAAAATTGCTAAAAAATTAAAAGAAGAAGCCGAAAAAGTTGGTAAGTACGCTCCGTTAGCAGGAGGTATAGTGGTCGATGGCGTGCTAGCTTCTGGTGGCCAATACCAAGAACAATATGACCAAATATATGACATGGCTACGGACATGCTCGAACGCAAGACAGAATATAGCGTTATGCAAGAGGCTGAGGTGCGTAAATATTCTGACGAGCAAATACATGAACTAGCTAAAGGTTTGGCAGATCAAGGTGCTACTCGCGCAGGGCATGTACAGCTTCTCACAACAGCAATATCCATGGGTCTAGGTAAAGTAGAAGTAGAGAAAGCGTTTCTGGGTGCGGCAGGCACTAATAATCCAATGTTTGAGAGTGCTTTTGATGCGGCTACTGCGTTGTTTAGAGAGGGTGTGGCAGAAGGGTTTGACGAAAGCACCACCCAAGCCATGAATACTCAATGGCTGTACGAAAACATAGACAAAGATATTATAGAAGGAGAAGGCATTGGCACTGTCCAAAAAGAAGGTGCGTTTGGTTTTTGGACAGGTTTTACAACGGGTCTAGGTGTAAGTACACCCGGCGCGGCAATAGGGTTGTTTTCAGATTCGTACGTTAATCCAGAATCAGAAATAGCGCAAGATTTAAATGGCGCTAAAAAAGACATTGTTTTTGTAGCACCCGATCCTAGCATGCAGTTGTTTATGAACAACCCTTACGTAAACTCTGTAATAAATAACGCAAAAGAAGCGGCCAATGACCTTGCTTACACTACAGAAAGTATAGAAACGGGTATAGGGGCGTGGCTTGACAGTGTAGGTGTAACTGATTCAGTAGCAAGAATCGACGTGCTAGATGCTGTAAACGATAGTTTGTACAACAGTAGTACAGAAGTAATTAATGCGTTCCAAGCCGCAGGATATAACCCTACTATGGCTGACGTAACTCAGTTTGTAGGTAGTGCATCAGCAACTGCCGATGACATATTTACACAGGTACAAGCCTACGTAGAACCAATGATGATTACAACAGATGACGTAGAGACAGCGGCTAATACGTTAAATATAAAAATAAACAACAAAGAAATTAGGGAGCTTGCGGGGCAGTATAGTCAAAACGATAAAACAATCGCGTTAGCGGATCTAAATACCCAACTAGAAGTATCGCGGTTTCAAAATGCAGAAGAGTTAAAAACTTATATAAAAGATACTCACGGCTGGACGCAAGCCCAAGTAGACAATTGGTACAACGCAGGTAAGAGTGGAATAGACGCGGATATAGCGTCTATGTCAAAAGGACATATATCTGAAAATTTTGACGCTAAGTTTGACAGGGCGGTGCTAAATGAGTCTGAAATTATAGAGGCTATAAGAGAAGCGGCTAGCCTTACCAGCGATAAACAACGCGAGTTTTACAACGATACATGGTTTAAAAATAACTATGGCACGTTAATAGAACTATATCGAACAGATGTAGGTGGTACTCCAAGCACAAACTTTATGCTAGATGACATAACTGGCGGCGACGTACTAGACCTTAATGCGTTGCAAACTGATGTGGACTACCAAAGAAGTGAGAAAAGTGTAGTAGACGCTATAAGATTTAAACTTCAGGACGACGAACGAGAGCAAGGGTATAGAAAATATTACGATAAAGATAAAAATTGGGTAGAAACTACCTTTGCTACAGACATAGCAAATTTAGCAAATAGAGAACTTACAAAAAACGCAGACGGCACTATAGCTAACTGGGGATATACCAATGCAGATATACAAACTGCCGTAGATACTTGGAAGCAAAATACAAAGACTACTGAAGTAAACGCTATTAAAGCCGCTATGGGTGATGTGGGTGTTGATTCGTTTGGGGGAACCCCAGAGCTACTTAAAACTAAGCTAGCTGAAGCCCTATGGAATATAAATGGCAATGCAAGTGATGCCGCCGCGCTAAACCAATTAGCAGTAGATTTTAAAAACAAGTGGGGTTATGGAGCTAGTTTAAGTGACTTATTTAGGTTAGGTCACGATGTCATAAACCAAGACTTGTATAAGCAAGACGGTAATTGGACTAGAAATCCTGACGACTACCCACGCAATCCAAATTACGCTTCGGGCGATAATCCATTTAGCCGTGGGTACAATTTATATCGTAAATACGATTACGGTGGTAGTAACACCGCACCAGACTTAGATACTTATGCACCTGCTAGCGCCACCTTTGAACGTGTAAAAGCTGAGTTTATAAGTAGGTTTGGCTACACGCCTGATGACGCTGAAGTTAGACAGTTTACAAATAGCGCGATAAGAAACTTATTTGCGGACACGGGTGGGCCGGGAAGACCCTTTGAAGCTGACGATACGCCTTATTTCCTTTTTGAACAAGAAATAGATAATTACATGAACCCTCGCCAGCTAAGCAATGCTGAAGCCGAGGCAATAATAGTAGAAACGTACGCTAAAGGCACTCCCGAATACAATAGGTTAATGGCTGACTACGGCAACAAGACGGGTGGTGAAACATACGAAGATACACAAACAGCCGCACTAGAAGCTGAAATAGCCGGTATGGTAGAAACGGCTAGGATAAACGCTGAAAATGCCACTGTAATTGCAGAGTTTGGCAAGTTTGATGTAGACCCTGTTGCTGGGGGTATTGATATTAGCAGTTTCCACAGCACCGCGAATGGTTTGAGTGGTATAGAAGACTATGTAATAACTAACTACCCTAATGGCACGCACGTTAATAACTTAAAAATCGGTGCTATAGAAAACGCTATTACAGGCCTTGGTTTAAATCTGGATGACTTTACACCAGAAGAAATCGCCGGTATAGCGGCTAACATTACTGGCACTACCAAAGCTGATATACAAAATTCCGTTAATGCCCAATCTTACGTAAACACATTTACAGGTGCGCTTGAGTACACCGCAGACGAGGCTAGGACTGACTTAGCCGCCGCGTTAAACATAACTAATGTAGCCGACATTCCTGCTGATTTTGACGACTATATAATTAGTTTAGCCGACGCAGGGCTTACCGATGCACTTGCCGCAGGACGTGTAGCAAATGAAGTAGCCGCCGCAAAAACCGCTTTCGGCGCTTATATTCAAGACAATGAGGAATTAGCCGATGCGTTAGACGGCACTATAACAGACATACCTAAGTATTTAGAAGACAAGCAGTACACACTAGAAGACGCTAAGGCAGATTTACGTGCAGAACTTGGGTTGGCCGCCGATGCCGATGTGTCAGCGTATGACACATACCTAGAAGGTCTAGTAGACATGACAGGCGCTAGATCAGACGATCAAGGCGAGAATAAAGTACAAACAGAAATTATTGGTGACCAAGATTTACGTGACGCGTTAATTACGGGCGACTTTTCTCAATCAATACCCACTGACCTAAGTGCATATACAGGGCTTGCAAGTGACGAATCTTTACAGGATCGTGTAGGTAGAATTACGCCAACGTTTAAAACAGACACGTTACTAGATAAAGAACAAGACGCACGGAATATATTGGATGAAGCCGCTAACTTTGGTGATGAGGGTGCGTACTTATCTACCGACGCAGGTTACGAAGCTCTGGTCAATTACCAAGCGCAGTATGCGTTAGATAACGACTTAGACTACGCTCAGTTTAAAGCCAGTGTAATAGCCGCTGTAAATAGTAGACGTTACTCTGAACAAGAAATAGCGGCTGACATAACAGCCGCGTTCCCACAAGAACAGGGCAAAACTGTAGCAGAGCTAAAAGCCAAGTACCCGACCCTGTTCGACTTAGCGGGTACAGGTAATCCTCAATTTGATCGTGACCAAACGCTTACGTTTGATGATCTTACTATTAGTGATGAAGACTTACGTGGACAACTTGGTGACTACACATTACCCACTGACCTAAGTGGGTTTACAGGATTAGCTAGCGACAAAGACTTAGCTGGCCGTGTGGCAGATTACAAGGCGCAACCGGGCGTATACGATACGGTTACCACACAAATACGTTCTGACATAGTTACATATTTAGACAATGCTGGACTACCCGCAGACAACCCCAACAGGGCAAGCCTTATAGACTACTATTCCACTGGAGCAGGTAGGTCGGTTTTTGATGGGTTAAATGCCAATGATAGAGAAGCTAGAATAGCTAATGAAGTAAATCTTAGGGATTACACCGAGCGAGAAGTAGCGCAAGATATTATTAATGCGTTCGCCCCAACTAACCAAGACGGTTCACCAAAAGATGTTGACACTATATTGCTTGAGAAAAGCACGGGGGTTGACGGAGGTGTGTACGACACCTTGTTTGACTTAGCGCAAGAAGCGCAAACAAACGATACTAACTTTGATGCCACACAAAGAATAGCTTTTGCAAATAACGTAGTTACAAAACAAGATGCTGTAGACCATTTCTTAGGTTTAGGTTACTCGCAAAGCGATATAGACACAGTGCCCGAACTAAAGAACGCTATAGAAGCGCTTTCTGGCGTACGCACGAAAGCCGATTTTGGTACAGCTACAGATGTAACTACTCTACAGGCCGATACTACGGTTACTGCGCTTGATATTAAGAATGAGCTAAAAGCTAACAAAGAGGCATACGGGTTCGTTGATGATGCGGCAGTAGATGCGTTAGACGATGATACGTTGCTTGCTGACTTTGGTGGTAACTACTATAAAAACGACCCCACTACAGGGTTAGGCACTAAGTTAGCCGATGCTACTGTTAGTGGCGATGACATAAGAACTGCGCTAGAAACCGCATACTCTAGTATAGATGCGTCAACTTACACTGACCAAGACCTACGCGATGCTGGGTTTACACTTGGGGTAAGTCCAGCGGCTAATATAAACACAGAAATTACCGCTAACACAGTATCTCAAGCAGAAATTGAAGCCGCGTTTACTGCCGCCGGTGTAGACATATACCCTGAAGACATAGCCGATTACTTGGGACAGTTCAAACCAACGGGCACTACGTTTCAACCCACGGCGGGCGAGCTAGCAGATACGCGCTATAGAAGACTACAAGACAGAATACAAGACTTAGAGTCGGGTCAGTTAAATCCTACTGATGCGGACGCATTATCTGACGCCGCAAGAAATATAGCGGACTTGCAAAATAGAATTGGCGAACTAGAAGCCAATCAAAATTTAGACCCAGACTTTATAGAAACAGACCCTGTAACCTCTGGCAAAATTGACTCGCTAATACAAAGTTTAAAAGACTACCTAACTACTGAGCAAATATCTGAGTTAATTAGAGGCGCTGTAGGTGAACAAGCAACGGAAGGTGGAACCGTTGCAAGTGGTGTATTTGCATACATAGACGGTCTTATTAATCAGTTAGATCCAAGAGTTGGTGACCTAGAAACCGCTGTAGGTAACCCTGCGGCTGACGGTGACCCCTCAACTGGCCTATACAAATTAATAGATGATCTTACGCTTCTTGGGTTAGATGACACTGGCATAATTGCCGAGATAGAAAAACGCATAGGTGCTTTAGAAGGCATTAGTGAAACTGATGCTATAGCCTTAGCGGCAATTGGTACAGCGGATGACGCGGCAGGTACATCCACATTATACGGCTATCTCAAACAACAGAACGATACTAGAGATCAACGCCTTGATAATATAGACCTAGAAATAGGTAGCGCCGCTGACGTTGAACAAGGTACAGAGGCTACTGGTCTGTACAAGTACATGGACGACCTGATAGCAAGTTTACCCGCAGGTTATACACAAGAAGAAATGGGTACGTTCGCAACGAACGCCCTAAATGCTATCTTAGGCGACACCACCAGTGAAGATGCGTCAAACCTGTACGGTTATGTCAACAACGAAATAGCTACATTAGCAGAGCAAATTGGTGTTGTTGAAGGCGAAGTAGACGATATACAAGAGTTTATAGATAGTCTTGGTAAACCAGACAACCCTGATACCGCAGATATAGATGAAACGTCTGGTATATACGCCTACATACGCGATGCCATAGCCAACGGTAGTATTGATGAAGCTGGCGCACAGACGCTAATTGAGCAAATATTCGGCACTCAAGCAATAGCAGACGATCCTGCTACCACAGACATAGATGAGTCTGCCGCCGCTACCGGCATATATCAATACATAGACGGACTTAATTTAGCCGACACAACTAGCGTATCAGCATCTATAGACGCCGCTGTTACCAACTTACAGAACTATATTACTGGTGAAGGATTCCAGACTGAAGATGATATAAGGCGGTTGGTTGGTGAAATCGTAGGTAGACCTGCCAGAGAAGTAACCGCTGACGACATAGCCTTTGTAGAGACAATGCTTGACCCATCCAGTGGCGCAGGCATATATGTTGATCCCGTAGCAGGTATGAGCTACACCCCAGAATATACCGCAGATCAAATAGTATATGATGTAAACAATGATGGTGTTGTAGACCAGACTGACTTAGATATACTTAACCAATTGTTAGATCCTGAAACTTATGGTGACCCAACAGGGCTTACTGGAGATTCGGCATTTGAAACTACTGGGATTTATGATATATTCGGCGATATTCAAACTCAACAAGAGTTAGATGCCGAAACTAATCTCAACATGTTTAACGAATTAGGTGTTAAACTAGAAAGAGATAGACAAGACGATTTAGCTAGGCGGGCTAAGGAAGAACAAGAACAGTATATGAACGAGCTACAGCAGTTGTCTCGTGTAGATGTTACCACTCCTGATGTGGCAAAAATAGACTATTTGTACGATCTGTACGGAGACAGTATATTTGCTACACCAGAGCAAGAAGCGTTATTTGCTTCTCCATATGGCGCTAGAAAAAGGCCAACCCCCATGGGTGCAGAAGGGCTAAATCTTGCGCCCCGAGCCGCCGCTGAGGGCGGGTTAATAACTGATCAAACTGACGAGTTACTAAAACTATTAGGTAATTAGATATGGCATTATCAGACATATTAGAAAACCCATTTGTTCAAGCAGGCGTAGGGTATTTAGCAAGAGATATAGGCGACGCTAATATAGAGCAAGCGGGATATAAAGGTTCTATAGAGCCTAAGACTAGGTTTCGTCGGCAGGTTAAAGACACTCGTGGCCCTGTATCTAAAACAGCGGGCGCAAAAGCTAGACAATACTTTACTGATAGCATATTCGCAAAAGATCCCGGAGCGGCTACAGACCTAGTTCAACAAGAAGCTGTGCTTGACCAAAACGAGCTATTTTATACCCCCGGCGCGGGGGGTGCAGAGGGTACGTACAATACGTATGCGGCTGACGTGTTAGGAGACTTTTTAGCAGAACAACAAGTAGGCACTAAGGTGTTTACAGTCGATGGTAGAGTGCAGGCAGACGGGGAAGACCAAGATCAAGTTATTGATTTTGCTACAGAAGTATTAGAAGCAGACAAAGACGAAAACACTACATACCATGAAGCAGATGGTAAATTTTACCCCGTTTTAAAACCTGATTTATACGACAGTAGTAAGATGTACGACCCTAGCGGCTATGAAATTGATTTGTCTACTAAGCAAGACCTAAACAAAGCCTACACCGCCGAAGGTTTTGAGATACTCCAAGCGGACGAGCGACTAGGTAAAAACGTAAACCCCGAGGGTTTTGAGATATTAAACTACGGGCAAGCAGGCACACAAAACGAACTACTATCTTCTATGCAAGACGGCCTAAACCCAACTACAGGTAAGCCGTTTATATTTGACGACCAAGGTAGGGTTGTTGAGCAAGAAGCTGTAATGTATGACGTAGGTACTGCCATAGAACAAGGGCTAGCAGACCAAGCGGCATCGCGTTCGGCAGGCTTAGGAGGGTTAGGTTACGATCCAGCCACACCTTACGGTGGTGTGCAAGCATTTGGTGGTATAGACCCATTTAGAGCAAGAGATCCAGCCGAATCTGCTACCAAAGTACCTTTTTCCACCACTTCAATGGCACGTGCTCCGGTAGCTGACATGACACCGCTTAGTGGTGGTCTGATGAGGAGAGACGCAGATAGCATAGTTAATAATGCCAAAGGTGGCCGGATAAAAGGTTATAACATGGGCGGCGGTATATATAGCCAAAAAAGCGGCTTGTACGGTAGAGACGAAGACGAAGAAACTAAAGGTTATAACATGGGCGGTGGTGTACAACAGCTAGCTGGTGGTCGTTATTTGAACGGTATGACCGATGGTATGGCTGACGAAATACCTTCTTCTATAAACGGTACGCAACCTGCCGCATTAAGTGATGGTGAGTTTGTCATACCTGCTGATGTGGTAAGTCATTTAGGTAACGGTAGCTCCAATGCGGGCGCTAAAGTGCTAGATGATATGATGAGTAACGTACGTAAAGAACGTACCGGCAACCCCAAACAAGGTAAACAGATTAACCCCAAACAAGTTATGGCCCAAGGTGGCATAGCGCAATTTGCTAACGGTGGTGGTGTTAAGCGGTTTAATACGGGTGGTAACGCTGACGGGTCAGACCCTAACTTAACAACACAAGATCCTAATATGGGACTTGGGCCACAAACAGGTACAACTAATTCACTAAACCCTTTATTTGGTGATTATGTAACCGACATGCTAGGTGATGCCGCCGCCATAGGCGACACGCAGTACGAAGGCTATTTAGGTTATGGTGGTTACACAGATGATCAAGGTAATGAAATAGCTGGTGATATTAGCGCCGGTGCGTCTGACTTACAAAACCAAGCGTTTGCTAGCGCGGCAGATATGGACACTTCAGGTGCAGGTTTGGGTTCGTTTGGCAATCTTACACAAGAGCAACTAGGGGGGTATATGAACCCCTACTTACAAGGTGCGTTAGATCCGCAATTACGTGAAGCTAAAAGACAAGCTGATATACAACGTGTGGAAAATCAAGCACGTATGACACAGGCAGGGTCATTTGGTGGCTCTAGGTCAGCCATTATGGATATGGCAAACCGACGAGATTTAAACCAACAACAGCAAGACATTACAGCGAAAGGCTACAACGAGGCGTTTCAGCAAGCCCGTGATCAGTTTGGCGCAGACAGAGATTTCGGCTTGCAGGCTTTACAACAACAAGCGGACATGGGGCAGACTGCGCGAGACATCTACCAAGATGCTATTGATGCAGATAGAGCGGCCTTTGAAGAAGCTAGGGACTTTGATAGTAATAAGTTGCAGTTTCAGCAGTCCATGCTACAGGGCATGCCTCTAGCCGCGCAGGACTTTAGCTACGCGCAAGCCTCTGACTTACAAAAAACAGCGGGTGTAATGGCTGATATAGACAAACTTTTAGAGAGTGACTTCTATAAAGATTATATGAGTAGCACTTCAGCTACACCAACAACTACACCAACGACACCAACGACGACACCATCAACACCACCAGCAACAACATAGGACAAGACAATGGCATATATGGGCGGCGGTATAGCAGACATGTTGGGTGCGGTAGATAAGACAGCAGGTGTCTTCGCAGGTAACCCACAGAAACTAAAACAAAAGGCTGGGCCTAACCTAAGCCAAGACCTTATAAGTGCGCTTGCACTACAAAAGATTACCTCTGAAAAGGCGGCGGCAGAACGCGACATGCAGATGCAGATGGAGCAGAACCCTGCGACCATAGCTGAGCAGTTAGAACAAAAAGCTACTCAACAGAGTCAGCAAGAAGTCGCAAAACAAGTAGGGCAGATTGGCCAACAGAAACAACAACGCCAACAAAAAACTATGCAAAAGCTAGCTGGACAAATGGGCAAGCCGAAACCTATGAACATGCA
>Ga0098038_1000452_pt1 | contig 18212 bp, 14 predicted proteins | sample 5B_taG_FD_75051 | JGI IMG/M metagenome (GOLD analysis project Ga0098038, IMG submission 75051) | Marine viral communities from the Subarctic Pacific Ocean - 5B_ETSP_OMZ_AT15132_CsCl metaG | ecosystem: Environmental > Aquatic > Marine > Oceanic | place: Pacific Ocean | collected 2015-01-08 | reverse complement strand
AAAGCATTTGATTTACCTATATTAAGAGACTCAATGGATATTTATTGTATAAATAAGTATATTAAAGAAGAACAGTTTATTGATACATCAAGAGATTTATTGAAAGGACATAAAGAAAGATTCCCTTTAAGTAATCTAGTTAAATGCACTATGAATGACTCTAAACTAATGGATAGCGCAGATGCACCTAAGTTATGGAAAATGGGCCAATATGATGCAGTAGTAGAATATTGCATGAAAGATACTCAATTAGTTTATGACTTATGGGAACACGGAATACAACACGGATTTGTTAAAGCCTTTTCAGTTGAAAAGGGAGAACACTTGGAATTGGAGGTGAATTGGTAATGACAGGCTGGGAATGGTTTGGATTATTTGTTTTCATGGTAATTCTAATGCTTTTGTTCTTTGCTGCTTTTGGTGGAACTAATATCACCGATGAAAGCGTTGAAGAATATATGAAGCGTTTGATGAATGAAAACAATAACACAAAGTGATTATATGGGATTAAAACAAGTTTGTCCTTACTGTAAGGAACAAACGCTCGCAAAAAGACTATTAGGCTTTTATGTGGGTTCAACCGAGCAAGTAAAATTGTGGGAATGTAGGGCTTGCTTAGGCATTTGGTCTGAAAAAACAAATTGAGAGGGGCTTCGGCCTCTCTCTTTTTTTTGGTTTTTTCTTAGTTAAACAAAAATTTTAATTTTCGCTTATTTTGAATTTTGTTGCTACAAATCAGCACAATTCACAAAATAGACTATGCACATAATTTACGGATATAAAAAAGGAGAATACAATTGCTCCTAAGAGCGACTTTGCTAGTATTTCTTTTATTGTCATAATCAATCACTAATAATCATGAATCCTGTTTGTAAGGGAGCAATCTGGTCATTAACTGATTGTAAGGTAATATGCTCAAATGGGCCTAATGTAATTACATTTGGTGCAGAAAGTTTAGGATGCCCTGCTTGACCCAAGTTAATAACTCCAACAGAAGGAGTTATATTGTTTGGAGCGCCTTCTAGATTTATAATATAAAGAATATTTCCTGAAGCGGGAGCAGGTAAAGCCACAGTATTTCCTGCACTAGCAAGAGTCTCAATATAGACTACTGTTTTTGTTCCCGTAATAACTGGTGTTTGTTGCCCTGATGCATTTGAGGAAACAATTTCATACGAAATATTTTGATTAACAGTAGAATGAATACTACCAACAGTAATATCATTACCAGTAGTATTGCCTCTTCCAGTCACAGTATCTAAAGTGTCTGCTTCAACCTTTAAATCAGCAATAGATTGTGCAGTAACAGTTTTTAAATTATCTGCGTCATTTGTGTCTTTGATTAAGACCTTATCATCAGTAGCAACAGTAGCAGTAGTGGTGGTTAAAGCCAAATTAGCAATCGCTTGTGCAGTAGCAGTTTTAATTTTATCCGCATCATTTGTATCTTGTAAAATAATTTTATCAGCCGAAGCAATAGTAGCGGTAGGTAATGTATCTAATTTGTATAAACCTGTCATTGTAATGCCGTTAGCATCTCCTGTTAAAGCCCCAACTTCCGTATAAGTTCCACTATTATCTCTAGCAATACTTAAGTGATTTTCGCTTTTATCTACTGTTAAATATTGTAATTGCATTGGATTAGAACCCGTATGAACCAAAACCCCAATAATAGTATTTCCAGCAGGAACATTAGGTGTTTTATTCTTTACTGTTCCTTGTATTCTTATAACTGCTCCACTTGCAGGAGCAACAAGTATTGAATAAGTATTGCCTGTTGAACCCGACCCTGCGCCAATTGTTAAAGTATCACCTGCTACATCAACTATTTTTCCATCACGCATAATTTTTCCAGCAGCAATATCTACACTTGTAGCACTTATGTTTGTAGCGGCAAATCCACTAATAGCATAATTTTGACCTAAGCCATCCGATAATGCCTTAATTATACCCGCATGAGGAAAATCATCATCATCTCTAATATCATTTAAACTGACTCCTGTTCCCATTTCTGAGTATTTGTTTGGGTTATCTACCATATCATTCCACCTCTAATAAAACAAAAATTTCTAAAGTATCTGTTGTAGGTATTGGCCCTACTCCGTCAAAATTAACTCTTTGTAATAAAGCACCGCTACCATCAAAAAGCCCAGATTCTCGGATGACTTTACCATCAATAAGATTACCTTGAACAGTGATTTTAAACTCTATTACATTTAATGATGATTCGGACTCCACTAAAACTGCTTGAGTAGTAGATAATCCTAAAGGAACATCTAAAGTCGTAGCCGTAGGAAAGGTAGAGTTACCTCCTAAACCTAAATCTCCACTAGCCACTCTTGTTTGTATGTCTGTTATTATGTAATCTCTTAATTTATCTGTTATCATCTTACATCTTCCTCCACTAAGGTATTGTAGGTAATTGTTCCTTCGGAAAAGCCAAACGGTGTAGTCGCAGTATTTAATGCGTTGCCGAACCCGAACTTAAACCCTCCGCTTGCATTCCTGCTACGAACTAATAATTTTAATTGCTTTACCTTTAGTTTCTCTAAAAAGTTATAAACTTGTTCATTGGACACTAAATCTTTACTTCTCAAAAATGATTTTGTTTCTTTATTAGCCATTAGTAATTCAGCAAAAATATCGGAAAGGTCTTTATGATATTTTCCTAATTGTAATGTAATAAATCCAGTTAATTCATGTTTCATCTCTAAAACCACATATTCCGATAAAGGTATATTTTCTCTTGTGATTTCCACACCTACAATATCACCGACTCTTAATTGACTAATGCCTTTACTTTCCATAGAAAAGGTTAATTTTTCATTTAAAGAAGAATGCATTCTAAGAAGTTTTGAAGCCCTCAAATTAACATCTTCTTGTGTCATTAAAGTTTTATCGTTTACTTCTAGGGTTTTTCTACCTCTTTTCTGAATAGAGCGAACATCTTTACGAACAGATTTATGCGCTCCGCCATATACAATTATCTCGTTATAAAAATCAAAGACAGTAGATACCTTTTCAAATTCATAAATTAAGAAGTCTCCACTATCATCAATAATAATATTAGTTTGATTTTCTGAATCATTGTCAGGAACAATTTTAAAGACATTATTTTCTTCTAGAAGTTTCATATCTTTTTTCTCTAAAACATACCTAATAGCAGAATATAAATCTACTCCTTGATAGTCAGGAGCAAGGTATTTAGGAGCAAGAACATTAGATGTAATTTCAAATTCAATTCCTTCTTGTTCAAAAAGTTCATTAATTAAGTCATCTCCTTCTAATCCAATACTTACAGTAGAGCCAATACATGCTCTTTTAGGGTTTATTTTTAATTCTTGGTTTGATTCTATAGTAAATGATTCGGAAGCAGAAATTACTCCCTTTGCGTTCATAGTGTCGGATAATTCCATGCTTCCGAATAGAGAGTCACGACTAAAGGTGACATTTATTTTTTTGTTATTATCTCCATCACTGAAGAATAAAGGAACAGGAGCATCGTCTAATGATAAATCATTAATAAATTGTTGTCCATTTCTTATTACTAAAGAACCACTATTAGTGGATTGCTTATCTGTATCAACAAAAACAAACATTGATAGTGCGCCTTCATCCTTGTATGATTTATCTGCGAAATCGCCATCTATTCCTTCTACAAAGAAATATCCTTCAGTAATGTCATAAACTTTATTACTGTTCGGCATTTTAGTATAAGATGGTTTCATAACATTCATATCAATTTTTTTAGGCATAAAGTCATACAAACAAGTTTCATTCGGCTGAAGTATTCTGTATGCTTTTCCAACAGTTAATTCAATATCAGTAATAAGATGGTGTTGTTTTGTAGTAGTAGGGTGCGGTTCATGAGAAATAACATGAATAAGTTGAGTCGGTTCAACCTCACTACTGCTTCTTTTAACAGTTTTACTCCCAGTAGTCTGTGCAAAACCACTTGTATGTCTGCCGTGTTCGCTAGCCAAATAACACCCAGTTAAATCAATATGCTTTAAAAAGTGATTATCATATGCTCCTAAAGCATCATCAATTATTATAACATTTAATTTTAAGTTTCCATTAGAAGAAGTAAGGTCAGAAGCAGTAAAAGAAAGAGTATTTGTTCCACTTGCTGTTGCCGCACCACTTAATACTACATTTGTTGCATCAGTAATTGAAGCGATAGTAATTGTTCCTGTAATGCCTGTTCCTGTGACAACCATGCCTACACGCAATTTAGACGAATCAGCAACAGTAAGAGCCGTTGAAGTATTAGTAGTTGTGCATGACTGAGTATTTGCGCTTATATAAAGTCTAGGTTTAAATACCATATATGCGCCATCAGCCGCTTTAGGGTCATCACTTGTTGATGATGGAGCAGAAGTTCCCGAATCAGTATTTGCGTAATCTTTAAAATGAGAACTTGATTCTAACACAAGGTGTGTATCTTTATCAGTTGAACCGCCAGCATGGTTTGATAAAATCTGTTCATTGTCACCATCAGTAAATAATTGAGTGGTTTGTCCTGCAACTACTTGGTATTTCCCTCCATTTTCTATTTGGAATCTATCTAAGATTAAACCTATCATAGCCGCATGAGTATCTTTTCCTTGACAAAAATCCCATATAACAGTTGATGTAAAGTTTTCCGCTGCCGCTATTACTGTCATAGCATTTTCATTTCCTTTTGCTAAAATAACAGGACTATAAACTTCTTGATTAGCAGTAAAAACATCAGTGTCATTATTAAATATTCTTACTCTATCACTAGAGCCTTTACCTAAATTACCAGTAGAAGGAACTACTGCTGCTTTTAGAGGATGATAATACCCAGTTGCTATATTATACAAAGTATCTTTATTTAATCGCCCTCTTAAAGTTATATCTGTTCCTGGTTTTATTGTAACTTTATACGCAGTAGTTACGGCCACACCATTATTAGTTAAATAAGCATGTCCGTCTGTATCATATTCAGTTCCACTTCCGCCATCAATTGTTCCAATAAATCTTCCCTTATCATCATAAAGAAGGTCGCCAGCACTTAAAGCAGGACTCGGTGCAGAAGAAAAAGTAATCTCTTGGTCGTCAATAGAAATAGTTCCTAAAGAAACAATATCATAAGCATAAAAAGGAATATTTTGTGTAGCAAATAATTGTTTTTTGATTGGTTTTTCAGGATTTATAGGATTAAACATAAAATCATAACATACTTCAGTTAATCTCATTAGCCCAAATCTTTTAAGAGTAGATAAATCTTGTTCCGTAGAAAAATTAAAAGTTTGATAATTAGTATCGTTTAGACTTATTCTATGTCCTTCTATGATAGAAGTGTCTTTTATATTTTTATTTTCTAATAATAGCATTTTATATTTAGAAAGGTTTTTAGTCATAGTATTACTGCTTTCGTGCATTATACTATCGCTTCTTAAAGAAGAGTAAGGTAATAAATCTCCTGTAATGTATAAAAAGTTTCTTAATGCTGAATCGTCAATATGTTGTAGTTTTGATTTACCTAGTAGCCAATTTTGTCTAATAGTATTTGTGGGTGTTATAGACCAATTTTCGGGAAGAGTTTCAAGAACCCTAGATTCATTAAAATTAGAACCTAAAACGCTAGTGATTCCTCTATAATCCAAAGGCCAAGTTCTAAATAAACTATCTGTTTTACCAAAAGAAGTTAAATTTTCAGTAGCAGTATTGGGTTTAAATTTAAATGATTCTAATAACCTAGTGTAATTACTTCCTTTTTGAGTAAAAGAAGGAAAAAGGAACTGCCCACTATCCATAAGACTTGGAAGATTCGCCCCAAAATTACCGAATCCTACATCATATATTCTATAATACGGCTGTCCATATTTAGTAGTATAATCCATAGTGGATGCTCCATTAGTATTATCAACATTTATAGGAACTAAACCAGTTGATGTAAAAGTAGGATGAGGCTGAATTAAAATTTTTCCTCCCCATAAATGCGCTCCGTTAATTACTGTTAATTCATGGTTCTTTTTAGTCACTAAATATGCAGTATCTCCAGTAATACTACCTTGTAGATTTCTATCTAAATGAATGGTTGCCGAAACACTAGCCGAAATAGTTTCAATATCTACTTTTCTTACTATACCTTGAAAATGTTCAAGAACAGGTGTAATTCCATCTATAGTTCCAGAATATATTGAATCTCCCTTTTTTACATTATAAACACTAACATTATCTACTTTTAAAAATCCAGAAATACGATTTTGGCCTGAAATAGTTCCTAGTGATGTAATAGTAGCATCAACCACATTATTATTATATTCAACTGAGCGCCCTAATGTAATTGGAACATATGGAGCCATTTCAATAATATTTTTGTTATCCTTTTTAGTTACATTAATTACTTCAAAATCTATTAAAGTATTTAAAACATCAAAATCGGCATTAGGCGAACTACCATGTTCGTCTGCTAATAGTGTTTGAAAAGAATTATCACTTAATAGTGCGGAAGGACTTTTAATAGCATATCCTTCAGCACCAGCAATTGCATTTGAACTAGTTTTAGGTAAATTAACTCCGTCTGTTCCATCAGCATTTAATTTTGTTCCAGATGTAAAAATAATTCCTTTATTTGCCGAACCTAAAAGACTTGAAGGTTTATTGGTTGTTAAATGAGAAGAACCCAATGCTTTATTTAATATGTAGTTTTTCTCTATTTCCATATAGATTGCTTCTCCATTAATTTGAGTTAATGATGGGGTTATGATTAATTTTCTTAATACTGAAGAATGGACGGACAATGTTTCTACTTTTCCTATATATCCATTAACTGTGAATAATTTTGTTCCGACAATAGGGTAATTATCAAAAAAAGAAGCCCCCGCTACAAGACCTGTCTCTATTTCTTCTGTTCCTAAAGGATAAGTGTAAGTTTGACCCGCTTTAATATTTCCTAATTTATTATAAGGACTACTAGAAGAATAAATAATATCTTCAGTAAATAATGTATTTAAGTTAATAATAGGAGATAATAATTTATTAAACTTATCTCTACCCTTTATTGTCATTTGTGTCTGACCTAGTTCCTTACTCAAACCAATATTTTCAATCTCACCATTAAACCTTTCAATGTATAAGAAATACTCGCCGCCCAAATAGTTTTTAGGAGTATAACTATCATTAGCAAATAATAAAGTTATTAACCCTTTTTCTTCATCACAGGCGGTAACAGTCGCAAATCTACCATGATTGTTAAAAGAAGAGAAAGAAACATACATCTTAGAAAAACGCCCATTAAGGAGAGATATGTCAAGCATAAGTGTGCCGTCAGTTGCGTTATATGCCCTTCTGTGGAGGCTTGCGCCAGCAGTAGGGGAAACCGTAGCGGTAGCAAAAGCCCCTTCGTTTTCAGTCCTTACTTCGCCTCTAAACGCTATGCTTTGCACCCCCGACGACAGCGAGCCAAAAGTAGAAACAATGAGTATTGTATTATCAATCTTTACTTCATCACCTGCATTTAAAACTGTTTCTAGGTTATAATCAGTATTAAAATTAAAATTGTTCGTTGAGTTGGTTGAACTATATGTTGCTTTTAGTGGCTTAAACTCATCTAAGTCTCCCCTATGAATAGTATGTCTTACTCTATACGGAGTAAACTCTTTAATTTTTTTAGGTAAAACTCTTGATGAATCAATAGCAATTGTTTCAGCAAAGCCGCCTTTACCATTAATAGATTCTGTATTGTAGTGTTCATATACATTATACAATAGATTAGCCTTAGTTGGAGAGAAAGAATAGTGTAAATATCTAGTTGGGCCAGTGTATAATCGGGTGAGTATTAAATCATCAATGTCTCGTCTAGCATTAGGAAACATTTCATTATAGTCCTTAGTATCAGCAGTAATTGTTCCGCCTTCGTTTATAGTTATAGCACCACTTATGGTATCATCTAAGTCTCTTAATTTATCCGTTAAAGTAACTCTATGTGAATACTTACTGTAATCTATAACTGTTTTTCCAAAGTCCTGCATTGTTCTAAATACAACGGCATTTGTTGTATTAAAAGCACTTGGATTTGTTTGTCCTCCACTTACTGCTTGCATACAATAATATTTAGTATTATGGTCTAACTCATTAGGCTTATCTAATAACTCATTATGAAAGTAAAATAAAGGTCTTGCACAAACAAGAGCACTTCTTAAATCATTTTTAATACCAAAAGAAACAGCAACTATATCAGTATCAGTTTTTTCATGTCCTCTAAATACTCTAAACTCAGTTCCTTTTGGTATTTCATTTCCTAATTTTGGTTCAAACTCAAAAGCATCCCCTACTACATCTTCTGTTTTTATTTCCGTAATTCTAGCAAAATGATGCTTTTTAGCATCATCCGAATAAATTAATACATAATAGTGATAAGTAGCAAAATCAGCGGGATTAATTAAAACCCCTTCAGTAGTTAATGCATTATAGTTTTTAATTCTAAATCCCTTAGTAGTAGTTAATGTAGTATCTACGGTTAAAACATTAGCAGTAAGAAAGGTAGGAGTAAATGTAGAGAGATGGTCTTTAGCAATAACTGTATATATTATTGATGAGTTTGTTCCAGTTCCGCCACCAATTGATGAATCGGCAAACTTAGGATTTGTGGGTGCATCTGTTTTAGCACTAGAAGGACTTAAATCAACGACCATTATTCATCCACCTCTTCAAATCTTAAGTAAAGCACTGTATCATTAAAATTAGGCATTAAATTATTAATTGCCGAAAAACTATTTACTTTTTTATTCATAATACTTAATTCGTGTAATTCTCCCATAAATTGTTTATTAGTTGTTGCTGAACCTGCACCCGTAGCACCACCACCAGTAGCCCCTATAAAGAAATCTTCTGCAACCATAGAAAAGTCATCTGTTTTAGTATGTGTTCCAATTTTAATCACCTTTCCATCTAAAAAGATATTAATTTTTTTATTTTCATTATCCCATGAACAAGCGATATGATATGTATTGTTAATATAAACCGGCTCTAAAGCGGCTTTGATATATAATTCACTTGTGTTTGATAGAGAAACAGTTGGAGAAGAAGTTAAAACAATAGTTCTCGGACTATCCGAACTTGCGCTTGCTGTATTTATAGTTCCTAAAGAAATAAAATCTTGTCCATCTCTCACAAAGAGTTCTTGTTTATTTCCTCCAAAAAGAAAACCTAAAGCAGAAGCAAAATTGGTAAATGGGATTGTTGCACCTGTATTTGCACCACTAGGTTTTCCAATAAAATGATACTCCATTTTACCTTCATCATTAAATCCAGAAAGACTATATTCTGTGGATGGTGAGACTTCGCTAGAACTAACATATTTATATCTATATCCTTGATTTGGTAAAATTACAGCATCGGAAGTAAAATACTCCATAGAATTAGAACCTAATTTTATTCCTACTTTAATTTTATATCTAGCGGGATTATTCTCATTGTGTAAAGTATCATTAACCAAACTAATTTGTAAATTAGTGCTGGAAAATATCCTCATTTCATGAGTTAAGCGAGCAGTTCTAGTAATATAAAGTTCACTTTCATAATCAAATTGTTCTCCTACTGTATAAACTGACTTAAATAGTGCCGGCATTATTTTTTTAGAATCAGTAGTGATATTATTTGAAGAAGATATTATGTTTGAACTTTGATTTATAACTTGCACAGGAATTTGGTGTCCAGTTTCGCTCTCACTTCCATAACCATTAATGTCATAAGGAGTCAAAACACATTCAAAAGTAAAATCTTCTTCTAATTCCCAAATACCATACGCTACTTCACTAGTGGGTATGCTATCCGAATAGTCAATGGTTAAAAACGCATTACACATAATAGGAAAAACTAATGACCTTTGTTTTCCTGTTAAAATTGTATAAGACATTTAAACACCTCAAGGTAATACGGTTGCTGCTACAAACTCTAAAGAAAACTCTACACCTACGCTTTCAGCAGATAAAGTAGCACTAAAGTTTGAAATAAAGCCTTTAATGCCGGTATGCCCATCCCAGTCGCTATGGTCGGAAGCAAGAGGAAATGTAGAAGGGGCTAAAACATTTTTATTGTCTTTTAATAAAGAACCTCCTCTTGCTGTAAATGTAAGAGGTATTTCTTTAATGCTCCCTCTATCAGCATAGTCTTCATCAACTTTTGAGTCAATAAGTATAACTAATTCATTAACTGCTTGATAAGAAGCAAGACCCGTTGAATCTACTGATGAAGCAAGCATTTGAGCAATTTCATGCGCTGTAAAAGTTAAAGTATTAGGAGTTCCTCCTGTTTTAGTATGAGTTCTTTGAATAGCAGTTTCAACTATAAAACCAGTTAATGAAATTCTTTTATTAGACATACCTAAATCTAAAGCAACAGTTGTAGATTCTCCTGTCACTAAACCACTTAAAGGAATAGGTATAGCAGGAATAGTTTTATCTACTGAAAGAGAAACACTATTGACTCTTAATGGTATAGTATCTATACTTGCACTACTGCCTGAATGCTTTTGTAATTTTAAATAAACATAATAATCAGTCATAATATCATCTCATTGTATTTGAAGAAGTGCTTCGGTTGATACTTGAACTCACCATTCTTCCAATTTCATCAGCCATTCTTCTCATCTCAGCCTTTGAAGAATCTCTAGCATTAACAGTTATATTAAAGTTATTAACAGTGCTTCCACCAACTCTATTTTTACTATTACTATTACTACGAACTTTTGAGCCTCTTGGTAGAGAAACTAATTCTGGGCCTTTTTCGCCCACAACTTGCATATCACTTGAAACTGTTCCGCCTGTCGCCATAAAAGAAAACTTATTTTTCATCCATTTAACTAACATAGACACCCCTTTATACACAGCGACGAATGCTATAACAGCCAACCAAACAGGTGCGTTAAAGATGAAAAGAACAACAACTACTATAATAGCCAATATCATAGGTATTGATTTGAATATGGTTGTCCAATCCTCCTTGATGTCAGCAAACCAATCTATGATTTTAGTAGCCGCGAGTTTTGAGAACTCTATAATAATTCCACCTAATATTACCAGTCCTACTCCTATAATACCTACCGCCACTCCTAAAAGACCGCTTATTATTTTCCAAGCCCCGTCTATAACATCTTCAAAATTACCGTCTTTACCGAAGAAACCATGAAATATCTGTGCTACCCCATCTATTACTCTCTTAAACATAAAACCAACAAATTTTAAACTTTCTTTTATTGCGGGCCAAGCGGCTTGAATTGCTTCAATAAGCGTTTTACCTACTGTCTTCCAAAGTATATAGGCTACTGTTATAACTAGCATTCCATATATTAACATTTTACCCATAAACAAAAGTCCTTGACTTATTAATTTAGGTAAGCCCTTTATTCCTTTAACAAATTTATTAGTGAACTTACCTAATTTACTTTGTTCAATGGCTTTATCTCTAGCCTCTTCTAATAACTCAATCTGTTCCTGAGCCTGTTTAAAGATTATGTCAAATTCATCTTCTGAAATCTTTCCTTGAGCCATTTGGCGACCTGCATCTCTAATTTTTTGCTTTTCTTCATTTATAATTGGATTAAAACTTTTACTTACATTACCTATTCTTTTTGCTTCGTTAAAACCGCCTTTTAATTTACTCATTATGTTAAAGTCTTTTCTACGCATAGTCAAAACTTTACTTAATCCTATTGCACCTTTCATCATTCCTCTTGTCATTTTTGAAAAGATATTATCTGCTTCATCTGCATTATCACCTACTTTCCTTAATAACCCTCCCAAGAATCTAAAACCAGTTGAAAATTTATTTACCATTCTAAACATTCCAGGCGGTAAAAACCCATACATAACTTTTCTTACTAAAGCCGCTTCAACACCGAATAATTTAACTTGTTGTTTTGTTGATGTTATCGCTAAATCTAAGTAATCAAAGGCGTTTCCTCCAGCCTCCCTATAAGCATCAAAAGACTTTTTAGAAAAAATCTCAAACTTTAGTTGTGAGTCCATAGCCTTATCTAATACCTTTTCTCTTGTAGAAAGAGCCTTATTAACTTCCTCTTCTGCATCTTTGGCTTTTTTGACTTGTTTAGTATATTCCTTTTGGGAAGAACTTATTTTTCCCATTGTTTCATCTAATTTTGCTAAAACCCTGTTCATCTCTTGTAATGCTAAGTTATTAGCGGCGAGAGTTGCAGTATATGACATTTAAATCACCTAAATTTATTTGTTTGGGCTTTGGTTTTCTTTTCCAATTTGTCCATCTCTTCTTGTTCTAATTCAGCCATTACTTTATGAACACTCAATAAATCAGTCACTAAGGATGCCGGCATTTTATATATTTCAAGAGGACTTATGGCTAATGCTTTCGCTAGAGTATAGACAATGATTAAGGAAATATCTTCAGGAGAGCCTTGCTTTCCCTTTAATATCCCCTTTAGTCTTCGTTTTTTCCTTCATCCCCCTCAAAAGCCGTAAACGGATTAGGAAGGATTTCTTTGAGTTGATTGCCCACATATGGGGTTAATCGGAGAATATCTATTGCCGATAGACTAGGTTCAGTCTTAGTAATAAAATTTTCAACCATAAAACGGAACATAGCATTTAAATCTAGTTCCATGTCTTGTCTCTTAGCATCAATTTTCATAACGCTATTCATGGCTTTATCAACCTCAAGCCATGAGGGTTCTTTTACCCAGACTTTAAGGTATTCATCACTTTCGGGTGCTACTTTAATATAATGTAGCGTAGGCTCACTTAGCGCAAATAAAACGCTCTTATCAGTTACAATTTTCTTGTTTAACATATTCTCCACCTTCAAAACCAACAAACATACAAACGGTGTTGGTGGAATATTACTTACTTAATTTAGATTCAGTCTTTTTTACAGCCTTCTTTTTCTTCTTTTTAGAGTCTTCAACTCTTTTTAAGTTTTTTGCATATTTAGAACCCATATAATCACCCTTGTAGCATCCAATGTGTTCTTACTGTGCAGGAATGTAAAGTTCTAGGCATAACTGTTGTTTCTACTGTAATCGGGCCTTTATCGTCAGCCATTGGGAAATTATTTGCACTAATAAAATAGTCTTTGAACTTTAGTATAATATTTTCTCCAGTTGATTTTGTAAAACTTAACTCAATAAGGGATTCATAATCTGCTCCGCCATCATTACCATCACCGTCATTTTCTGATTGTTTTAGTAATTCTTTATACAAAATATCATCAGTGACATGGCCTGTAAATTGAAGTTCATAAGTTCTTTGAGCAGGAATTGCTTCTTGAACGCTTTTACTTCCTACTCCAAAGAATCTCCTGTCGGTTAAAGTATTATTCATAGTCAATGTTAATGTGTTTATTTTCAAAAACGATTGCCCTAGAATACTGAAAGAACCATCTGAAAAGAAGAAAGGTTCTCTAAATCCATCAACTGATGGGAAATTGAAAAAGGCAGTTTCATCAGTAATTCCTCTTCTAGCATTATATGATTCATCGTTTTCTAGGGAATGAACATTTCTAGTATTTGCACTAATTTGCATTTTAAGTTCTTCATTCTCGTTGGCTGTTAAAGTAAGAGTATTGACTCGGCAACCTCTAGCAATTTTAACAAAGTTAAAAGATTCATCGGTTTCACTTGTTTCAGTATGATAAATGTCAGTAGAAGCCGCAGGGTCTACTAATTTACTGAAAACTTGTTCCATAGCAAATGAAGGTAATAAATCTCCGTTTTGTTCAGCAAATGTGTATTGAATTGCTTGTTGTATTTCTCCATTTGATAATGAAGGGGCTGTTATTCTATCAATATTTCCTGCAACATCTTGAGCAGGATTAACATAAGGAGTCATAACTGTTCCGACAGACCTAAAGAAAATTGGGCCAGTTTCTTCTACATCATTATAGTTAATGTATATTTCATTTGCTCCTCCTGCATCAGCACCATTAGTCGGAGTGTTGCCTGATAGTGCTGTTTCGCTAAATGCTCCACTAGAAACATTCCCAATATCAACATTTGTGCATTTTCCAAAGAAATAATATAACCAAGCACCGTGATTAGCAACTAAAGTTAAATCAGCCGCACCTGCTGTTTCAATTCCTTTGTATTGATAAGTCCAATTTCTTGAACCACCAAGAGATAAATTAGTTTGTTTCATTTCTACTTCTGTTGTAGGGAAAGTAATAGTTTCTGCAATTCCTAGCCAAGTATCGGAAAGAAGGGATTTTCTTGCTCCATTAGCAGGAGCAGGACAAGGTGCGCCATAACTGTCAATAACGAAATAATCTCCACTACTAATGGTAGTCTGTGGAGAAAAGGTAAGAGTGTTAGCAGTATTACCAGTAATTCTATGAGAAGAAACAAAAGCATTTCCGCCAGTATATTTCTTAACGATACAACCAACATATAAATTATTTACTAATTTAAAATCAGTTCCAAATACCACATTTGCTACTGTGCTTGTATTAGCCGTTACCGTAGTTACAGTTCCACTAGTTTCTTGAATTGGAAAATAAATATCTACTTCTGGAACTTTAGTAATACTTGCTCCGCTTCCTAAAAATATATCTGTGTTTTTAACCATGTTATCCTCTCCTTTCCTTTACAAACTTACTAAGGGAGTGTTAATGCGAATCTTTTTGCTTCTAATGTGACTTTATATCCGAATAAACGCTTGGCTCTATCATTAGACTCGCTTCTTGAACCAACAAATAATTGATTGAACTTAGAACCATCACTAGCAGTATAACCTGTGCGCTTACTCTCAAGCACCCTACGCAGTATCAAGTATATAGCCCTTAGCCTATCCTTGCCGTGTGCCGAATCAGCCCCGCCTCTTTCATCGTGTAATACCCGAATATGAATAGTAAAAGAGTATGTTTCGTTTCTTACATCATAATGAATAGTAGGATAAGTAATGTTCTGTGAATCCTCAAATACTACAATAGTAGCGGGTGTTCTGCTTAAATCAACTCTACTTCCTTTATTAGCAGTAGTAGTTCTAATATCAATAAAATCAGGTGTAACCGCATGACTAACTGCAATATCTCCTGAACTTACTAATGCACTAGCATTAGAAGACCATTGAGTAGAAAGTAAATCTAAGAGAAGAGAGACTTCATCCACATTTCCACCTCCGAATCTAATTGTCTTTCAATTGCTTTTTGAAAATCTTCTAAAGCAAACTTCATTACTTCTTCATCACTAAATGAAATATCAATACCTAAACTCTCGGACACATCGTTCATAACTAATTGCCTTTCCTTTTGGATAGCCAGCAATTGTTTAAACAAACTTAAGTCAATTGTTATAGCCATATTAATCTAGGAAATATACAATATCTCCTTTTCCTTTCAAAATATCCATAGCCTCTTTGCGAAGTATGTCATACTTTTCTTTAGTAGAAATATTTCCACCTGTTTCTGCAATAAGAACGCTTTGGTCGTCATGTCTAATAACTTCAGCCGCAGTTAATTTAGTGGCCGCTTCGTGAATAGCAGAAGGAACTCTACCATCACCAGCAATATAAGAAACAACAACAGAATTATCTCGGTGATAAGGATAGTCTCTTAAAAAGAAGATTCTGCCTTCTTCACCAATAGTCCAGTAAGAACCAAGTCTTTTTAAATCTTCTTTGTCCGTAAAGTTAGTTAAAGAACAAACACTTGGTATAGAATCAGTAGTTGTAAATGTAACTACTTGACTACTAAAAGCACCACCTGTTGTAGCAAGACTCAAAACAACAGTAGTTGAATCAGTAATAGAAGTAATTGTAGCAGTAGTAGGAATATTAGATAATGTCATAGTCATTCCTACGGATAACTTACTAGAATCCGCAACAGTGAGGTTTGTTGAGTTATTACCTGAGCATGACTGTTTTATTGTTGCCTTGAGGGTGCAATCTGCCCCATCATCCCCCGAAAGGAGGGATGAGATGAAGATTTGCTTTCCATTATCACGGTTCTTACAAGCATAGAAAAAGTCTGAAATAGATAAATTAGAAGAAGTGAGGCTTTTTGGAGCAGTTGCCTTAGTAAACTGTGACATAGAAGGAAAAGATTCATTGATTAAAGAAACGATTTCTTCATTAGTAGTCTTAATACCGAATGTATTACAGAACTCATCGTTGCCTAAACTACCGACTACATTTTCAGCAAGCATTTCAAAAGATACTCCACTATCAGGTAATTGTAAAATAATAGAGTTCAAGTCTCTAAAATTATCATGTAATGTTATTTTTGCTTGAGCCGAAGCAAACTCTTTATATTCGCTTCCCTGCCAAAGTAAAAGAGAAACAATTTTTCTAACCTTCATTTGTTTTAATTGAATAAAACCTACATGACCCCCATAATAAGACATATGAGGAAGTTGAGTGAACTCAAAGTTATGGTATTCATCTTTCGTCACAATTGGTCTAAAAGACCGCTTAACTTTATCATCAATAATACCTTCTACTCTTTTAATAATAGCACCTATTTGTGCTTTAGTAGGATATGTAGAATCACTAAAAGCAGGAACTTGTAAAAGGTTTGCTACTTCAGTATGGTCGGTATAAAATCCTTTACCCGCAGAATAATCAGGGTCAATAGAAGTATAATCGCTTGGCGAGATTGTTGTTCCCATACTTACTCACCAAATTCTCTTTTAAGTTTCCTTACATATTTTTTAATTTTATTAGCGTGTTTAGACATTGGGCGATTAGCAGAAGTATTAGAAAATGGGTTCAAGTCATATTCTCCATGAGTAGTTATTACTAAATCTACTTCTACATATGCCTCTTTTAATCTTTCTTTTATATTATCTGCATTTACTTCATTAGTTGCATATTTATCCTTTCCGTAATCAGCAGTTTGTTGTAATTGAGGGTTTCCTTCATCTGCACCTGAAAGGACTTGAATATCGGAGACATAAGAATCTAATAGGGCTTTGTTATCATTGACAATTTTATTGCCTCTTTCTATTAACTCTTTTAATTCTTTTTCTGTATCTTTCAATTCTTTTTCTTTTTCTGTATCTTCTTCTTCTTTTGCTGTTTCAATTTCTTCTCTTACCGTTTTAATTTTATTCATTAAAACAGTTTCTTCTCTAAGCCAACTTGATGATGTAGAACTAATACTACTTCTTAACTTATTATAGTCATCTTCTGACATATAAGAATATTCTCCGTCTGTTCCTTTTTCCTTTGAACGGTATGCTTTTGATGATACTTGTATTGCTTCAGCCGCCGTCATTTCTTCTTCAACATGTTCATAATTGACTTGTTCTTCTTCGTCTAATTCTGTCCAATCTTCAATGGAGATAACTTCGCCCGTTTCTGTATTCTTTTTTCTAGCAATCATATAGAACTTATCTTGTCCTGCTTTGCTATCTTTACTTTTAATAGAACTTATAACTCTAGATGAAAAAGTAGGCTCGCTTCCTTTCTTGGTTCTAATCATTCCCGTTAATTTAACTGTTTTAACCGTCGTTGGGTCATTTAATACAGGAGTTAATATTCTTTCAAATAGAGCAATATTATCTTCAATAAAAGTCAAAGGGTTGGCTTTTTCGGCAAAATCAACAGAAAAGTCTTTCTTACCAGTAGTATCTTTATTTCTAAATTGATACATTTGTCCATCAAGACTAATTACTTGTTCTTCCTGCATTTGAGAAGTTCTATTATCTAAATCATCTTTAGCCGCCATAATTTGCATATCTGTGAACTTGTCTTTTGAAACTTGCGCCCCATCATTAACAAATGCCCCGCCTTCTAATTTAACAGGTGTTAAATAGGTTGCACTGGTCGGTTTTTGATTCATATTATCAATAGTGTTTTCATCTAGTAAAAATGAATATTGAATAGGCTCAACTTGTATTTTTGATTCGGTATTGTTAATCTCAAGAGGGGGAGAAGTTCCTAATAAATCCATAAGAAAATCAGTTTTAAGATTGCTTATTTTACCATCATCTCTTGTGGGAAAATCGCAAGAAAAGTGTTTTTCTGAACCTTCTGTTGGCTTAAGATAATATCTGCCTTGTCCTCCGTCTCCTTTTTGTTCAACTAATGAAATACTCTCTTCAACATCTAATTCATTTGTTTTAAATTCTTCAAAGAAATCAAAGTCGGGCAAATTAATTTGTCCATCCTTATAAAAAGATGAAACGCCGCTACCTCTTAATTTATTAACTACATTAGAATCTAAAATATCTTTTATTTTTTTATCTTTAATATAGTTAATATTAGAGGTATTTT
>Ga0098038_1000450_pt1 | contig 18301 bp, 7 predicted proteins | sample 5B_taG_FD_75051 | JGI IMG/M metagenome (GOLD analysis project Ga0098038, IMG submission 75051) | Marine viral communities from the Subarctic Pacific Ocean - 5B_ETSP_OMZ_AT15132_CsCl metaG | ecosystem: Environmental > Aquatic > Marine > Oceanic | place: Pacific Ocean | collected 2015-01-08 | reverse complement strand
GTTAGACGCCAGCAACATGAATATCTACAACAATGCTGGCTCAATAGGCATTGTTTTTGGCACCAATGAAACTGCTCGAATGAGCATTTCAAGCGGTGGCACAGTCAACGTGGTTGGGGAGCTTACCGCAGGAACGAAGACGTTCCGAATCGACCATCCTTTGCCAAGCATGACGGACACGCACACACTGTCTCATGCAAGCATTGAGGGTCCGCAAGCTGACCTTATGTACCGTGGCAGCATTGATCTTCAAGGAGGTGCCGCAACAATTGACTTAGATGAAGCCGCAAGAATGACTAGCGGCACATGGGCGGTTCTTTGCCGCAATCCTCAAGTCTGGGTGCAGAACGAAACAGGTTGGACTCAAGTGCGTGGGTCTGTGTCAGGTTCTACACTTACTATTTCTGCACAAGACAGTGACTGCACGGATACTGTGTCATGGCTAGTAGTTGCTGAAAGAAACGATAGTCACTACACAGATTCAAAATCAACTGACGACGATGGACTTTTCAGACTAGAAAGAAACAAGGTAGAGTCTAAGGAAAATGGAGAGTGACGTGACTACTCTAATGTCTTTACTTGCCATACCAGCCGCAGCAGGGGCCGCTTATGGCGGGGTGAAGGCAGGACTAAATGGGGCTAAACAGTCCCTCGCTCAAATTGAGCGCACTGTAAACCGTATCGGAACAAAGGTGGATACGCATGGCGAACGTCTCGCATCAGTCGAAGCAGAAACAGCAAACCTCAAAGAAAGACTCGCAAGCAGAAAAGACTAACGGCAAGGTAGTTAGTAATGAAACCGTAGTGTCCCTTAGTCTTGAGCAAGCAAGAATTTTTGCAGAGTTAATTGAAGCCAACAACAACACGCAGGCTCAGTTAAACTTTGCCTTAGCTGCAGCAGGGCTTTCTCCTTCAACAATTATTGGCGGGAACCTGGAGGGGGACAGTCCGCACTTTGTGATAAAAACAGAACCACAAAATTAATGGCTATTACGTATCGCGGTGAACGGTTTTCTGGCTACAACAAGCCTAAGCGCACCCCTAAAGCTAAAAAGTCACATGCTGTTTTAGCCAAAGAAGGTGAGAAGGTGCGACTTATAAGGTTTGGTCAGCAGGGCGTTAGCGGTGCAGGCAAGAACCCTAAAACAAAGAAAGGCAAAGCAAGGCGCAAAAGCTTTAAGGCTCGTCACGCTAAGAACATTAAGAAGGGTAAGATGAGTGCGGCCTACTGGGCCAACAAGGTCAAATGGTAAAAGTGGTGTTTATAAGTTTGTTTGTAATAACGGGATGCTCTACGACGGGTACTTGTCGGTCTTTGGACGCACCTAGCAATGTGCGCTGCACTGACAGCATTGAGAGCTCGCGTTATAAGGCAGAGTTGTAATATGCCTCTTATGAAAATTGCCCCAAAGCCGGGCATGTTTACGGATGGTACCAGGTATTCTGCTGAGGGTACTTGGTATGACGCTGACAAGGTCAGGTTTCGCAAAGGGTTTGTAGAAAAAATCGGTGGTTGGAGTAAGTATATTACTGATCGATTCCTTGGCGTTTGCAGGAGCTTACACGACTGGGTAACGGATAGTGGCGGCAAGTACATAGGGTTAGGCACCACTTTAAAACTGTACGTAAACCTTGGTGGTGCTTACTACGATGTAACACCTGTCCGTAGCACTGTATCATTAGGCACAAACCCACTTGCTACCGTAGATGAAACAGCGGTAGTTACCGTCACGACATCTACCAATCACGGTGCAGTTGTAGGCGACTACGTAACCTTAGCAGGCGCAGCTGATTCTGGGGGCATCGCAGCCGCTAAAATTAATATTGAGCATCGCATCGTAGCTTTAGGTGCCCCAGATGGAAGCAACGCAGATACAAAGTTTCGCATTGTTTGTAGCGCACAAGCTACGTCTACCGCTACTGCTGCTGGCGGCGCAAGCGTAACAGCTGCATTTCAAATTAACACCGGACTAGATACGTATGTATCTGGTGGTGGGTGGGGATCAAGCACTTGGGGATCCAGCACGTGGGGTTCTGCTGCAGGCATTGGTCAAGCAAGCCAGTTGCGAATTTGGTCTATAGATAATTTTGGCGATGACATGCTCGCTTGCGTTCGCCAAGGCAAAGTTTTTTACTGGGACGAAAGCAATGGAACATCAACCCGAGCAATACCACTAGAAGAAGTTGTCCGCAGGTCGGTAACCCTTTTGTCGAACCCGATATCAGTAACAAACACTTCAAGCGTTATTACTGTAACAGACAAGGGTGGTCACGGGGCTGCTGTAGGGGATAAGGTGACCCTAGCAGGAGCAGCTGATGTAGGCGGTGTAGTTGCGGCAAGCATCAACAAAGAGCATACCATTGCAAGCATTCCTACTGGTACAACGTTTACAGTTGATACTGGTGATGCAGCGTCAAGTACGACTACTGGTGGCGGTAGCAGTGTTACAGCCGCTTATCAAGCGGGAACACACTATGCCCCAGCTGGTGCCCTCCAAGTGTTAATGTCTGACGTAGGTCGGCATGTAGTATGCTTGGGTGCAACAGATGTAAACTCTACAGACATTGATCCATTAAATGTTCGGTGGTCGAGCTCAGAGACTGTGGGGACATGGCAAGCACTATCTACAAACAGTGCTGGTGGACAGAAGCTGTCATCAGGTTCTGAGATTATTGGGGGTCTTGCTACTAGACAGGAAATTCTTATTTGGACTGACGCTGGGATTGTCAGTATGAGGTATGTTGGTAGCCCCTTCTACTTTTCGTTTACTGAAGTAGCCAGGGGGATGTCCATGATTTCACCTAATGCGGCAGTAAACGCAAATGGTGAAGTGTATTTCATGGATCGAGGCGCGTTTTATAAGTACGCAGGTAGTGTACAAAAGCTGCCATGCCCAGTGCTAACTACCGTGTTTGATGACTTTGATAAAGACCAGACATTTAAAGTGGTTGCGGGCTCTAATCCTGACTTTTCTGAAGTCATATGGTTCTATGCGTCTGCGTCAGGAGACGGGACAAACGACAAGTACGTTATCTACAACTACGAAGAAAACGTGTGGTACACAGGAAGCCTTGGTCGGGGGCAATGGAATCAAGCGGTAACTAAAACGTACCCGTTAGCATCGTCAATTATTAAAAAAAGCCTGTCGGATAATCCGCTAACAACAAACACATCTTCTACTAGCAATGTTTCAATTTACAGCCCGAGTCATGGGTTGTCCGTAGATGACGTAATCATCATAAAAGGTGCATCAGCGGTAGGCGGTCTAGAAGCAGTGCTATTAAATAACCAGCATACCGTTGTCTCTGTTACAGATGCGGACAACTACACAATCACGATTGCGGACACAGCAACGGCAGATACTGGCGGCGGTGGCACAGTAGAGGTGTGCTACGAAAACGTGCTATACAACCATGAATTTGGTTATGACGATGACGGGTCTGCAATGTCAGCTTATGTAGAAACTGCTGACATGGACTTGGGTGAAGGGGATCATACATGGTCTATACACAGAATCATACCTGACATTTACTTCAAAGAAGCTGATTCTGACGACGAAGTAACAATCAGCTTAAACGGCCACAACTTTCCCGCAGATAGTCAAGCATCAATAGCGTCTGCTGCGTTTACATCAAGTACTGATCAAGCACACATCCGGGCAAGAGCTCGCCAAGTGTCAATGAAAGTACAAAGCAGTGGCTCAGGTTATGGCTGGCGCATAGGCTATGTAAGACTTGACGGAAGACAGGACAACAGACGATGACGCTCAAAGTTTACAGGCCGTTAAACGTTGCCACCGAAGAATATGAGCAAGTAAACGAAGGCATATCTAGAAGAACTATTGAGCAAAACTTCCAGGATGTCAGCAGTGACATACATTCTGTCAAAACTCAAAGCGACAGAGACAGTTCTTTGTCATTGCGTAAGTATCAGTTCTTATTGCTAGGAGCTAGTAATGGCTGATACATTAAAAGTACTGGGGCAAGTAGCACCCGCAGATACAAACAATGCAGATCTGTACACTGTGCCTGAAGATACTCAGACCACAGTAAGCTCACTTGTCGCCTGCAATCTCACAGGGAACACGCCAAACATTAGAGTGGCTGTGCGTCCGCTGGGTGCAACTGTAGCAAATGAACACTATTTGTACTACGGGAAAGCATTAGCAGCCAATGATTCTGTCTTCTTAATTATTGGCATTACCCTGCAGGACGGAGACATAGTAACTGTGAGATCATCAGCAGCTGACGAAATAGCATTTACGTTATTTGGCGTGGAGACTAGCTAATGTTCAGGATGTCTCCGTATGGTGGTCGAGGATTGCGTGGCTTGATGATGCGTCGGCCACCTATGCCTGCACAGCAGTTGTTCCGTCAACAGATGCAACAGCCGTTTAACCCCATAGCTAACCAAGGGCCTAGCGTTGACGTAACACCGGAAATGCAAGCGGAATACGAGACGTTAAAAAAACAAGTAGATGATCACACTGCTTTAAGTCGAAGTCCTGCTGGTGCGAACATAGGCATGTTAACTCCTGATATTACTAACAGGTTCGCACAGCTTAAAAGACAGATGGGCATACAAGACCCACAGCCAGATTATAGTGGGTTTAATAACCGTAGTAATCCAAGACTTCTTCGGCAGGCAATGCCACAAAGTCAACAACGGGTTATGCAGGATATGCCCATGCCAAGACCAATGGGTGGACCGGGGTCTGCGCCTGGTGGGGCTGGTTTTGCAAGGCCATTGTCACCCCCTCCATCACTAGGAGGAGGCCCAGCAGGTGGCGGTGGTGGTGGTCCAGCGTTGGGACAGCAAGAGTGGAGACTAAAAATTGAGCCAGTAGAGAGAAAGGCGGGTGGTATGATTCCGGGTTATCAAGAAGGTGGCGATCTAGAGCGAACACAGGCCGAGTTGGCTCGTCGCTATGCTGCTGCTGAACGTGAGCTTGCGAACAGGCGACTGGCTGAGTCTGCCAGAGAGCTTGACAGCGTGGTGCCAAGAACAATGGAAGTCGTTAGACGCAGAGAGCATCCGGGTGGAATGCCTAGCCGGGAAATGACTTCGGTAAACACACTACCACAAACAGATCCATTCACAGGCAAAGCAGCAAACCAGCTTACTGAACGAGAGATACGAGAGCTTTACATAGAACCTTCTCGTCGTCGTCAACAGAGAGAGCTTATAGACGCTGTGGGCGAAATGACAGAGCGTGATATGTCTGAAGACGCGCCTAGCCTTATGGATGTAGCAGAAGTGTTGTCGAGCTCTAGACCTAGGGTACCTGAAATTGAGGGCAGAAGCCTTCCAGCAATGTTGCGAATGGCTCGTGACGCAGACAGGCGTATAGGCAGGCCCTCAGCAGATCTTCCAGAAATCGGAATGCCTTTTGAAGACTTTAGTATAGAGGACTTTATTGTAGAGCCGGGTGACTTCCAGAAACCACTAGATCCTAGTGGTATGTTTCGTCCTCATATGATAGAAGGACTTGAAGTAACAAAACCTCCTGTTGAGTACACTACTGGCACGGGTGGCAACATAGAGTTTGTAATTGATGGTGGAGGCGCAGGGGACTTTGTACGCCACAGGCGTGGCTCAGTAGGCTCAATTCCTGAGAGTCGCGATGCAAGAATGGGAAGGTATTACAAGCAATATGGACATTTGCCGTTGTTCCTTGATGATCCAGGGGCAGAACGTATGCTTCGGGAGCTACTAGCAGGTCGTCAAGGAATCACAGGACTTGCTGGTGGTGGCATGATCCCCATGTATGCACAAGGTGGGGAAATAGAGGGCTACTTCCTTGGTGGCTTAATGAAGGGGATTAAGTCATTAGGAAAAGGATTAGGTAAAGTTGCTGGTGCGGCTGCGCCATTTGTGTCAATGGTGCCGGGCGTAGGGACATTAGCAGGAGCAGGTCTTGGAGCACTGGGGACGGTTGCTGGCGACTTGTCTTCTGGACGGGGCTTTAGCCTTGGCAACATAGCAAGAAATGTTGGAAGAAACATTGCATTAGGGGGCATAGCTAAAAAGCTTGGAAACATTGAAGGCTTAAAAGGCAAAGGCTTGTTTGGTGGGATTAAAGAAGCGTTTACAAATCAAGATATTGGACAAGAAGTATTAGGAGCACTAGGTGATGTAAACGTAGGGGATGCACTGGCGTTAACTGTTGGTGAAGCCGCTGGTCAAAGAGCCGATGCACAACAAGCTGCGGAACAAGCCCAACAAAGCGGGTTTGGTAGCATGGGCATGGCTAACCCCATGAATACAGCTGGCCGAGTAATGCCACCGGGGGTCCAAGGCACGATTGCTGCACCAACAGGCGTAGCAGGACAACTGACATATGGCAATCAACCTGTTGTGTACTCTGCAGAAGGAGGCATGATTCCAGAGTATCAGATTGGTGGATTGATGGGCGAAGAAATGTCTCAATTCTTGCCACAAACCACTCGTGGCATGAGACCGTCTCGACCTTCTAGACGAAGAAACGTTAGGCGTTTAGCTCCTCCGGTACAGCCACAGCCAGTTGCGCCAGTTGCACCTCCGATGGCCGCTGGTCCTGACATGATGCCAGCTATGCCGGATGCAATGCCTGTTGCGCCGCCACCTCCAGTGGCACCGCCTGCGCCTGTAAACAGGCCCATGCCTGCCCCTAACCCTGTTTTTGACCAAGTTAAACAGGCAGTTCCCCAGACAGCAGCTGGTATGGCCGCACAAGGTGCTCCTGCTGCAGCGATGGCCCCACAGGGTTCTCTCGCGCCTCCGGCTGTTGCACCAGCCCCTCCAGCAGGTGCTCCCGCTACAGCAATGGCTCCTCCAATGATGCCGCAACCTGCGCCTAGTCCTGTTTTAGATCAAGTCAGGCAAGCTGTTCCGCAGACAGCAGCTGCTATGGACTTTGGTATGACGGAAGAAGGCGAAACGGGCGGTAGACGGTCCCGTCGCAGAGATCGCGGTCAAGGTGATGAGTCAGAAGATCGTAGCAGACGAGGCGAAGCAGGTGGCGAAGGCCGTGGTCTTATGGGCAGTGAGGGCGGTGGCGAACGCCGTGAAGAAAGAAGGTCTAGAGATAGTGGTAGGCGCGGTGAAGAAGGCGGCGAACTTGGCGGCGAACTTGGTGGAGAACGTGGTGGCGGTTCAAACCTAGACTATTCATACGAAGAAGGGGATCGTGGTAACCGCATGACCACAGAGCAGAAACTCATGGCAGACAGGTTTGGTACCCAAGATGAGTTCGGTCAAGAAGACGAGTCTGCTAAGATGGAAAACATACGAGCCATAGCAAAGGGCAACCCAGCAGATGACATAGCAAGTGTTGACGGAAACCTCGTAGAGAACACAAGCAAGTTCGATCCTACGCCAACATCTCTACCGGGAATACAAAACCCAGATTTGTTGGCACAAAGAGATGCAGAGTTGATGGCACCAAAACAGCAAAGGACAATGCCGACTGGTCCAGCTGCGCCACAGACTGCAGGAACTCTTCAAGATTCTGGAGCGGGCTCAGGCTTCTTTGGTGAGAAAAAATGGTTTGATCCCAACGCTGCCCAGCCAGCTACCCGAGACATTGGTGGATTTAACCCACACGAACTACCAAAAACTGCAGCAGATTTCCAAGCAGCAGGAGACGAAGGTGGTGCAGGTCTACTAGCTAGGCTTGGAATGGCTGAGGGTGGCTTGATTGAAAGCATGGAGCCACAGGACATGCAAGCGTTAGCGCAAGCAGCTATGCAACTTGAGTCGCCTGATTCTATGGACACGATAAAGATGCTGATGGGCAAGTACCAGTTGTCAGCACAGGACATTAATGGCTTGCTACAAGCGTTGTCACAGCAAGCGGCCATGGGAATGCAGCAGTCTATGCAAGAAGGTGGCCTAATTAATGGCGGAACCGGAGATGCTATGGCGGACGACATCTTTGTAGACGCTACGATGAACGCTAACGGCGACACTCAAACCATAGCTGTCTCTGCAGGAGAGTACATTGTCCCGGGCGATGTCGTAGGCCACCTAGGTAGTGGAAACACAGAGCGTGGCGCAGATGTTATGGACCAGTTTGTTGAAGACGTAAGAATAGACAGGACGGGAACAGCAGTACAACCCGATCCAATAAACTTAGAAGATGTATTGCCCTTGAGTTACGGTGACAAATATGCGTAGGCGATATCCTCAATATCAAGCGGGTGGAGAGATCCCGTCCGATATCAGAAGGTTAATGGGTAGGATGCTTCAAGCATCTAAAAGAGGCGACTCTGCAAGAGGTCTCGATGCGCTTTTGGGCATGGCTTCTGGTGGCAGAATTCCAGGATACCAAACAGGTGGGGCACCTACCCAGCAGAGGATGGTGCAGTCCTACGTATCACCTGAACAACAGCAGTTAGCTGCCCAGTTAACGTCCAACATACAAAACATTGCAACCCAGCCATTACCGACATATGGGGGCCAGAGACTAGCGGCAACCACCGGAGACCAAGCTCTAGCTAGGGCGGCTTACGGTGCATACGGTCGCGGTACAGGCCCTGCAGGCACACAACAGGCCGCACAGGCGTATACACAAGCCCAGCAGATGGTTGGTGGTGCTGCTCAAGGTTTACAGGGACTACAGCCACAGTACGGTCAATTAGCGCAGCAGTTTTCGCAAGGAGCTACAGGCGCACAACAGCTAGGTGAACGCGCAGAACTGCAAGGTCAACTTGCTGGTGCAGGAATGAGAGCTACTGGGGTTGAGTCACAACAACAGGCTGGTCAGGCTGCTCAAGCTATGCGTGGCGTAGGACAACAGGTAGGTGCCCCGCAGATGCAGACTCAGGCTAATCTGCAAGACTACATGTCTCAGTATACCAAGGGTGTCACTGACCCACAGCTAGAAGCTCTTAGAGAGTTCCAACAGATACAGGGACAAGAGCTCGCATCACAGGCGGCTACAACAGGCAACCAAGGCAGCATGAGGCAAGGCGTTCAGGCCGCACAACAAGCTCGGGACGTATCTCGACAGGCCGCAGACATTATTGGCGGTGCCCAACAAGACGCATTTGCATCTGCACAGCAGGCGTTCCAAGCGGATAGGGCTGCTCAACAGGCTGGTCTAGGACAACAGCTGACAGCAGAGCAACAAGCAGCTCTCGCACAATCAAGGGGACAGCAGCAAGCATTGCTCGCGCAACAGCAGGGCTACGGAGCAGCGCAAGGTGGTACACAGCTAGGCTTGCAGGGCTTGCAGGCTTCAGGCCAAATGCTTGGCAGACAACAGGGTGCTGTTGATGCTCAAGGCAGGCTGCTCGGGCAGGTTGGTCAGATGGGTACACAGATGGCTAACATGGCTGGTGGCATAGGCGCACAAGCTCAGAGAGAGCAGCAGATGCAGATGCAGAGACTGCAAGCGATGGAGCAAGCAGGAGCCAGGACACAGCAGGAACAGCAGAGAGATTACGACATTGGCTACCAAGACTTCTTGAGGCAGCAACAGTACCCACAGCAACAGACGCAAGCCGCACTAAGCATGATGAACCAGTTGCCGTACCAGAACACTCAGGTGATTAGCGACTATCAGGCAGCACCAGGGTTGTTGTCTGACGCGACCGGAGCGTTAGCTGCTTATCAGAACTTCCAATCACAACAAAACCAAGGCACAGGCGATCCCTCAACTATTACCGTAGGTAGCTCTGTGACTCCAGACCCTAACCTTGTTCAAGCCTCTATAGACAATTCAACTCTGCCATCTATTCAGGACGAGGTAGGGGCGGGAGAACTGATAGAACCGCCACAATACCCTGATCCATTTGAGGGAGATGAGAATGCAGCAGGTGGCTACATACAGGGTAGGGCAGGTGGTGGCTACATAGGTGGATCTAACCTAGGAATCCTAGCACCGTATCATCAAAGACTTATCGACGGCTTGTACGCAGGCGGAAGGATACACTACCAATGAGTATTTTAGATGCCCAACGTTATGTAGAAAGCATGACCCGCAAAGAAATAGCGGATGCGCTTAAAAAAGGTGGACACCCACTAGTTCCTGCGTTTGTACTAGCCGACAGGGCAGAGCAACTAAAAAAGAATGATGCAGCTGTCAAAAAAATGGAAGAGATGGCTGGGATACCTGCGCCCAACCAAGACATAGGTAGCAAGCTTGCTCAGTACCTAGAAGCAAACATGAGGGCTGAAGAAGAAAAAAGCAGAGGTGGCCTAGGCATGCCCGGACAAGGCGTAGGTGAACCAATGCCAAAACCTGGAATGCCTCCTGTTCCAGGCGGTGCTGGTAAGCCAATGCCCGGAGCGACAGCATTTGGACAAGGCACTCCCATGGCAAAGGCTGGCGGTGGTCTTATCCCACGCTATCAAGACAGGGGCTTGGTACAAGAAGAAGACTTTATGGGAGACCTAGCGGTCGCAGACGGAACAATAGACGTAGGGTCTGCGTTGGCGGCCATGAGAGAAGAAGCAGAAGCAGGTCGCTTAACAACAGAGCGTCCTGAAAGTGCCTTCAGTAGATACCTGTCTGGTTTTCCAGATCGAATAGCTGCTGCAAATCGTAATGCTATTGCAGGTACTACATATGCAGGCACAAGAGGCACCTCAAGGTTTTCGCCCCAAGTAATGATGCCTGAGTTGTCTAATGCAGCAGAACTTTCCAGTGGTATTGCTGCGTTAGAAGACATGTTTAAACGTAAAGAAGACGAAGACGAAAGACGAGTTCAATCGTTGTACGACATGATTAGTGGGCGAATAGGTGATATGAGAACAGCCGCCACAACTGAAACAGTGGCAGAAGCTGACTTGCGAGAAGCAAGAGAAGGTTTTGCTCAAAGAATTAGATCTAGAAAACAAGACATCCGAGACATCCTGCCCACAGAAGAACAAGACAAGTTGAGAACCAGTGCAACAATGCTAGAGCTTATTAGCGACACGATGGGAGCTCGCTCAACAGATCCTGCTAACAGTGGTTTTGGCAGGATTGCGAGAGGGATGCGTGAGCTAGGTCAGCAAAGACAAGAGCGCGATCTAGGGATTGAAGAACTGATGTTTGGCCTAGACAAGGGCGCGTTTGATGTAGAAGACCGCAATCGTGCTGGTCTTGCTACGCTGTCAAGAGCAGGAGAACGGTATGATGAGTCTGAGTTTGATCTGATGCTTGCTCAATACGAAGCCCAAGGAAAAGCACTACTAGAAGCACAAAAGGGAGGTCAGGGTCTTTATAAACCTGCTCAGTGGGCCAGTGTCATAAACTTTCTAGAAGGCCCTGAGTCTGTAGAAATACCTGAAGCAGACAGGACACGGATACAGCAGATACTAGTTCAGTCTATGACGGGTAATGCAGCAGGAATGCCAGCAGGAACAAGAGAGCTTTTAGAGCGGTATGCCGCAGGAGATCTTTCAGAAGAGGAGGGGAGTGGCTTACTTGGCACCTTAGCTAGAACAATAGCTGGGGCGGGTGTTGGAGGCACTGTTGGTGGCTTTACACCACTCGGTCCATTTGGAGTAATACCGGGAGCAATAATTGGCGGTGTAGGTGCTAATGTTGTTGGAGGCTAATAAATGGAAGAAGAATGGTATGACCTGCCTGACGGCAGTCAGGTAAGCATTCCCAACAACGCCAGCCGTGAAGACCTTACGGCGTTATTTAGACAACTGTCTGAAGAGTTTCCAGATACCATAGGCGTAGCTTGGGATAGCTATGGCGACAAAGAGGAAGAAGAAGGCAACCTTTTTGGTGCGCTGTATCAGGCTGTTGAGAACATTCCGCGTGGCATAGCCAGTGTTCCGTTATTAGCAACGCAAGGTATAGCGGGTGTTCTAACTCCACACACAGACACGGCTTTAGAAAAAAGCTTGCGTAAGGGGAGAGACTGGCTGTATAGCGGTATTGATCCCAAGTATCGAGAGTCAAACATAGCCAACATTGGTATGGGCCTTGGTCAGCTTGTACCCATTATTGCAGCGGCCCGGTTGTTGGGTCCAAGCTCAGCAGCAATGCTTGGTCCCGCAGCGTTACGCAAATTTGCTGGTCCTGCATTGCGAAGACTGACTCCAGCCGCTGAACGTGGCATATTAGCATCAGCGCAACAGATTACTGCGGGCTCTATGGTTTCTGTGCCCATGATGATGGGTGACGCTGCCACACGACTTTCGGATTACGAAGAACGAACGGGGCAAGACGTATCAGCGTTAAAAGAACTTGCAGCATTTGGTGCTGCCGTTCCAGTTGGTGTGCTTGAAACCTTGCCGATTGTTGGGTTTGGGAAACTCCCTGGTTTTGCAAGCAAGGCCGCAAAAAGCAAGGCGGCACTAGCGGGTGTAGGGTTAGCTGAGACATCGACAGCGGCAGCATTTACAATGGGAGCAACAACTGAGGCGGTGCAGGAAGCTACGTCTGAGTTACTGCAAACAAGTGTGGCTAGAGCTCTTTATGACGATGAAGCATACGAACGTCTTGGTGAGCGAGTATTTGACGCTGGAATTGTTGGTGGTGGAGCAGGTGGTATAGCTGCTGTATTAATGAACCTGTACAACAGAGACAAAGGTGCCAGAGCTCTTGGTAACAACCATCAATCTGCTGACGCGATTAAAAGAGATCAAGCTCGACGAGGCGGAAGGCAGCAACCTGCATCTGATTCGGAGCTAGAAGTTCGGCAAGAAGTTACGCCAAGAGGATTTGGTTTAGCCAACCCTGAACTAACACAAGAAGAATACAACGATGAGTATAACAAGCGTTACGAGACACACCTAGAACAGTTAAAGGCACAAGAAGCGGTATTAGCAAAAGATCTTGACGACGAGGTGCCCTCTCGAACCGCACTTTTTCCTGACGGAAAACCACAATTCCAAATAGATGTAGGCTTCAAGACTCGCACACTAGAGGATAACACCGTTGTTCCTGATGTAACCGAAGGCGAGACCATTACGGTCTTTGATACAGCAGGCAACAAAGTAACGGTACAGGTTGCGGCGGTATCGCCAAGCGGCGGTGTGCGAGTTTTAACCCCTGAAGGCCAAGAGGTCTTGTTAGAAAGTTCTAACGACCTTGTACTCGATGACGTAAACAACCCGCAATATGTTATTAAACATGTTTTCCAAGGAAAACTCTTATCTGAATTTACCAAGGATGAACTACAAAACGATGTATTGCCACAACTGGAAGAGCGACTAGCGGTAGTCAGTCAATCCAAGGCAGGGAACAAGGCGCGTCTTGCACTAGAGATCCGTCAAGACATTAACGCTGTCAACCTTTCCTTGGGAAGAACTGATGAGGTTGGATACCAAGCGCGAACCCCAGAAGAACTTCAGGAAGAAGCGCGGATCAGAGTTGAAGAAGATCGCAACCGTGACATAGAAAGCTTTAATGAGTTCCAATTAAGTCGCAACGAGGTTGAGCTTGAAACAGGGTTGCCGTTCACCGACCTAGACAGTGTCGGTGATGTATCAATTGAGGAGTTAGCAAAACTAGCCCAGGAAGGACGCATCACTCCCGACGAGTTTGAAAAAATTATTCAAGCTGATCGGATTAGTAAGACAGGGGGCCTCGACCGAAACGAGTTCCAAGAGTTTGTTGAACGCACCGTACCTAGAAACAACACTTACGATGCCCGTGCTGTAGCGTCTGCTATTCTCGTTGCAGACCCAGTGTTTACAAAAGGGGTCAAAACCAGTGAGGACTTGTTCGGCAAGGGTACTGTAGAACAGCAAATGGACAAGGCACTGGAGCTTTTGTTGCCACGGCTTTCTCCTGAGACAGCAACGTTGCTACAGACGCAACAACGACTTTCGCCAGAACAGGTTAACGAAGTCATAGCAGAAGCGAGAAGCGCAACCAACAAAGGCCGGAAAGGAAACCTGTTCAGGCTTAAAGACGCTTACAACACGTTGTTTGGTTTCCGTGGCGGTGTAGACCTGTATGACCGTGTCCAGCGCACCTATAAAGACAAGGGTGTTGAGTGGACCGAAAACCGTCAAGGCGAAATTGACTTTAAGTTTGTTGATGAACGCGAAGCAGAGGTCGTCAAACTAATCCGTGGGCAAACCGCAGAGCAGATTTGGAACAATAAGACAGGTTTTCAAAAAGCTGTGGAAAAGCTGTTAAAAAAGAAAAACATTACGCTACCGACATCATCAGTTTTAGGTAGTGGTAAGGGATTAAACAGCGAAGCCTTCACATCTATTGTTCGCAGGGTTACAGGCAAGAGCTCGCTAAAGGAGTTGGCGCAACCAGGTCAAAGAAAAGCGTTGCTCGGGCACCTAGCAAACTTGCCTACGTTTACTAGTCCAACAGAACTATTAGACCTATCCCCACGGATATACAACTCTGGCGACACGCAAGCAATTGTAACAGCCCTTAACGCAAAGCCTGGTCAGGACATTAATCAGCTGGCAGTTACTACGATTAGTGAGCAGGGCATACAAAACATTGAAGCTCTAGAGCAGGGGCTTCGTCATTTGATTCAAGGTGGGTATGTAAACACAAAGAACAAAAGATTCTTTTTGGAGCCAAACAACAGGGCTCATGCGAGAACTCCGCAAGATGAAATGCGTGACGAATACCGTCGAGAGCTCGAAGAGAAAACAAAAGCCGAAGAGATACGCAACCAAACGCTACAAAAAAAGATTAATCAAGTTTCTAGTACGCTAGGCAACATAATGGTTGCTAGTGGCCTTAGCCCTGCTGGCGTAGAGCTTCAATTGTCTGCTGACATGGACCCAGTGTACGAAGGTCTTGTAAATGAAGACACAGGCATAGTTAAAAACCCAGAGTTTTTAGAACAATCTTATGCTGCATTAGATGGACCCAATGCAAAAATCTTTGTAAACCTGTCGCAAATAGATCCTGACGGCACAAGACCGATACCGGAGATTATTCAGGATTTTCGTAAAGAAATATTTAGAGCTTATGACGAGTTCGGTTATTTCTTTGAGCCTGAACTCAGGTCTATGAATGGACAAGTCAAAGAACAGATTGTTCCTGAGCAGATCTGGGCAGAGTACAGTGCAGATCCTTACGAGCAAGTAAATTTCTTAGAATTTGCAGACAAGCTTGCACCTGACGCAGGGAAAGGCGATGTCATGGCAGATGCCCGGGCAATGTTTATGGAAGCGTTGTCAAAAGGACTACTGCCCAAGCAGCAAACCGCAGGTCAAGTTGGCTCACTAAAACAACGAATCGGCAAGTTCTTAGAAGGAGCGATCTTGGGGTCAAGAGAGACTGGCCTACAAGATGTGCTGTCTATTTATGGACAGTTTGTTTCTGGAGAAATTGGCAGGAGAGGCCCGGGAGTAAGTGTACTTAACCCAGAGGGACCACTACGCAACCTGCGTATTAAAGACTACGTTGACCCGAAGCACTTTGCTGCTTTAGAGCAAGCAATAGCTAACGACGACACAGAAGCTCAACAGAAAATACTAGATCAAATTGCAAACGAAGAACGCGCTGACCAAAACTTAGCTGATGTCCCTGATCGGTCACCAATCGAAACACTGACCAACAGGATAATGGCTCAAGAAGAACATGAGTCCACCAAACCTGGAACTGTGCCGTCATTAGGCATTAATGCGTCGGACAATGCCATTGAAGCGTACTTTGCAGTAAAGCGTGGTGACAAGCCGTACAAGATGCCTGCCCCGATTAAGCACAAGTATCGACGCAAGGTTAAGTGGACACCAACAAAAGAGCTTAACGATTTAGTAGAGCAGTACGGAGACGAGTCTTCAAAGCCCCTTAATGATGAACGCTTAACGGGTGAAGTACTAATTGAGCTGCGTATGGGCGAGCTCAGAGAAGAAGTTTTTGGGGAAACGGCAGAAGGTGAGCCCATAACATGGGACGATCTTACACCTAAGCAGCAATTTCAAAAAACGAGAGAGGTTTACAACGATTACGCTATCAGCTGGTCAGAACCTTTTAAGGCGTTGTTTGATAAAAACAAACGAACAGCTTTGCGGCAACACTTACGTAGAAGGATAGCAGACGCTGCATACCCTGTAGAACTTCAAGAACAAATGCTTGGGCGAGCCACGGATGGGCTACGCAGGCTTGCCGATCAAAGCGCAATCGGGGCCGTAAGGCAACGCGACAACGGAATGAGCGTTGAATACAACATGTCTATGGTGGGCGGTGTTCAATGGGTGGGCGACATATTGAACGGCTACCATGACTTCGTCGCTTACGGCGACGAGCAAATGACGTTAATGCAAATGAACGGCCTGTTAGAAACAGCGCACGACCGAAAGTTTGCTACTCATTACGTTGCTGCTGAAAGGTATATTGCTCAAGAACGCAAACTAGCAGAAGCCCAAGCTATGGAGGAAAAAGCAGTTGCAAAAATCACAAGAGAAGGAAGAGAAGCGGGATTAACAGACAAGCAAATTAAAGAACTTATTAAGAATGATGAGAATGCTCGCTTTGGTAAGAAAAATAAAAAGCTACGCGATTACTACGACAAAACGCTTTCCCCTGAAGAGCAGCTGGCTAAAGCTCAAGAGATGGTGCAACAGATTAAAGAACAGGCTCCACACGTAGTTGAGTTTTTTGAACAGTTCCAAAAGCACAACCTCCGCACCGTTCTTCCGTGGATGCTTTCCACGCAAATGATTACTCCAGAGATATACGAATATCTTCAAGATGTCGCATACATGCCTTTGTATAAAAACATAGGGATGATTGCAGCCTACCCGATGGGCAGCGATGGGACGGGGTCAAGGTCCAAGATCAAGAAAAAGCTTGAGTTTGGGCAAATGAAAGAAGCTGATGGCTACTTGTTCGACCACGCGATAGACAGTTTTGCTGATTTAGACAGGGTCGATATCATTGAGTCTGTTGCTTATTCGCAACTAGCAATGATCCGAGACGGTTTAAGTAACATCGCAGCACGAAGGGTTGTAGACACTGCGTTACAACTAGAAGAGTTGGGCCTTGGCAAGCAAGCATACAGGACAAATGAAGCAGGGCCTGACACGTTGCGGGTTATGGTAGACGGCAAGCAACAGTTCTGGAGAATGGCAGATCCAGAGATGGCAAATGCCACAATGTTGCTTGGCTTTAGTCCTGCTCAAGGCTTTGTTGCGTCAATGTTTGAGGCAGGAAAGATATCAGCTGGAATGTTACGATTTGGGATTGTCAACTTTCCAGTGTTTATACACAGGAACTTCATCAAAGATGGAGATTCTTTGTACATCACTATGGGTGGACAAAAAGTCTCACTGCTACCCGTACTAAGGCAAATAGAAAAAGCAACAGAAAGTGGGTTGCTTGCACGGGCTAGGATGAACGGGTTGGTATCAGGTGGTGGTGGTGCATTCTTTAATGTGTCAGACCTTATCTCAGGCACAGGTACGCTTGAGGCGACCATGAACAAGCTTGGGATTGGTGGCGGACCTGGTGCAAGGAGAGCTCGTGAGTCTCGTCAACAAGAGCGATACGACAAAGTTCTGAAGTCTTTAGAACGAGGTAAGATCGAGTTTGATAGCGTAGCCGATTACGCCGCTTTTATGAGTGTAGCCTACCGCAATCTCAGGGAGTTGGGCGAGGTCACTGCTCGTATGTCTGCATTTGACTTAACACTTGGTCGGACAGGCAACTTAGCCCAAGCCAGACTAGATGGTGTTGAAGTAATGAACTATGGTCGCCGGGGTGCAGACCCTGCGTTGAATGCGATTATGGCGATGGTTCCATTTATGTCTGGCGGTATCACAGGCTTAGACAACTTTTATCGCAGTCACATAGGCGCACCAGATTCTTTAGGCGCACATCTGGTCGACCCTAACATGACCGATGAAGCTGCCAGTAAGATTAAAACCCAGACATGGATAAGAGGGATGCACTTAATGGGTGCTCTGCTTATCTACTACATGATGATGCGCGACGAAGAGGCTTATAAACGCGCAGGTGAAGTTGAGAAGATGAACAACTTCATTATCCCTGTGGGTGACAAGTACTTCAAAATGCCAATCTCATTCACTACTGGGATGTTCTATAAGGCCATACCAGAATCTATCCTTCGATCAATGGATGAAGAGGATTATGGGTGGGAAGAGGTAGGGGCTGAAGTCAAAGACCAGATTGGCAGAAATTTAGATTTCCACATTATGCCTCAAGCATTGCGTCCAATATACGGCGCGATAAGAAACCATAATGATTTTACGAACGAAGCAATTGTACCGTCGTTTATGGAAGACCTGCCACCAGAACTGCAGCGCACTGAGTACACAAGCAATGTTGCTACGGGACTTGCTAAAGTGTTCGGGGTCATTCCTGGTCCAAACCCGCTGTCGTCTCCTCAAAAAATGGAATACCTAATCAGGCAGTACACAGGTTAT
>Ga0098038_1000446_pt1 | contig 18383 bp, 10 predicted proteins | sample 5B_taG_FD_75051 | JGI IMG/M metagenome (GOLD analysis project Ga0098038, IMG submission 75051) | Marine viral communities from the Subarctic Pacific Ocean - 5B_ETSP_OMZ_AT15132_CsCl metaG | ecosystem: Environmental > Aquatic > Marine > Oceanic | place: Pacific Ocean | collected 2015-01-08 | reverse complement strand
CGACAATGTTATTGGAAAAAAACCAGAAACGGGCAACCTAATAACCAACACATATTTAATTACAAATGCCACTGCTGCTAAAGGGGCGGGAAATGGAGATAGTGCAACTAATAGAGCGTTCAGTGACCTTAACGCGGCAAACACCGTAGAAGTTAAATCAATTGCCTCTGGGGGAACTGATTTAGAAACAGTTGATGCTATCAGATTCAAAGCACCCAGAGCATTTACCTCACAGAATAGAGCGGTGACAAAAAATGACTACTCATCTCTTGTAGAATCGAACTTTACTGGTTTCGATTCTGTCTTCGTATATGGAGGAGAAGAGGCAGATCCGCCAACATTTGGAAGTGTGTTTATAGCACTTAAACCCAGTATTGGTACGATTGTCAGTGACGCTGTTAAAACTGAAGTACAAGATTTCTTAAAAACAAAAGCAGTCTTATCGATCACTCCCACTATTGTTGATCCAGATTACACTTATCTTAGATTAACAGCAGATGTTCTTTATGATAGCACAAAAACAACCTTATCAACAGATTCGATCAGTGCTGCTGTTCGTAGTAACATAGTCACCAATCTAGAAAACAACTTAGGAAAATTTGATCAATCCTTTTCGATATCAAAACTTTTAACAGATATTGATTCCGCGTCATCCGCGATTGATTCGTCCGCAGTTGAAGTGTTGATGGAAAAAAGAATTCTTCCAACATCAATCAAAAATGTATCATACATTCTGTCTTTCGGAAATTCAATAGATCACCCACACGATGGACATAAAAATGTTGTTACCTCTAACACGTTTAAATACTTAGATCCAACGGATAGTGTGACCAAGGACGTTTTTGTAGGAGATGATGGATTTGGAAAAATATCTTTCTTTACCAAAGACGGTGTTAATGATGTATTAGTTTTACAGAACGCTGGAACAGTTGATTATGAAAATGGGATTGTTAGGATAGATCAAGTTCAAATATCTTCTCCTGTGGATTCCCCAGAGATCAAAATATTTGCAGTAGCAAAGAATCAAAGATATGTTTCTGTCCGCGACAAAATTATTTTTAATGATTATGCCGTTGACACATCCGCCATAATAGTCAGAACAAACGGTATTGTTCAGACCACATCAACCGGAAGTTCAACTTCAAGCACCCAACTTGGTGGTTCTTCTTCCACCACATCTAGCACTTCGAGTAGTTCAAGTAGTTCTGGATATTAATAGGAGATAACCTGTGCCTTTAAAAATATTTGGTGGGTCACTTCTCCTACCACTAAGAATTGATGGATACACTTTTGATAAACTTCCGTATAATCCGGCAGTTGATGAACGGTTTTCCACACAATTAAAAGACCAACTTCCAGAGTTCGTACTAGAAAATTACGAAACATTTCTTCAGTTTGTGGAGGCATATTATGAGTGGTCTGAGCAACATGGAAACCCAAGAGCAGAGGGTGTAAGATTAGGCACATACAGCGATATTGATGAAACACTTGATAGTTTCTTAGAATATTTCCGAAACACATATATCAAAGATTTCCCTTATCAGTTGGCAGACGGCACCAACGAAAAAACTCTAATGAAAAATGTTGGACACATGTATAAAGCAAAGGGTTCCAAAGCATCCTTTGACTTATTATTTCGTGTTCTGTTTAACACAACAATTGAAGTTGACTACCCCAAAGATAGAATTTTAAAATTATCTGCAAGCACTTTTGATGACAGACAGTTCATCAGAATTGCTCCTATGTTTTCTGTAGAAGAAGCACTATCAATAGAAAATAGTTTACTCGTTCAAAGAGGTCCAATAAACAAAGAAATATACGCGACTGCTTTAATTGATAATGTTAAGTATGTACACGAAGGGTCTGTTGATTTCTTCTCTCTTGCTGTGCAAGACATATCGGGAACTTTTACAACGGAAAACCCAATAGAAGTTATCACATCAGGGACAACCTCTGCGGCATATACTATTCCAGTTTTACCAACTCTTGATTCTTTAAGAATTAATACAGGCGGAACGGGGTATGAACTTGGTGATGATGTTACAGTCAGCGACCAATACGGAAACGCACTACTGAGAGCAAGTATCAATAACGTCGGACCACGCGGAGATATTCGTGGGTTCGAGTACAAAGAAAACTTTGGAGTATATCGATCAAACGAAAGTCTTGCATTTTCCTTTGAAACTTTCAGCGGAACGGGTGCAAGTTTATCTGGTCTAGGTGAAGTTGTTCTCACTGATGGACCCGACACATACAAAGATGATACTGGAAAAATTAGCGGGCGTTCTTTTATACAAGATAGTTTCTTTTATCAAAATTATTCTTATATTATCAGAGTCAATAAGAGTCTTCAACAATTTGCAGATGCAGTTCGTCGTCTAGTTCACCCATCGGGAACTTTGATGTTCGCGGAATATATCAATGAGGTTTCTATGTCCGGTGATGCCGGGGTAACTTCAAGTTCGTTCAGTAGACATACCCCAGTAATTGGTCACTATTTACCACACACCTTCGGAACCACCATTGACCCAAGAGGATTCACATTCACAACCGGCGCAGGTTCGACTTTCTTTGATTTTTATCCCCTTGGATATAATGGACAAGACGGAAGCACGAATCAAGATTTCTTCCAACTAGCACTATCAAGTGGAACATACGGAACTCCTCACCTATTTCCTGAAAATGAAATTATACATGATCCAGACACAATTCGTATTAGAAATCATAACGCATCGCCGGACCTCAATGCCGCGTTCGATACGGCAGAAACCAGTAGGACCATAGTGGATGGTGCAATAGGGAGTACAGGATACATCGGAACAACAAGCGATTCAAACGGAGAGCATGTTGGATTGTTTGGATTTTTCCCCGTAGGAAGTTCAAGGACAAACACTATAAATTCAAACAGCAGTAAATATGGAACATATGTCAAACACTATGGAGGATACACTTCCCCAAATGAAACCAGTTTATCTGGTGGATTTTCTGGTGGACAAGTTACTATGGTTGGAGGGACCGACTCCGCAACTGCTGATTACTGGATTGTACACAGACACCCTGCACACCTTGAGTTGCCGACTCTAGGTCCAACCGGTGAGAGAAATATTGTTAGTATTCCGATGAAACCAGTGCCAGTAGGAGATGAAAACATTTCCACAATGACTCCAACGTCCGATGGATACTATTATAATGTGGGAAGAGGACTTACTCTAAACGGAATTCCATACACCGTTGGAGAAATTGTAACACAAAGCAGATCTAACGAACCAATTGCAATCGGAAGAGTAATTAGTCTTGCGACATCGGCACAACACCAAGGCAACAACGAACAATACTACAACCTTGGAATTGATATTTTGAATGTCGAAGTATTGAATGGGCAGTTTACAAAAGGATTATTGGCAGCAGACTTCAATCAAGATGGTAAAGTAGATGGAGCAGACCTTGTGGGTGTTCTTGCCGCGTATGGAGACACAGGTGGAACTGCTGATCTTAATCAAGATGGATTGGTAGATGGTGGAGATCTTGCCCTTCAGTTGGCATCATGGTATCAAACTCCAAGACCAATAATAGGAGAAACTTCTGGTGCCGCAAGACTTGTCGATCCCTCATTCGATGGCACACTATATACTAGTATAACGTATGATACCAGTTGGATGGATGTTCCTATCAGCATAATGGTAAATGATATCGAATACAGCAACGTAACAAACTGAGAGTAATATGGCAGATCTATCAAGTAATCTTAAAGTTTTCCTTGCACGCGAACTACAGAGACAATTCTCCTCTTTAGACAATAGCGTTGCTTTGTTTATTGGGGGAACAGACAGCACGGTTTCAAATAGTTCAAATAGTATTACAGAAGAGTTGAACACGCGAAGACAAATACAAACCGCTAAAATATTAACCGACTCTACAGTTGCATTAATGATTCCAAGAGTCAATTGGACATCGGGTACAATCTATCAAAACTACTCACTAAGTGAAGACAATTCAACCAGAAACTTTTACGTTTATACAACAGATGGCAATATTTACGTTTGTATATCCAATGGTGGGGGAAAACAATCACTAGAGGAACCAACTGGTACGGGAACTAGTTTAATATATCTCAGCAACGGATACGTTTGGAAATTTATGTGTAAGGTTCCATCAGATCTTATTGATTTCATAGACTCTGAATACATTCCAATTAAAGAATTACCCATATACGACAACAAACCGTTTGCATATGGTTCTGAGGACAAACAGTTACAGTATGCAGTGCAGTATACTGCCGCTGGGGGAATTATTGATTCCATAGATGTGACTACACAAGGAAGTGAATATCCTCATACAATAAAATCATCGAATGGTCATGTAGCAGTCCGCTCAACAACGAACACTATCACCCTTGATAACCGGGCAAGCGGAAGTAATGATGTGTACAATGATTACACAATCAGAATAATAAATGGAACTGGTATTGGTCAATTTAGAAAAATTACAGCATACGATGGTTCACTTAAAATAGCAACCGTGGAATCGAACTGGAGTGTTTCTCCGGATAACACTAGTTTATATGAAATAATCCCTACGATTACCATAACAGGCGATGGTAATAATGCAACTGCATACGCAAAAATGCATTCATACGCAGCAAACACAATAGATGCAGTGGTCATTGTGAACGGGGGTTCTAATTATAGCACTGCCTCTGCCACGGTTTCTCCAACAGCAAGTCCGACCGCGACTGTTCTTTCTGTTTATGTTAATCCAATTGGAGGTGTTGGTCGTGACACTATTTTTGATCTTCTTGCGAAAAGAATTTCTATTCTTGTAAAAATCGATGGAAGAGAAAACTTCCGTGCCGTTCTTGGAAATGACTATAGGCAGTATGGACTTTGGTTGTCTCCTAAAATTGGAGCGGGATATACACAATCAGGGAAAATTGCCGGAACTGATGCATATATCCGAACCACCGTGGACCTAGAATCAACCAGTGGGCAAACATTCGATGACAACTTTACAGTCGGCGGGGAGTTTTTATTCGGAACCGAGTCCTTTAACACCGGTAAGGTTGCAAATGTAACGAACGCATTTACAAAATCTAGTCCCACTCTCGGAAAAGTTATATTGGATGGACTAAATTCTAGACTAAAAAACGGAGAAACCATCCACACGTTTACAACAGACTCATCTTCGGGTGGATATACCTTCACAGGAAAAACGGCAAAAGTTAAGAATACTTTATTAGAGGACTCCATTCGATCCTCCTTCACTGAAGTATACAGGTGTTCCCACAAACTAGGAGTCAGCAGAACAGATGGACTCTCTTTCGATCCCGGAACACCATACACATCTATTCCTTTCGATGCGGCGGCAACCGGCGGCAGTGGCGGAGGAGGAATCGTCCTTGATTTCACCAACATTGTTGGTGGTAGTGGAGATGTATTTTTAACCAAAGTTGTTTCCGGATCTTCATCCAACACAACCGGTTTCATCGCCGGAGAAACTTTAGCAGTAAATAGTTTAGAACTAGATATTACTAGTGTTTCTCCCCCAGAATTGAATTTGTTTTCTGGGAAAATGTTATACATAAATGATATAGAGCAAGTAACAAGGAACGCAGAGCAACTTGATTTGTTCAAGATTAATTTTGACTTCTAAGGAATAAAATGGCAAAATCATATAGAAAAGACTTCCACGGCAAAAACCCATATTACGATGATTTTGATCCAAACAAAAAGTTTGTGCGAATCATGTCCCGTCCCGGTTACCCTCTTCAAGCAAGAGAGGTTACCCAATTACAGACTATTCTACAAAATCAAATCGAAAGAGTCGGTGATCACTTCTTTGAAGAAGGGGCATCTGTTCGTGGTGGTGAAATTGTAGAGTCGAGTGGTATTGCTCTGCGACTAGACAATACGTCTTTTGATATAGAAACACTAAAAACTTTCCTTGGTAAAACAATCAAAAATACCACAACTGGTGTTGAAGCAAGAGTTGTTGCTTATTCTGATGTAAGTCCTACCCTAACAGATGACAATAATCAAATTCTTTTTGTTACCATGACAACATCCGGGTCGTTTGCTGCCGAGGACACATTAGTAATTTTAGGGACTCTTCCCGAAGTTTCGGTTCAATTAGTCACGGGCGAAACCGCACCGGCGGTCAGCGTTGCTTCAAATATCATCGGCATCGGATCTGGCATATACTATGCCGATGGTTTTTTCATAGAAACTGACAGCGAGACAGTTGGTATCGCCGGTGTCACCGCAACATATCGAACTTTTGAAAATCCCTCTGCTTCCGTTGGTTTTCAAATTAAAAGAGATCTTATCAGTTCTGAGGAAGACGATAGTCTCAAAGACCCCTCCTTTGGTTTTTATAACTTCAACTCACCGGGAGCAGATCGATATAAAGTAAGTCTTGAACTAAGCACAAAAGAAATCTCAGGTGAGGGTGCCACTTTTGAAAGTGAAGATTATTTTGAAATCATGCGAGTTATCAATGGCGAAACAACAAAACAAGTTCGCTATACCGACTATGCAATATTTGAAGATACTCTTGCGAGAAGAACATTCGATGAGTCAGGAAACTATACGGTAAGACCTTTCCAACTTACCACAGCAACACACCAAGAGGCATTTGGTGAAGGCAGTGGCGGAACCAAGCACGCAATTAAACTTGGGGCAGGTAAAGCATATGTTGGTGGATATGAATTTGAAACGATTGCACCAAGATATATCGCAGTTGATCGAGGACTTGATAAAAACATTGTTACTCAACAGATCCTTTCAACTCCGCTTACCAATTTTGTAAATGTTCTCAGAGCAAGTTCTTTTGATTCCCTTGCCTCTGGAGATACACAAACAAGAGAAACATTCACAAAGAATAGAAAAGGTTTTGTTCAGACGACTTCTACCCTTGGTGGAGTAACGGTCACAACTAACATAGGAACCTGTAACATCAGAACGATTGAAGAGGATAACGCAGGAAACATAAAACTCTATCTCTTCAATATTAATATGGACGCTGGGAAGAAGTTTTCAAACTCAACACATATTGCCATAGACGATGCAAGCACAGAAGATAACACGCAGCGATATAGAATTGGCACTGAGGATACTGAAACTCCACTAGAAGATATTGGTTCTTCGAGACAAATATTCAAAGCACCAATTGGTTCTGGTTTAGTCAGAGCATCGGGTGCGGGTGGACTAAACTCCTCCTTCCTAGTGAAGAAGGCGTACACCTTTGATATGAGTTCTGGCACTGCAACAATTACCTCAACCAAACCATTCCTTCCCCCAACAAGATCATCATACGCAATTTTCTATAGCACAAACTCGTCTGGTGATGGTGCGACTCTAATGAATATTGGTACTGATATGCAATTATCAGTTTCAAATAATGTTGCAAGTCCAGTTCTCACTATAACAAAGGGTTCAAATATTACTGATGGTGGCAAAGGAACAGTTATTGCCTCTCAACAGTGGCAGTCTGATGCAAGTTCTGATGTAGAAAACAATATTAGAACAAAGACACTAACAGACGGAAGCGTGGCGGGTGTTACCGGTAATCCTACAACTGGAATTGTAAAACTCGGACACGCAGATGTTTTCTCCCTCACCACAGTCAACGATGGTCAGCGTGATGTCACTGATAGTTTTGATGTAGAAGTAAACTCTGGAATTGATGCTTATCGAAGAAGTAGACTTGTGCTTAAAGCGGGTGCGACATGTGCGACTGATTCTGATGGTAATTTAAATATCAACTCTGCAACGTACCGCTATTTTGCACACTCTGGGGATGGACCATTCACAGTAGATTCTTATCCACTAGAACAAATATTATATGATGATATTCCATCATTTACTGATACTGAAACAGGAGAAACCTACAGTTTAGCGGATGCTTTCGACTTTAGACCTGTTGCGACAGACGCGGAAGAAACATCGTTTGATAACGGATCTGGTGGTTCGCAAGTGGTTGCCTTTGATAACGGAATTATCCTTTCCACCGTTTCATATGAACATTATCTTAGTAGAGTGGATAGCGTTGTTCTTGATAGACAGAATAGAGAATTTAAAATTGTACAGGGTGTGCCTGCCGTCTCACCTAAAGCACCTGAATTAGATCCCCTCGACATGAATCTTGGTGATCTCAATATTCCACCGTATACTAAGTTCCCAGCGGACATTAAGTATCGATATATTGATAATCAAAGAACGACAATGACCGAAATTAATGAGTTAGAATCAACAACACAATTTGACTCATATTTCACCTTCAAAAATGATCTAGAGCAAGAAGCACTAAACCGTGCCCAAAACTTCCGATCATCAAGAACAGCATTTTCAGATGGCATATTTGTTGACACGTTCCTCGGTCATAATAATTCCGTTACATCAAAAAGAGATCACAACTGTTCAATAGATACGGAACAGGGAGAACTTCGTCCAGCATTTGAATCCACTTTTATCCGAATGGGAATCACTGGTGCTAGTCTTGGTTCTGACGTAGAACAAACCAGTGATAATATCTTTATCCCCACCAACACTGCGGCAAAATATGCAGTCAACGAGCAGGCGAATGATACGATTAGTGCAAACCAATTCTCTGTTGCAGACTACCTTGGGACAATGACATTATCACCAAGCAGTGATAACTTTTTCTCTCAAGCACTCAAACCAAGAGTGGTGGTGAACACTGTTGGTGAGGCAGACAACTGGGAAACATTTATCAATGCGTTCCAGAGAGGTAGATCAAGTGGTTTTGGTTCTCAATGGAAAGATTGGGAGAGTCTTTGGTTCGGTTCCCGTAAAAGAAACGATGTTAATATCGAACACGAATCATCCGGAAATCAATATACCAACCCAAGAAGATCCTCGTATGTCTCTAGAATAATTTCTGATAAACTGATTAAAAAGATCGGTAACAAAATTGTAGATTTGAGTGTGGTTCCATTCGCAAACAACAGAATTATTGAGTGTTCTATTAAAAATCTAAAACCCCAAAGCGTTCACTATCTTTACTTCGATGGTGTATTTAAGAGGGTTGTCAATCCAGACACAGCGGGATCAGCAGAAGGTATCACTTTCAGTGTTCCAGCAAGAACACACCTTACCGGTAAAAAATTAGTCAGAGTCACTGACGTTGCCGATGGATCACTCGCTCTTGCAACTTCAAGTGCAGATGCAACGTATTATGCTGAAGGATTGTTGGAGACAAAGGAGGGTGACTCCTACTCCGTGCGACCAGCGATCACCAGAAGAAAAGCAAGCAACGTGGATGATGTCTCTAGTGATTACTATGAGGCAAACTCTGCAAACAATCTATCAAGAAGTTTCAATTCACAAACACCATTTGCACAAGAAATTTTTGTGGATCCAACAAACTATCCAAATGGAATTACACTGAAAGATATTGAATTATTCTTTTCTTCTACTCCATCTGGAGATTCCGCCGTAACAAATCCTGTTAAGGTTCATGTACGACCCATGTATAATGGTTCCCCACACCCATTTAAAGTTCTTCCCTTCTCTGAGGTAACTGAAACAAATATCATCAGAAATAGAGCAGAAGACACACAAGGGACGGGAACAAAATTTACTTTCTCTACTCCCGTTTATCTCAAACCAAACACAAGTTATGCGATATGTGTCAGCACAAACGCAGACTATAAACTGTGGTACGGTGAGACAAACGAACCATCGGTGAGGGGAGATGCTACATCGACTACATCGACGGGATTGACTATTCGCAGACCACAACACATGGGTCCAATGCACATTCCTCTCAATAATGGTACTTCCACATCATATGATAATAGATACCTAAAAATGATTGTTAATAGATGTGCGTTCCTGAATCTTTCGACGAGTGTTTCCTCGAACGCATTTGTAGAATTCTCCTCCAACACCAACAATGTTATTCCTTATCATGCCGCGTTTATTCACAGCAACGAACAAGTCAGTGATACGGTAAGACCACAATATCAACTCGATAGTTTTAACTTCAATGGTGGAAATGAAACTAGATCTAAAGTTGAAGTTAACACAACCATTGATGATTTTGCAACTAAGAAAACTATTGGTTCTTCACAACCCGTGAAAATTACAACTCGTTTCATAACAGATACAAAATCAGCAGTCGCTAGTATGATTGATGGTGACAGACTAGGATTCCTTGCTGTCGAGTACATGGCAAACAATGATGATGCTGCTGCCATCACCGAAGAGTTACAACCAACGGCAAGACTCGCAACAAACCGATCTCGGTATGTTGGTAGAAAAGTAACACTAGAAAGAGCAGCAGATGATATTGTTGTAATTATCGATGGATCCTTTGTTGGCAATTCTCAGATTAAAGTTTATGTTAAACTACAAGGACCAGATCAACCAAACGGTGTCTTTGATGATAATGACTATGAAGAATTATTCCCAGAGGGACAGCGAGGAACACAAGGTGTTTCTGCTAAGTTCGCAGAATTGAAACCACAAGGAAGTGTCGGTGGTGTCATGAGATTCACCACAGACAATCTCTCTCCGGGAACTTCAACTGAGTTCACCTCGTATCAAGTTAAAATTGTTCTTATGGGTCAGGATGTTAACAACGAAGGAAACGCCTCACAGGTTCCTGTAATTAACACAGTTTCCGCTGTTCCTCTTCGTAGAGTTTCACAAGATGAAATTCGTAGATACACACCACCGGGATCCGTTCTTGCTTGGTCTGGTGGAGGAAATGCTCCATTCGGATTTGTTTACTGTGACGGAACTGCTTATAACGCTGTGGAAAATCCAGAGTATAAAGTGTTGTTTGAAGCAATCGGAACAACGTATAACCTTGACACAGATCCTGTCAACAGTGATGGGAGTACATTCCGAGTCCCAGATCTCAGAGGCAGAACCATTATTGGTACGGGAACACCCAACCCCGCTCAGGGTTCTGATCTTCTCCGAACACTTGCAGAAAAGGGCGGCGAAGACGAAACCAACCTAACGCGAGACCAGTTACCCCCGCACACCCATAACATTGGTGCTAGTGATTTGGGTAAAGTTGACTCTGATGAGTTCGATCATAATTCCGGAGGATATGGCAGTGATTTCCCGGACCCGTCGAGGGTTTCCGGCACCGGGCAGGCGATTCCAATCTGCAACGGTTCGGGGTTATTCCCAACGGATGACGATGCCCACGGTAAGGGTGGATTTGCCAGCGTGGCATATGTTAAACCACTCGCAGGTCCAGAACCAGATATCTTTGGTTTAATGCCAGATTCTATGGCAGGAAACAAGCACAATAACATGCCACCGTTCCTCGTACTCGACTATATAATTAAGATCTAATATAGAAAGACACCAATGGCAGGAAATGCATTTGATAACCTGAATAAGATTTTCCTCTCGGACACCTTCCGAGCGTGGTTTGATAAAACAAACCAAATTATCAATACCATGAATCCACTTGAGATTTATGGTGTCACTGCTGGGCGAGGTGAAGTTGCAGGGTTGACGATGGACTTTGGAGCGGATGGTATTGTTACCATTGGTCTTGAACTTCCTGATGCACTGACCGGCGATTTTACATTTAACAGTGGTGTGACTTTTGCTAATTATGTAAATGTCACTGGTCTCACTGTAGACTTTTCTGCGAACGGAGGACATGGTGCGACTTTAACTGGTCGAGTTGTTCGTACCATCAATGGAGCAACGGGAGATGTCGCTCTGGATTTTGTTGCTATCCCCGGAAACTCTGCGGACGGCGACATCTTGTATTACGAAAATACACCAGTTGGTGCAACATTCAGAACATATAACTTATTCTCTGATGGAACTGCTGATAATGGGATGTTCCACATCGGTGGAAGTGGTGGTGTGTTCTTTGGTATCACCGCAGGCGGAGCATCATCCGCAAACGAATTTGTAAAACTTGGTAATATTCAACTTGTGGGTTCAACCGCCTCTGGCATCTACATGGTTGACAACTCACAGGCAGCACTAAGCACCGCAAAAATTGCTGGTGCTGATATAAGATATGGGACAGACGCTGGATCTCAACTCCTATCAATCGGTGGTAGAAACATATCCGGCGTTGAACATTCGACAAAGAATCTAATATTAGATTTCAATAGACAAAGTATTGCCGTTGGTGGTGCTGCAACAGGGGATGCTTCACTAAACATCGGAGATGTCAGTAACGCAGGAAGACCGATTCTTTATACTGATGCCGGTGGGTCAACATTTGCAGTTCGTTATCTTCTCGCTGGTGAAGCAGGGGGGAGAACTTCTGGTGGTTCTGCTGGTATCACCTCCTTTGGAGGAAATCCATCCACCAAAGGTCTTCAAGATGTTGATAAGAGAATTAGATTAGAAAATGTATCAGGTTCCGTTGAGGTTGAACTTGTTGGATCAGGAGTAACTTCCGCATTCGCAGTCTACGGAAAACACGCTCCATACGGAGATCTACTCACACCTGCTCTAGTCGCAAGACGAGATGGGAATGTTGTAATCGGTGGAATTGCCCCGACTGATGGTGGGATCACAGGAACCACATACGGTGGACTCAATATTGCCAGTGGTAAACTGTATGTTGGAGGGTCCGCCGGTGCGGTCATTACATCTGGATATCAATTCCTACACTCATCTGGAACGGAAGCATCTTGGAAAAAACTAGAGCAAACATCGTTTTCATTCAATGGTGATATTGGATCGGTTGCATCTGGATCAATCTCGGAAAATACAACAACTGGCGTATTTGTATCAATGAATACTGTTTCAACACAACCCGTTGCTATAAAATTCAGAGACAGTAGTGGCACAGAAATGACAGGTCCGTTCAGTGCCACTATAAGTTTCCCCGGAGTAAAACCAAACGGGTCGCTTGGTTCGGGCAACAAAGGCGTATTAGGAATAAGAATGACTTTAGATGGAGTGATTGAAGATAAATTCATCACATGGGATGATCTCATGTATAATTCAGTTGGACCAGCGGGAAACAATCCTGCTCTCAACAACGTATATAATCCATCCTTTACCTTTACAGGCAACGCCAAAACTGGTGTGAGTTTCACTCCATTCATGACGAAAGGTTCTGCCTTTACAACAAACCAAACATTTACGTTCGTACATAGAGGAACATACTTGGTGGAATTCCACAAGTTAGGATAATATAAAAATGGCATTATACAGCGGAAACATAAATGGAGAAAAAAGACTATTTGTCTTTGATAGAACTACGGGGACTGGTGCCACGCAGGCAAATTTCCTCACCACAATACCAATTTCATATCCAAATCTTGCTGGGGCAACCACGGCATATGTGACAGCGGGTGGTAAAACACACGGAACCACAGCAGAACTATATCAATATGTGGGGAATCGTGCATATGACAACTACCGAAGAACACAAATTAAGTCGTTCACTACCAATGACCCATCAGAGGGAATTACAAATACAATAATAAAGGTTACTCCTGACCCCAGAATCCAACTAGGAATCTATGCATCTGGAGGAAGTCAAAGTGGACTTACCGGAAACCACATGGACGAAATCCATGTCACTGCTAACAATGGAATCACCTATCAAGCATTTCTTGGAAAAATAACATATAACGAGGACAATAGTGATATTGCCGTTGATCGTGCTTTGGTTGATCTGATCGCATATGGGGTAAGTGGTGCCGCTGATTTATCTAACCTGTATGTGATGGGCGTGGGTAAAACACTAGCGAATAAAACAAACGGGGGTTCCTCCGTTATTAAAGTAGAGCAGACTAATCTCTATGTTGACATTGATTCACACAAACAAGGCATTTTAGGTCAGGTCGGTGCAAGTTTAGATAGTCCAAACACATTTGGAACCACGATTGGAGATGCTGGAGCATCACAATCTGTATTTACCGATGTGAATAATAAAGAGTTAATTAATTTTTGTTCCACTCTTCTTCCTGCTTTTGTTGATGGCGGATCCGCTATGAGTGAGAGAACAGGAAGACAAGAGACTGTATTCACACTACTAGCAGGAACAACTGGAGATCTTGATAACGTCGATTCTGCTCTATCTGGTGCAATATTTGGTGTGACATTTAACGCCGTTACAGGTGGCAGTGGTGTTAACTCTGCTTTTGAGGAATTTTGTCACACAGTGTTACACAAACACACTGAACTACTAAACAACAAGGGTAGTGTTAATAAACAAGTAATTGATGCCAAATCTATCCGAGACGTTGATGATATAGCATTTTGATTTTTGTTCCTCCATACATATATTATGGCAAGGAGCATATAAATGGCAAAACCCACATCTAGACAGGAACTCAAGGACTACGCACTCCGCAGACTTGGATCGCCTGTTGTTGAAATTAATGTAGATGACGCACAAGTAGAGGACCGTGTAGATGATGCTCTACAGATGTTTGCTGAGTATCATTTTGATGGTGTTCAAAGAGCGTTCTATAAGTATCAAGTAACCACCGATGACCTAAGTAAAGGTTATATTGACACCGATTCCCTAGTCAAAAATGACGGAGCGATTGGTCCTGAACTCGAAGCAGGCAATCAAATTATTTCTGTTCTTCGTATTTTTGAGTTTTCGGAAAGCGGAACTAGCAATATCTTCAGTGTCCCTTATCAATTGGCACTAAATGATGTCTATGGTATTCGTAATCCCGGTTCTATCATCGACTATACCCTGACACAATCACATATTCAGATGATTCAAGATTACTTGGACCCTGAGAAGATGATTAGATTTAGTCGTGTTACTAATAGAATTTATGTTGACACGAAGTGGACGGAAGACATGACCGCAGGTAACTTTCTGACAATAGAATGTTATGTTGCACTAAGTCCAAATACATATCCAGAAATTTATAATGATATTCTTCTCAAAAAATATGTTACCGCCTCCATCAAACAACAATGGGGTGCGAATCTATCAAAGTACACAAACGTCACTCTTCCCGGAGGTCTCTCTTACAACGGTGCCGAGATCTACCAACAAGCAACGGATGAGATGAATCAAATAGAGGAGTCACTTATGGACAAGTATGAACTCCCACCAGATATGAGCATGGGATAAAAATGTCATTTAACAAAGATATAGACACATCAGATTTTGACGAGTTTGACTTTGGGTTTGAACTAGTGGACAGTCCCACTCCAGTGGAGACCACTAGTGAACCACAGTCGGTTTCCGTCGATACCACAGAGATCGATGACAGACTCGGTTCCCTTGAAGATAAGATCAATAATGTTCTAAACATTGTCTCACTAAGTGACTCCAGTGACGATATTCGTAGAGCGATTGAGGATCAGGGAGTTTCCATATCCACTGCCATAGATTCGGTCGAGGACATGAAAGAAAACTTACAAAGGGACTATGAGAAAAAATTAGAAGAAATTGAAAGTCTTGTTCTCCCTCTTTTAGTAAACCTTACGAAAAATCCAGAGAGAGAATTTATAAAGTGGCCAAATCGAGCAGAGTCTGTTCAGAGTCACATCAATAAAATCCTAGAGGTAACCAGAGGCGATGGCGACTAATCCATATTTCCGCAAAGCAGTTCCAGCAGAACAAGACCTAATTGATGATCTCTCCATAGAAGTCATCAAGATAAATGGTTTTGATATGGTATACCTGCCACGAACTCTTGTGCGGGAGGATGAACTTTTCGGTGAGGATCGATCTCCTTCCAGATTTAGTACGGGCAGAGAGATTGAAATGTTAGTCGAATCAGTTGATGGATTCGAGGGAGATGGAGAAGTATTTTCTCGGTTTGGTCTTGAGATCAAAGACAATGTTTCGCTATTGGTGGCAAGAAAAAGATTTGAAAAAGAATTTGCAGATCTTGGATTCCTGACACCAAGAGAAGGTGATCTTTTATATTTTCCAATCTCGGGGGGTATCTTTGAGATCGATTATGTCGAGAGAGAAAACCCTTTCTACCAACTTAATAAAATCAGCACATATAAAATAACTTGCTCCTTGTTCCGATTCAGTGGGGAGGATTTCCAGACAGGATTCTCACAGATCGATGGAGTTACCAGTGATCATTTAGAGCAACTAGAAACTCTTGTCTTGGGTGCTGGTAGCGGTAACTACACCGAAGGAGAGACTGTTATTCAGGGTTCGGGTTCTACTATTGCTGCTCTCGTCCAAGAGTGGAACTCTGCCAGCAAAACTTTGTTTGTCAGTGGTGTTACTGGAACATTCCAAGTTGGTGTTACGGTCGAGGGTCAGTCCTCAACAACTGAATATCTCCTCGGAAGCACAGGGGTCACCAACGAGTTTGTTGTCCCAGACCGAGACGAGGACAATGTGGAATTTGAGAACAGTGCCTTGTTTGACTTCACTGATCTTGATCCGTTCTCGGAGGGTGATCTATAATGTTTGAAACTTTTTATAACGAAACTATAAGAAATACAGTGGTTGGTTTTGGTTCTCTTTTCAATGAGATCTATGTTGTCCGCAAAGATAACAGCGGAAACGAAACAAGTCGATTCAAAGTCCCTATCACATATGCACCGAAAGAAAAATTCATCCGGATGCTTAACGAGTATTCTGGATTAAAGGGATCTGCGAACGAACGAGACATATCCACAATTCTTCCACGAATCGGATTCAACATCGAAGCGATCAACTACGATGCTGAAAGAAAAAGAAACACTTTATCAAAAAGATATAGTGCTAGTTCTGTATCAAATCAAATAAAAACAGAATATGCAGAAGTTCCGTATGCGGTTGACTTCTTTCTTACCGTCGCAGCAAGAAGTATGGAAGATGGTCTTCAGATTATTGAGCAGATCCTAGCGTACTTCACACCAGAATTTACGGTTACTATGAACTTCACAGATTCTAGAAATAGAATTGATGTGCCTATCGTTCTTACCTCTGTCGCATCAGAGATTGATTTCGAGGGAGATACCTCCACACAAAGATCTATTATTTTTAATCTTGCCTTCACTGCTCGAACTTATGTGTATGGTCCCACCAAAGAAAGCAAGATCATTACAAAAGTCGATACTACGTTTTTCAATACCGACTTCGATACCCAAGGAAATCTCACAGGAGCGACCGGCGCACTTGCAAGAGTCATCGCAGGTATTACTGGTCCTAATGGTGCGACCTCTGATATAAATGAATATACTGGAACGAATGTGTTTGGGTCTACCACCGATAGAGCAAACTCGATCTTTGAATACCCAGATACACTTGATTCGTTAGGAGCAACAATATGAGTGATAATTTAGAAAATTCTTTGAATATAGAAAAAACGGAAACAAAAAACGAAGTCGTCAGGAAACCACCAGTCGAGATCGTAGTTTCCGATGAGGTAAGAGAGAATAAAAAAAGAAACGATGCTAACAAAGACTACGCCGAGGTTCGTGATAATCTAAAGAATATAATTGGCACAGGGTTAAATGCCATCGACGGGATTCTTTCCGTTGCAAGTGAGGGAGAGTCTCCACGGGCATATGAGGTCGTCTCACAGTTAATCAAGAGTGTCACAGATGCCAACAAAGATCTCATCGGTCTACATGAACAGATGAAGAAACTCGACGAAGATACTGGAGGAAGATCCTCGGGTCCGGTCACCAATAATTCGATTTTTGTGGGTTCCACAAAGGAACTACAAAAACTAGTGAAGAATAATTTTAAACAATTGGAAGATGAAGCGAATGGCGAATCATGATACAACGTACCTTGGTAACATAAACCTAAAACCTGCTGGCGTGAACATCGAGTTCACCGAAGAACAAGTTCAAGAATATCTTAAGTGCCAAGCAGATCCTTTATATTTTATTAAAAATTATATCAAGATTATTTCTCTTGATCATGGTCTTGTCCCATTCAAAACATGGGCGTATCAAGACAACATGATCAACACGATCCACAACAATAGATTCACAATTGCTAAACTTCCCCGACAGTCCGGGAAGTCCACCACTGTTATTGCATACCTTTTGCATTATGTTCTTTTTAATTCAGAAGTCAACGTGGCAATTCTTGCTAACAAGCAAGCGACCGCACGCGAACTACTGTACCGTCTGAAGTTGGCATATGAAAATTTACCTAAGTGGTTACAACAAGGAATCATCGAATGGAACAAAGGTAATATTTCTTTAGAAAATAACTCGAAGGTTCTTGCCTCATCCACCTCATCTAGTGCAGTTCGTGGTGGTTCGTTCAACATGATCTTCCTTGACGAATTTGCATACGTCCCTGAAAATGTGGCAGACGAATTCTTCTCGTCTGTATATCCGACAATTTCATCTGGTAAAGAAACAAAAGTCCTAATTATTAGCACCCCCAAAGGTTTGAATATGTACTACAAACTATGGCGGGATGCAGAGGAAGGAAATAACTCTTATGTTCCTGTTGAAGTACATTGGTCGGAAGTT
>Ga0098038_1000442_pt1 | contig 18450 bp, 13 predicted proteins | sample 5B_taG_FD_75051 | JGI IMG/M metagenome (GOLD analysis project Ga0098038, IMG submission 75051) | Marine viral communities from the Subarctic Pacific Ocean - 5B_ETSP_OMZ_AT15132_CsCl metaG | ecosystem: Environmental > Aquatic > Marine > Oceanic | place: Pacific Ocean | collected 2015-01-08 | reverse complement strand
GGGTAGATAGCCCTATCGTCGGTGAAGATTCGGTAAAAGAAATAAACGCTCAAATGTTCCCTATCATAGTGCAATTTGAGAAGTGGTCTAAGTCATTCCTTCTCATGGGTAAGAACAGATACACCGGACTTGTCTCATGGACTGATGGCGAACACCACGAACCTAAGCGTTATGTTAAGGGAATAGAACTCAAGCAATCCCGTATGCCAACAGTAATGAAAAATGCTATGGGTCGGGTCATCGACGGCATCCTAAAAGGAGAAGACGAAAGCGTAGTCTCCGAAGAATTAGTTACTCTCATTGATAGTGTTATCTCAAAACAAATTGACCCTCTACTGCTTTGTATGAAGGGTAAACTAAGTAAGGATTTGACGGCTTATCGTAGCGTTAGCGGTTCGGCGGCGGGAGCGCAATGGGCTAATTGTAATCTCGGTAAGTATTACCGTAAAGATGATTACTTCTTGTGCGCTATAAATCCTGAAGGTAAATACTTAGCGTTTGACGACCCTTCGGAATTGGAGGGTGTAGCGGAAATAGGCTACCGGACAATGGTTGAGCGTTTTATTATCTCTAAAGTAAAACCATACTACGAAGTCGCTAAATGGGATTTAGGCCCGTTGCTTCGCGCTATGGATGGTAAGAGTAAGGTTCAGTGGATTTAGATACATTTATAACTTAACTATACATGGGATAAGGTGAGAAGGCATGAGCAACGGCATCCGACCAATGAAAAAAATGAGCGCGCACCAACTGACAGAAGCATTCGTCGCTATGAATCAACGGCTTGATATGCTTACCCACGCCGTTGCCGCCGATGTTCAACGCTTGAATGTCATAGTGTTTCAATTCCTGAAGGTTATGGGGTTTGCCGAAGAGATAGTATGTCCTCACTGTGATGTCATAAATATGCGACCGAAGATTGACGGTATCGAAGTAGATGACCGATGCGCCGAATGTGGTAAGACTCTAATACCTTTGCCGGATGAAGTCTTCACCGATGCCGAAATCATGGATGTTCGTGTAGAACAGGAATGATAACCATTAAATGACATCTCAATCGTTTTAAAATTAAGGTGATTTTATGAATTACATTGTTTCCTCCCAAAAAACAGAAGACTTAGAAGCGGCTATTAAAGAGCATGGTGCTTCTTCGGTATATTGGCTAACCGACGGAACAAACGAAAGATTGGCTCTAAAATCCGGCCTCGGTCGAAACCACATTCTCTCAATCCAGAATCTTCAAAGCATGAAAAATGCTCTTGAGTTGCTCGGTGAAGGATGGGTTGAATACAAGGCTACTCCTAAGTCTAAACCAAAGGCAAAAAAGGCCGAAAAGTCGGAATAACAACCCTTATATACCCCGCCACCAATGTATAATTGATGACGGATAAGGCGACAAGCACATACGACCCAACTAAGGTTACTGATGAATTAGTGCTTCGCGTAAGCAAGTCTTCATTCGGTCAGTATTCTAAATGTCCTCGTCAGTATTGGTGGAACAAAATTGCTCTACCTGATTTGCGTTCACCACCAACCGAGGCTATGGTTCGTGGAACTGCTATCCATCAAGTCATGGAGGATGGACTGCGTGAAGTAACCGAGGACAAGAAGGCGAATATCGTAGCGGGAATCAACGACGACCTCCACATACCGTTCACTAAATACGCTATCGAACAAGGTGTGCAAACAGAAGTAGCAGTAGACGCTCTTATCGAAATACTACAAGACATCACCCTCAATTGGGGTCACATTGAGGTGCTTGAATTAGAAGACAAGCATGTAATTCCTTACACTGTTGATGTTCTTGTAGAAGGTGAAGACGGCGAGGTTGAGACTATCCTATACCCTGTTGAATTGGTCGGTATGATTGACGGTGTTTTCCGTATGTCTAACGGTAACATCGTTGTTGTTGAATTGAAGACCGGTAATGCGAACATGAGCAAATTGTCTCGGACAAGGGGCGAACTTTGTTTCTACCGAAAGATGTTGATGTTGGCAGGTTACGACGAACCAACACACTTCTTGACTATCATGCCTGATGCCGATGACTCCGACTTGATTCTAAAATTAGAGGGTAAAAGAAACACTGAATTATTCTTTGGTATGACACAAGGTTTGGGTGTGTTGGAGAAGATTAACAGTAGAAGTATTACCGCTATGGAAAAGCGTTTGAGTAATGCCGTTCACGGTATTATGACTCAACAGTGGCCTATCAAATGGAATGAATACTTTTGCACCCAATGGTGTGATTTTCATTTGTCGTGCAACGAAGAATTGCTCGGTGTGGGAACTTTGATAAACCAAGAACTGTGAGAGATAGATATGCAGGTATGTGCCAAGTGTGATAGCGGAATAGTAAGAACCGAAATGATGTTCCGTGTGACAGGTCAAGAAGGTAACGCTCCAGAAAAGATAGAAGTTAGCAAATGTGAAGGATGCGGGTTTCAATGGTCGAAAGTAATGGACTCTTAAATATGCCAAGAGAAATCGGACTCAAGCGTTCCGCTTGTTCCGACAAAACATCATTCAAAAGATATATCAAATCTCTTAACGGTAAAAGTAATCTCTACACATCATTGTATTCTTTCCGAGACAAAGACCCGAATGCTTCATGGAAATTCGATGCAAACAGCGCAGTAATTGATAGAGCATGGTGGGATTTTGATGCGGGAGAACGGGGAGACATTGAACAAGTCAAACAAGATGTTGCCACCCTCGTTAGCCGATTGGATGGTGATGTTCGATTGGTCGCAACGGGTAGAGGGTTTCACATTCACCAATTGTTCAAGCGGTCTGTTATGGGATTCGATTTTCACAACCACCTCTCTCGATACCAACAAATGATGTCACGCGATTTGAAGACACTTGACGGTTATGCTTTTCCCGCAAAACTAACTCGTATACCGAACACATACAATGCGACCCGTCGCCGTTGGGCTGTCTCGATACCAACGACCTGCTTCATGGCCGACCCTATGGGGTTCGCTATCCCTAAGTCTCCGGTTCGTGCTTACCTTCGCCACTGTCCGTTCTTGGGAGAGGGTAGACAATCCGACTTCGACTTTCCGGTATGGGTTGCACAAAACCCAAAACAAGAAGTAAACATGACGCAGTTCGACGGTGAAATAGGTAGTGCCGGTGAAGTGCCTATCATGCCTTGTCTCGATAGTGCAGTTAAGGCCGATAACCCAACACACCCTGTTCGGGTAGCCCTCGTTCAACATATGGCTCAAGAACTCCGTTGGTTCTCCGACCCCAAATCCCTATCTCAAGAGGAACGGGGGGAGATAGAAGATGTGATATTTGACTACATCAAATCGTTGGGTTGGAGAGACTTTAACCCTCATCGAACCCGACAAGGTATTAGGACTAATTTAGATTATGACAATGCGCCGTCTTGTCGTTGGTTTCATCTTCGTGGTATGTGCAAAGGCAAATGTTGGCGATATGACGGAACAATAGGTTCTTAAATCAAAGTCCGGTGTTTCAATACATGACCGACCCGTTACTCATTGACCGAAGGGAAAATGAAAAGTTAATCCACAAGTTATTGGCTAAGATGGGCGACCACGACCAAGACCCCAAAGGTAACGCCAAAGTATTGCATCTCAATTCAGGAGACTACATTCTCGGTGATTGGGGGGTAGAGGCAAAAGAAATCAACGACCTCTACAATAGCATATTAGGGATTGGTCGCACTCGAACAATCGTCGCCCAACTCCACGACCTATGCGAGACATTTGACAAACCGTTCCTCGTCGTTTACAATCGCGAATTGAAACCTTGGTTTCATGGTCGTAGACCAACCGCAAGAGAATTGAGTGAAGAGAGGGTAAAAATGGCTACGGTGATTAAATCATTCAAGATGACAATGCACCAACGATTCCCTAAATTGCACTTTCTTCAATTGAATACTATGGATGACTTCGTAGATTGGTTATACACCAACCACCGACAAAATGCAATTGCGAAAGTGAAACCGCCTATTGAACATCAACCGAAACCGGTGATTCGTCACCACGACTCTCGAATCAAGACTTTGATGAACTGTGGTGTAACCGCCGAACAAGCGGAAAAATTACTGTTAAAGTATTCTTCAATCCCGATTCTACTACGCAAGAACACCAAACAAAAAGACATGATGAAGTGCGCTCGAATCACCCGCAAGCAAGCAAAAAGAATACTTGCTCTTAGAGATACTTTCAGTAAGGTGTGAATCCTTGAGAACTCGTAGAAAATCCTTTCATACTGAACCTTTGGAAATTAACTCTTACATTGTGGAGAACCAAAGACGAATACGATGAGTCGTCGTCACCCGAACCCGATGTTCTTGTTAAGGTAATACTAATGTTGTTCCCTCCGGTTTCAGCACCGTTGAGATTACCGGATAACAAAGCCATAGACTGCTGTTCGTTGTTACCACCAAAAGTTATTGTTCGGGTAATACTACTACCTGTTTCTCTACATGCGGCGGTAATGTCTAATATCGCTCTCTTGTCTTCTGTGCCTCCAAGACTGTAAGAACAGTCAATCGTTATTATCTCATCGGACACATCATCAGGAACACGAACACTCATAGAATGCGATTGGGTGGGGCGATTACTTGATTCGGGGTCTACTATTCCTGAAAACACCATACCTTCACTTGACATGGTAGATGTAGCAGAACCGGCAAATAGAGTGTCTCCGATGCCCTCTACGCTACGCTGTGTGTTCAAAGGGGGTGCAGACCTCGCTTGACCGAGAAGGCCGAAGGATGCGCCGGAAACACCGTTTTCTAACAAGTCCATTCTACCACTTACTCTCGCATGTAATCCCGATGCCATCATATTGCCTGTAACGCTGTCCGAAAACGCACCTCCACCTACAAGAGTAAGCCTCCCTCCCTCTACTTGAGACGGTGTGAACGGTGTAGAACCTATTGGGCCGCTTGTAGGTGGCAAGTAAGGGTCGATAGTGCCGCCACCTGTTCCTCCGCCGGAGCCTCCGGGTGCGTCAGGAGTTGGTGCGGGTGGAGTATTACCACCGCCACCGCCACCACCGACTGTTGGTGAACCACGACCTCTCGATACTGTTGGGAACAAGAACGAAGAAAGTCCTCCGTCATCTTTTGTTTGGTCGCGCTCCAAAGACAATTGAATATCTTCAATACTTGAACCCGTTGCCGACCACTTAATTTTTTTGATGCACAAAGCCTCCGAAGAAAGACCCAAACCACTGTCGGTATACGCTACCGTTGTTGCAGGTCGCCAACGAAGGTCGGCAACTATATTCACTCTCGGACAATACCATGCGTTGCGGTAATCGAATGCACCGGTCATGTTAGAATACTGTCTCAATCCAAGGGGGAATAAACTACTGTTGTTTGTATTAGAGAAATTAGATACGCCCGTTGCATCGGTGATGTGGTGGGCGTTGTGCAAAATGCTTGATGATGTGGGGTCGCCGCAACGGTGGCGTAGAATGTCTTTTAGGTAATCTACATTTACGGAAATAACAATTCTTTCGTTACCTGTTGCATCAGTCCAATATGTGCCGGGAATAGCAATCTCGTAGAATCCGTTTCTCTTGACATCTACCGTAGTAGTTGTCACCGAAGCAACCTCCATTCGTGGGGAGAACTGTGCGGTAGTAGAGTAATCAGTAGTGAAAACTGCTTGAGGGTCTTGAACGAAAACGGGGTTGCTCAAACCAACGGTGAACTCGGCGTTGTCAATATCTGTTCCTGATTGACCGTCTTTAAGTGCAATCCATATTCTCAAATCGTCGGAGTTGTCAGTCATACTTGTAAGCGGAGTTTTAGTCGGTATGTGAACAATTTGGACTGCGTAGGCGAGACTGTTTGCGCCCCACCAATAAAAATTATTGTCGTATGATACTGCTTGAGCCGGACTTGTTCCTTGAGAAGTAATACCTGCTCCGTATCTATCCCTGTTGAACTCATCAGTTCCGTCAGTTCCCATATGACCGTCAAGTGCGTTTTGTGTGCCACAAAACATAATACCGTTTACGGCACACCATATGCCGTTGCGGTCTACGCTTGGACTGTGAACATCATTGTTTGATGTGTTAAAGATGATATTACCGACCACCCCTCTTTCGGTGTGGCGGTATGGGTCGGCAACATATCCGTATCGCCCTTGGTCGAGCATCTTGTCGGTAAATGTTGTGTCTTTCAAAATGTTACCTGTAATACTGATTGACTTTTTCTTGGCCCTATGGTATTGCTCTTTGGCGATAGCGTCAGCCTCCGCCTCGCTTGTTACTTCAGGCATTTCAACAATTTTCCATCTGTATGTTTGATTCAGTGTTGGTGCGGGGAAATCGGTAAAAGAAATACCGTTATTGTAATACACTCTTACATTGGTTATGTGTGAACCCATCTCGGCATCCATGCTACTTACGGAAAGAATGCTTCGGTTAATAACTTCTCCCGAATTGTAAGAAGGTCTTACCTCTAATTTATTATCTCTACCTATTTGATAAGTCATTGGTAATCTCAAAGAATTGTAGTAACCGTAGCCTGTGCTTTCTTTTGATTGTTTGATGATTGAAAGGATAGACTTTCCGCCTCGCATATCGGCGGCGGAGCCGAATGAGTCATGGTTGCTGTTGCCACCGTCAATAGTCATGTTGTTTGTCAATGGTATCGAACCTATGTCATACCAACAAGGAACTGATGCTTGGGCAAGCCATGTGCTTGACAACATGAAAGACCATAAGAATCTTGTTTTATCGGAAAACCAATATGTGCCTATGTTTGGGCTTGTTATGAATCCATCAACTTTCATCAAAAACCTAAGAGCGTATCGTGGGCTTACACTCGCAATCACAACTACTTGGTCGAAAGCACCGGTAGCGTTTTGTGAGGCTTGGGCGTTTACTGCTATTGGTATCGTTGAACCTTGAGACTTAACTACATCGTTCATAATTATTCCCTGAAGGAATGTTTCGGCTTGTTCGGCTGTGAAATTCCTACCGGTGTCCGGCTCGATGTAAACTCCATGCAATTGTTGAGGTATACTGATAGTATCGTTTATCGCAACTGTCTGTGTTGTTCCTCCGGTTTCGTTAGCCAATGTTGTATTCGATATTGTTATTGTCTTGTCAGTAACCGCCGTTATGATAGCGACCCATTTCTGTGTGACATTTCTAACTCTCATACCCGGTCTTACACCGTCTACAAGGAAATCTACTGAACCGCCATTACAAGTAATCACCATAGACGAAGCGTTGGCTGTGGTCGATGTAGCAGTCTCGACTACCGAAGAATCTAATTTACCATCCCAACTATACCAAAACGGTTCGGATGATGGGTTCTGTCCGTTCATGTTTCTTGAGGCTTTTATTTTGCCAAAACCGTTTATTCCAAACTCGGAGATTAGGCTTGTAGAAGACTTTGTTTCTATGACCGTATCACCGACTTCTATGGTTCTGTTCAACTCGGCAGTTGCGCCGTTCCATAGGCGATAATTAGGATGTTCGGCATACGGCTTAGAGATATTGTCTCGCGTAGCCGAACCCTGAATCCAATAATTATCCATGAGAACGGGGAATCCGTGATATTCGGTTTCGTAATCTCCGATGTTTACTCGACCGCCTGATTCTTGATTTATTGTTCCGCCGTTAATAAAAGTATTAAGGTTAAAGAACTTAGAACAATCGTAGACAACAAGACTGCCGCCTGTGTTTTCCCAAGAGCGAAGAACCGATTCTGTATTCTCCGCTTGAAGAACTATGAAGAAAGGATAGTTCGCATATGTTATATCTACTGTGTGGTCTATTGCTATAACAACAAGGCTATTATCACCGAGTTCGTTTTCAACAAAAGAAACCGTTTGTGTTCCATTGTAAACACCGCAACCACTTAAGAGTATTTTGTCACCAACAGAAGGAACATTGTCATCGTCGCAACGGAAAAAGGCTTTTCCTGTGTAAGCACCTGATTGATAACTTGAACTAATAGGGCCATTTATCGCAAGGTTATCTCCGTTATTGATTATGAGTTTTGCTCCACCTGTTCCAATAGGTGTAGACCAAGGGATTCCTGTTGATGGGTCTATCTCCGCATCCAATTCCCACATATCCAAATCGCTACCAACCTTTAAGTCGGTAAAGTCTGTAAAGGAGCCGTCATCTTCGTATTGGTCGGTGAACGCAATAGAGACATCATAATTTTCGGCAACGGGTTTTATCAGTCCAACTTCTTTTTTAGCAAAACCACCGTTTGCGTCGGCATCCCCGTTGTTTCTCATGTCGGCCCACTGTAACCAAATGTGCTTGTAGTCTTCTTTTACATCTAAAATATACATGGTCGAATCGTCGGCATGGTCTTTGGATAGACCACTTACACCAACTATGGTGTTTTGAGAATCGAGATTGCCCGTAAAAGTAAAAGTATCAATGAATCCATCGGAGTCTACAATTTGCCCTACTCCTGAATTGCCGTTCATCGAACCGGTGTAAGCAATCTGTGTTGCCGACGCTGTTATCGCGCCGTCGGTGAGTAAAGAGTCTTTGAAGATAGGTTCGTATACCGCAAAGTGTTTTCGGAACCAAGGGGAGTCGGCCAACTGTCTCATCCAAACAGCGTGTGCAACCCTCATCTTCAGGTCTAACGCCGCCGGTCTTGCGAAACCTGTATCAATGCTGAAATCCATAGCGGCTGAAGTAAACGCAGTAGTATTTGCGATAAAGTCTGTTTTGACATAATACTTTCCTAAATATGTTTCGGTGGCAATCACTTTGAAACAACCGTTAATTTTGCTACTGTTACCTTTTTCTGCAATTGTTATGTAGTCACCGGGTTTCAAAGTAGAACCGTCGGCCCTTGAGGGTTGGGTAGAGAATCTGTAAATTAGATAACCGGTGTGTTGAGCCGTAGAGCCTGATGCTGTGCTTCGAGGGTCGTATGAAGTGTAGCCCTCCATAGTAGCGGTTGTATTTTTTTGGTAGGTAACTCCGGGTAGAACAATCTCTTGTAGAGTGTTTGCTGTTATGCCGGTATACCATTGAGTTCCGGCATCGTTGCCGAAGTAACCATTGCTTGCTGTATTATGAGCAGTAGAAACAGCCCCAACTGCTAATGTTCCGGCTGTAACATTGTGACTATCACTACCCATAACGGTAAAAGTATCTCCGTCGGAATAACCGGTTGAACTTCTTTCCATTATCGCTGACGCAAGCGTTCCGGTAGGGTTGTTGAATCCTTTAATCTTGTAACCCAACCATTCATTCTCGATGTCGTTTGGCCCTCGAACATCTTCGTTGTTATACATCTGTATCGGATGCGCTGTGTTTAGGCGCATCCTTTGGTGGTGTAGTTCCTTGTATGATGTTGCCGATTCAAAACCAATAGTGGGGAGGCTTGACTGCAATTTGGCCGCACCTAAAAACATTGCATCGGACAAACCCGCTACTTCATTTTTACGGGCTAAAACAACATCATCTTCTCCCATACCTATTTGACCTACCTCCCAAGCGGCTATCTGTCTATCGAGAAGAGAAAGAGAATCTCTTGCCGAGATAGTTAGTTCTCTCGTTCTTTTGTTAGGACTTTGTTTTATGCTAATTTTATCTATGACTCCATTCCATAGCGGCCTATCTATGCCACCACTGAACATCAACAATCTCCAATCGCTAATGTTGTCGTTGGTGAACCAAGGAGTAAGGTTTTGTTCGTTGTCGTCATCTAAAACGGTGATGCTTGCTTGACTGATACCATCAACTGTCATATCGCAATCCCAAGAATTGACGGGAGCAGGTAACGCTGTTCCGTCAGGCATATCTGTAAGTGGTCGGTAAAGAGCCACTCGGTCAATCATTGTATCTACCAAACACTTGTTGTAGTTGGCATGGTTCGGCTCCACAAACAATTCCCAACCGGTCAATTCGTCTTGGTTGAAAGCGGCGGATGTTTGAGTGTTATTTTTAAGAGTATAACCACCACTGTATGAACCGGCGGCGGTGTTGGTTGTTGTCACTTCTGTTCCGTTATGATAAACCTTGAACTTGTTTGACCCTATGAACTTGAAATCAAAGTCTTGCCAAATCTGTGATGCCGCCGCTTCTAAATCTTGTTGTCCGGCTTGTCCTTGTGCATCCCAAAGCATGTGATAGTAAGGCACTACTCCGGCAAGACCCGCACCGTCATGCGGCGTAAAGGCCCATTCGATAGCGGCTGTGCCTCCGCCTGAACCCGTAGTTCCCCAAGTAGTGTTTGCCGGAAAACCAATTTTAAGGGTATACTTAATTTGGGCCGAAGTGTCTATGTCTGTCGCCGTTCCTTGAGTCGGAGCCGAACCGGTATACATTCCCTTCATAGCGTGGGTCGCCATGCGTAAAGTGAAGTAGTCACCGGTAGACCGAGAGTTAAGTGGATTAGAATACGCTATAACGGGTCTGTAAGCACCCGCAGGGGTAACATTGTCTAATTGGTGGGCTGTGGAGTCTGCGAGGTAAGTCGTGACGCATAAGAAGGGTTTTCCGGCAAGACTCTTAATTGGTTGAAAGTGTCGTTCAGGAAAATTAACATGGGCTGTTGCCGAACCATCCGAACCGTTGTAAGCACCGGCTTGTAGACGCTCCCCCATCCAAACTCCCGTCATGTGAGCATACTGCATAAAATTAGGTTGCGTTCCAACGGTATTACCCGCCTCCCCTGCCTCGTATGATTTACCGTTAAAGACATAGTGATTCCTTCTACCAAACGAAGCGTCGGTGTCTCCGCCCGGTAGATAATACTTTGCGGATGAATCCGAGGATGAAGAAATAATCATGTAAGTGTCGTCAGTAGATGCTGTATTATGTGGGGTATCGTCGAATCGTAGTCTGTTTGGGTGTGCGAGTGTGGATGGGTATTGTAATTGAGAACGACCAACCCAAGTAGCACCTTTGCCTAATCGGATGTGGTCGAAGGTAGCCCATCTGTGAACACCGTCGTTGGTTAAAAGATAATTAGTGCTACTCGCAAACTCGGTCGCCTGTCGGTCGCGCACCGACCAACGATAGCGAGGATTAAGCGTTGCTTCACCATTCATGGTGTTGCCGTGATGTGTTTTTGTTGCATCATACGCACTGTCGGTAGAAGGCGCGTTCGCGTCGTCGGTTATTACGCGTGAACCCAAAAAGTCTTCATAATATCCCGCAAGCCAAAATCCGTATTTACTACCCGCCGACCTTACCATATTCTTCACTCTCTATTACTATACTTAGAAGCCCATACCGTTGTTCTTGATATTTAGCCCACTACTGTTCAAGTTCGATATTACTTGTGAGGTAATCTCCTTTGCCGCATCGGATGTAGTCATGCCGTTGAAGGTGTTTGTCATTATCACTTCGGTTGTATTTATGAGCGTTTCTACACCCTTGTTTACTACCTGCTTTACCATGTCACCGGTAAGGTTGCCCTTAGACATACCGAAGAACATTTCTTCTCGCTCGCTGTTGAACTCAAAAATTGCTTCTTTGGCCGCTTCGATAGGGCCGATGAAGTCATCCATAGAATCAGCCGCATTTTGAAAAATAGCCCCAAAGTCTTCTCCTGATTCGGCGGAGAACTCCGCTAATTCATCCATAAAGTCTTGAAAGTTTTTGGCGTTTTTTGCTATGTCGGCAACTGCACCTTGATATTGCTCAGGGATAGCGTCAAAAGCCTCTTGTGTTTTATCTGTAAATGTTTGTAAATAGGCTACTTCTCCCATTTGCACACCGAGAAAATCCCCTACAAAGCCCGTTGGTATTTCCCCTAAGTGTTTGTTGTAAATAACCGACTTATTGGCTTTTTTGGCGGCTACGGCTTCTGCTTCTTCGGCGGCTTTCAACTCTTGTCCTAAGTTAAAGATATTTTGTGCCGACGCTTCATCTTTGAGTAAACCTCTTGAAGATTCAAGATTCATAATGTCTAACAAAATTGCTCTTTCTCCGAGGTATAAGTCTAATCGCGCTTGAAGAACTTTCTTGTTTGTATCATCGGTTGCGTTTGCCAAGTCCTTTTCCGTAGCGAGGATGTTTGCGTTAAGACCTGATACATCGGATGCAATGCTCGCCGCATCTTTACCCATCATGCGAGTTTGTGCTTCTTCATATTGTTGAGCCGTATAAGTTACGGTGTTGGCAAAATCATCAAAAGATTCTTCGGCTTCTTTTAGATGGTTTTTGGTAGCAAAAGTAAATATCGAAACAGCCGCTATAATAGCAACCAATGGCGCGGCGGCTTTTGTTAAAGTTTTCATGCTTGCAGTAAGACCTTTTGTTGTCACTGATGCCGCCGCTTGAGAACCGGCTAATTCAATAGTATTTTTTGTCATTTGAAACATTTGAACAGTAGCAGGTATCATACTTGCTGTCATAAGTAAAGCGGATATTTTTGCCGCATCTTCATTATCACTAAGCATACCAAAGGCCATAGAAGCCGCACCAAGACCAATAGACAATTTCATCATGGATTGAGAAGCCGCCATACTCGAAGCGACTACCGCTTGATTCTGTGTTTCAATTTTACCCAAAATACCTGTAAACGCTGGCATGGTGCGAATAATGTCAAAAATCGCTTGTTTCTCTAAACCTAATGCTTCGGCTAATTGAATTGATGCTGTTGTCATAGCATCAGTAACGACTTTGTTTTGGTTTTGAACATTGGATTTCATAAAAATGGCTCTCGTAGCGGCCATGTGAGCCTGAACAAGTATCGCGCCCTCTTGTGTTTCTTTACTAAACATTTGAGCATGTTGCATGGATAGCAAAATCTGTTTACCCTTTTCGGCTTTTTGTGCTTGAACAAAGGCTAATTGTTCTTTTATTTCTGTTGTAATGCCTTCTTGAGTGCCAAGGTCGTGCTTGGCGGCGAAGTTTGCTTGCATTTGGGCTTGTCCTATTTGACCTGCAAGACTCTTTATTTCTTTTTTTGTTTGAACTTCGTGGTCGTCAAGGAATGCCGCAACTTCTTTATTTCGTAGAATGTTTTTGTTTATTGTTCCTTTTTGAGTTAAGAAAGGCATTAACCCTGACTCGGCATCGAGTCCTTTGGTTGCGTAGTATGCTATCAAAGCATCTTCTTGTGTTATGTTTTTCTTTACCGCTAATTCGGCTCTCAACATATCAACCTTAGACCCCTTTACTCTCGCCTTTTGTATTTTTTCAGGGTCAGTTAATTGCATAACTCTTGCGGCCTTTTCAATGTTTAACTGCTCTTGTAATCTGTCGCGCAAAGCGGTTTCTTTTGCGATAATAATATCTAAACCTGCTAATTCAGCATTTCGCAAATTAGCGGCCTGTTGTTCGATAGTCAATTGTTCTTTCCTCATCTTCATACTTAGGATAGAAAGAGTAACTTCTCTATCTCTTGCCGCCAATTCTCCGGCGAGCATACCCATGTTGGTCGCCGCCATTTTCGCTTTTTGTCCGTATGCGTTGGCTCGGACAATTTCTTCACCGTTGATAGCCCGTAGTAAAGCCTGTTGAGTTCTCAAAGAAACATTGAGAGACATGATGTTTAGCATCCCTTCAAAGAGAGGTGCAAAAATCTTACCGAAAGCATTTACTTGGGCGGCGGCTCTCAAAGTAAGACTTACCGCTTCACTTTCTTCGCCTAAAGCACCCATAGCATTCGTTAAATTAGCGAGAGTGTTGGTAGCACTTGTAATGCCCGGAATAAAGTGATTTCCTAAACGGGCAGAAGCGTTATCCAACTTTGCCTCGGCTTGAGTCAATTGAAACGCTTGGTCTTCATACCGTCGGTTCAATTCTTCTTGGGCTGTGTCTAATCTTTGGGTAGCCTGTGTTGATAACTCCATTGCTCGGTCGTAGTTATCCATTAACTTGATAGCACGAACATAGTGGTCGTTACCGGCAATAGCCTGAGCAACTCTCATTTTTTCGGCCTTATTGTTCATAATAGCCGACCTTGAGACATCACCGAGTATATCCTCCATAGAGCGTAGTTGGTCGTTATCGTCTTTGACTGCTATACCATGCTTTGCCAATAATTCTGCACTCTCTCCTGTGTTAGCACCAAGACGGGCATACATCATACGAAGCGCACGACCGGCCTTTCCTTGTTCTTCACCGGCTTCAATCAAGGTTGCCGACATAGCGGCCATGAACTGTGTGCTGTCACCCGCCAACTGTGCCGAAGACGCATACTGATTCATAACATAAGTAATTTGAGACATGGTGGCGGCGGAACGGTTTTCAATGGTGTTCAACTCATCCATCAATTTTACGCTGTTCGCCCGAACAACATTTGCTTTTTCGTCTTCGCTCAATCGCGCTATTTGAGAAGAAGTCATTTCACCATACATGAAGTTAGTCTGTTGTTGTAGAGAGATAAGACGCTTCATAGCATCTTCTGTTCCCATGCCACCAATTAGACCGAACTCGATACCTGTTTGAGTAGCGGCGGCTACACCTGCCCCACCACCAACGATGGCCGACAACTGCGCCATACGCGCACCTGCGTTCAATGCTTGGTCGGCACTAAAACCTGCGGCCAAACCAATTTTTTCGATAGCACCGGCAACCTCATCACCACCGGCAAAGTTGGCGAACTTTTCAAACTCTAATCGGGCTTCGGCAATCTCTCTTGACAAGGGAACGGTAGCGTCTACAACTGCCGTCATTTGTTCGCTAATCGCACCTGCCGATTCTTGGATGCTCGACAAACCATCAAGCATAAGTGATTGTAAAACAGTGACCTTAGCCTCGGCATCCGCAATCAATCGCGTAGCCTGAAAGGAACCTACAACATCGAAGAAAACCTGTGATGCACCGGCACGAAGCACGACCATAGCGAGAGCCGCTACGACAAAGGGGATTATCTCAAAAACAATTTCAATCAATCGTCATCCCCTCTACTGCTCTACTCTTGCTTAGACATAGGAACACCTAAGCCCCTAAGCATGTTTAGCCCTTCGTTGTCGTTTAATAATTCCCGATTTGCTATGCGTTGTTTACGCCGAGCCGCCGACCTATTACCATCCATTTTCTTTTTGCTGTCGGATGTTGCTTTCTCGATTCTTTCACTCATTTCCATAGCGACTAATAAATCCATACTTAGCATTTCTTGACCGCCTTCGCAGTCATACCTATCCCACAAATCCGAGGGTAGCGTTCCTTTATACGCCATGCACAATGTTGGTGCTACTCGGAAGAAGGTTCCAAAGGGAGGCCACCTTCAGGGTCATCTCCCCGAACAAACCCAAGAATCATTCTCAATTCTTCACTTGTCAAATCGTCAAGGTCAAAGTCCTTTGGTGCAATAATTGATTTAGGCATCCACTCACGGATTTGGTTTTCCATACCGCAACCGGCTTCTTCTAAAGCCTCGGCAAACTCCGTTTGCTGTTCTTCACTCCACTCGGATGTGTCTAATCCAAAGTGCGAGAACTTGCGAAATGTTTTCGCTTGGAGATTCTCAATTTTCAATTTTGACATACCACCGGCTTGTCGCACCGTGATTGTCGTTCCGTCGTCTAACTCAAAGTCTTTTGTCAATACAGGCATTTTCTTCACTTCTTTTCTCTTTCCTTTTAGGGGAATACTATACTTATGCTACATCAATCCAAACTACTGTAAGGGTTACTGTGTTGCTATCTTTTTTACGGGATGTGTCACACGAAATAACTACATCGTCGTTTGCTATGGCGGCTCTAAAAGCCGTTTGGACTTCGGCGGCTGTGCCACTGAATTGATTTACTTTCAATTTGGTTTTGTCAGCAATAACTGTTCCACCGTTGTTAGCCAATTAAAACACCTCAATATGCGGAGTTCTTTGTTGTTCTAAGGGTAGCATCCATCATTTTGCTATCGTTAGTTGAGTAAAGAGCAACGAAAGGAACGGACATTGTTTGAGTGTCACGACCTGAAACATTTGCGTCGGGTGCTTCAAATCGAATCTTGTAAAAGTTAAAGGTAAGAATATCGGCTGTGCCTTCGTTACCGAATCTTACTCTCAATTCAGCCCCACTACCGGACAATTCAACACCATCAGCCGCAACCAATTCAGCGTATGTTGATTCGGATTCAACGGCGGCGTGTAGAATACGGTTGAACTCAATTGTTCCGGTTACTTCACGGCGTTGAGAAGGAGGTTGTCGAACATATGTTGCATCACCAAGACCGCAAGCGTTGTCGGTGTCGCTGTTCATGTTGATGTCAAAAGAGATTGACTTAACAGCGTTGGATGCGGTTGAGTCTCCGTTAAAGAAAACCGTAGCATCGGAGAAGTAAAGTGCGTTAAGACCGTCGGCAAAGGTAGGGGTAAGTGTTCCAATGTTTTCCAAACTGCCTTCTGCTTTACCGACGATAGATGCCGAAATCATAGCGTATTCGTTGATGTTTGCGCTTACTGAAATTGAGTCTACGACACATCCTTTGTAGTAGTGTTCTTTGGTTTCTCGACCAACAGCAACGGTAAAAGAAGGGATAGTTCCGGCTTCTGTGTAGACATGCTCATAAAGACCGTCGCCACCTGCGCCACCCGTTGTATCTGTCGGGAAAATACCCAAAAGAAGTTGTCCTACAAAGTTATCGTTAATGAGAGCGAGGTTGAAATCTCCACCGGAGTATTCCTTTCCGGTTACTGCTTTAGAAGCACCGTATCTCGACAAATCATCACGGGTCATAATATCGTATTGATGTTTGATTGACTCATCATCAACTTCACCATAATAGTAAGTTCCACCGGTTGTTCCGTATGAGGATTCTTTATTGATAGCGACAAATCGGTTAGCAAAAGACATACATAATCACCTTTATGGCTAAACCACCCATCAATTGACACTTAAAGGTTATCAACGCGTTCTCATATTTATGCGTCGAAGATAGGTAAATGTAAGCATGTGTGTGCATACTGTATCGTCATCGTCTAATTTGTGGTCGAGGTCAAGTGAGTATTCAATAAGACTATCAGTAGTTCCGTTCAAACCGGTGTTCTTATACACCTCGTCAAAAACCTCTCCGGCAATGTTTAGTGCTGTTCGATACGCATTTTCGTAATTTGTTCCTCTTGTAGTAACATAAACAACCGTTTGGTATTGTTGGTCTACACGACCGCCTCCAAGAGCCGCAAATGTCGGGGATGTTAAAGTCCTAAGCATGACATTGATGATGGGCGGAGAGAGCCTCATAATCATGCTTTTAGACACATCAAAACCATACTTGATAGAGGAATTATCAACATGCGTTTTCAAATAGGTTTTTTGGCTGTTTTTTAGAAGGTCTACCGTAGACAAAGCCATTCTCAAAAGTGTGTTTGTTACAAAGTCGGATGGGGCTAATTCATCGGGAGAAAAAGCACCATGAGTAGAAACATACACCGAACCAAATTGAACATTACCGCTACCTGCACCGAAGTTAATTTTTTTGCCTGTTCCGCTTGAGCCTGTTACCGAAAGGTAATGCGTCGAACCATCATCGTCTTCAATAATCTCACGCATGTATAACTTAGCGTTACCTGATGCGTCAAGAGTTAATCTTAGCGTCAAAGGAACGGGGTTATCCTCCGCCATCAAAATATCCAAGTCGTCGCTTGTTGCTGTGGTTGCACCTACCAACTTTACTTTGCCACCCGATGCTTGCACTTCAACATGATAGTCTCCGTTGTCAAGAGATAACAGCACTTCGTTTGCGCTTGGTGTCGAGCCATATTTTATTACCGTAAAAATAGTGTAGTCCGATGTAGTGGGTGTGATATGATACTGTGCGTTTGTTACGGCCCAATATCCTGATAATGCCGATGCACCGCTACCGGTAGCCGAAAACACTACATTGTTTTCCGTGATTGTTGGTGATGTTGGGTTTTCACCAATCATGCGTGAAGTCCAAAACTGTGATGTTGTTGCTATTGCCATTATGAAAACCTACCCTTTAACTCTCTACCAATATAACCGTTAATTCTGTTTCTAAAGTCTTGTTCAGCCGAAGCAATGTAGCCTAAAGCGGGAAAACCATAACTGTAACTTTGACCGTTAATCGAACCAATCCAATTTTTACCGGTTCCATCGTTTCTACCTATTTGTCGACCATGTTTAGCCGCACCTTCACTATTCCAACGAAACATTTTGGCTTGAACACCTTCTTCTAAAGCGACGGCGATAGGGTATTGCCCCCCGTTATCGTCGGGCGAAGTAAGAACACCTTCTCCGCCTAAATCGCCACGCGTCGTTGGCCCACGCGAACCAAACCTCGCTTCGGCATTAACCTCATGGCCGCTTACACTTACCGAGTGTTCCGAACCCAAAGAGTGACCTACTTTTTTTGCTTGTGGTGTATGTGAAGAAGCCGCATACAATTTATCTCTCGCTTTGAATTTGACCTGAGCCATAGCCTTTCCGATAGCGTTTTTCATAGCGTGGGCGACATCATCCACGATGTCATCCATGAGCCTATTCAACTGCGTAACATCAACACTAATAGTCATGCCGTTGAGGGTCATGTCGTTGATTTTAATTT